>ERZ772876.2779-NODE-2779-length-13895-cov-13.757225_pt1 | contig 13895 bp, 9 predicted proteins | sample MGYA00580584_ERZ772876 | MGnify/ENA primary metagenome ERZ772876 (study PRJEB29015, sample SAMEA2737728) | human gut metagenome | biome: human gut; feature: human-associated habitat; material: faeces | place: China | collected 2012 ... | reverse complement strand
TCACGCAGAAGAAAAAACAAATGAATAAGTTAAATAATCTTGTTAAGATTTAATCGCACAGCATTTCTTGGAACTGTCTATTCCGAGAAATGCTGCTTTTATTATTTCGTAAATCGAAAAAATTATTCTTATGAATTTGAGGATTATGTAATGCAGGAAAGATACAATGCAGGATTGATTTCCCAATCATTCTGGTTTGTTGAAATGAAGAAAGTTATCAAATTGATTGATGATGGAAAGTCCGAAGAAGAAATTAAAAAAATGTGTATAGAAGAAAATCTTTTTGGTGCGGCAAAAGAATATCGAGCCAAAAGGATATATGGATACATTTGGAATAGAGCAAAAAGACTTGATAAGACACTGATTGACTTGTTTTGTACTTCTGATTTGGCAACCCAAAAGGTAATCAATTTGATTGCCATTCTTAGGTCAGACCGATTGTTCTTTGAATTTATGTTTGAAGTGTATCGAGAAAAAAATATACTTGGTATTCCGATAATCGAAGATGCAGATGTAAATATTTTTTTCAAGAATAAAGAAATTCAAAGTGAAGATATTGCGGCTTGGACAGATGGTACAAAACGCAGGCTTCGCTCGATATATTTTAACTATTTGACAGATGCGAACCTTTTAACGGTTGTTGATAAGAAGAAAACAATAACGCCGCCAATTCTTGATATTGCTTTAGAACGTTATCTTGAAGTGTGTGGAGAGAGTGCAATGATTAAGGCAATTACAGGGGTGGACTAAATGATGTCGCTTGACGAACGATTGGATAAAGCAGAAGAAATGATACAAAAACCCTCGTTTAGAGAGAACAAAGGGTTAGGTAATGAAGTCGGATACTATATCTTTGATTACCCGGCTGAAAAAGAATTGTATATCCGTGAGAGGATCGAATACATCAAGAAAAAAAGTGAAAACTCGGATGATGATTTTAGAGTTGTAGTGTTTGACCTTTATGACATTATGATTGATATTCTTATCAAAAAAGGATATTTAGAAAAGTGTTATCAGTTTGAAAAGACAAAGGGCTTTGAGAGAGTATCAAAATCCATCAGCAATATGTTGAGGATAACATCATCAGACAGTCTGATAGTGAATCATATCAGGGATAATACACCGGAGAAAGCGGTTGTGTTTATTACCGGTATTGGAAAGTGCTATCCGATATTGCGTTCACATACGGTACTGAATAATTTACATCAGGTCATAGATAATGTTCCAGTAGTGCTGTTTTATCCAGGCAATTATGACGGTCAGGAACTGGTGCTGTTTGGAGAGATAAAGGACGATAACTATTACAGAGCATTCAAGCTCGTGGATTAAGAGGAGAGGAAATTATGATTATCAAGAATATGTTTTCAAAGCCTATTGACAGAGATATTAAGGGTGTAATCAAAGTTGGACAGGATGACGATGCAAATATTAAGCAAGAGCTTGAAGAATATGTTGTGACAAGAGAACTTCAGAAGCATTTTTCTGATTTCTTTGCAAGCTATAAGAGAGGAATTACCGGAAATACAGACAAGATGGGTGTGTGGATTTCCGGCTTCTTTGGAAGTGGTAAATCTCACTTCCTGAAGATTTTATCCTATCTCCTTGAAAATAAAGAAGTTGGCGGTAAGAAAGCGATTGATTACTTCGTAGATGATAATAAAATTTCTGACCATATGGTGCTTGCAGATATGAAACTGGCAGGTACGATTCCGACGGATGTTGTCCTTTTCAATATTGACTCTAAAAGCGAAGTGAATGGAAAACAGTCAAAGGTTGCTATTGTTTCCGTATTGCAGAATGTGTTCAATGAAATGCAGGGATTTAGTGGTTCTAATCCGTTCCTTGCAGATTTGGAACGCAACTTGACGGAAGAAGGAAAGTACGATTTATTTAAAGAAAAATTTGAGGAGAGTTTTGGTTCTGCTTGGGAGGAATCACGCAGCGACTTTGATTTCATTCAGGACGATGTAGTAGAAGTTCTTGATGAGATTGGGTTTATGAGTGTAGAAGCCGGTAGAAACTTTTGTGAAAAAGCTACCAGTGAATATACATATAAGGTTGAGGATTTCGCTAGACTTGTTAAGAAATATCTTGATAAAAAAGAAAGCAATCATCATATCGTATTCCTGATTGATGAGATTGGACAGTACATAGGTGATGATTCTAAACTTATGCTGAACCTTCAGACTGTAACAGAAGATTTGGGTACTGCTTGCGGCGGCAAGGCTTGGATTATCGTAACAAGTCAGCAGGATATTGATTCGATTACAAAAACAAAAGGAAATGACTTCTCGAAAATTCAGGGACGTTTTGATACCAGACTTTCTCTCTCATCAGCTAATGTTGATGAGGTTATCAAAAAGAGAATCCTTGAAAAGAACGAAGCGGGAAAACAGACACTTACACTGCTTTATGATGATAAGGCGACAGTCATCAAAAACCTCATTCTGTTCAACGATGGTGTTGAAAAGAAATTATATTCTGACAGAGAAAATTTTGCGGACATCTATCCGTTTATTCCATATCAGTTTAATTTACTCGGAAGTGTTCTGACTTCCATTCGTACTCACGGTGCATCCGGTAAGCATCTGGCAGAAGGCGAGCGTTCTATGCTTGTGTTGTTCAAAGAATCTGCCGTAAAGGTTATGAACGATGAACCGGGAACGATTGTGCCATTTAATATGTTCTATGATGCCCTTGAGCAATTCCTTGACCATTCTCATAAGGGTGTTATTTCCCGTGCCTTAGATAATGAGTATCTGAATCCAAATCACGAAAAAGAATGCTTTGATGTGAATGTACTGAAAACACTCTTTATGATTAAGTATGTTAAAGAAATCAAAGCTAATATTGAAAATATCACAAGTCTTATGGTATCGAATGTAAATGATGACCGTATGGCACTTGCGCAGCAGGTAGAAGATGCACTGAAACGTCTTGTTCGTCAGACTTTGGTTCAGAAGAACGGGGATATTTATGTATTTTTGACAGATGAGGAGCAGGAAATCAACAGGGCGATTGAATCACAAAACGTGGATTCCGGAGAAGTCATTGCAAAGGTATCCGAGATGATTTTTGACGGTCTTTATGATGAAAAAAAGTATCGCTATCCGGCATTCAACGGCAGATATGCGTTTGCTTTTAATCAGGTTGTTGATGATAAGCCATATAAGGCAAATCAGAATAATGATATCACGTTGAAAATCCTTACTCCGAACAGCGATGAGCGAGCAGATGAAACAACAATGAGAATTCTGTCCGGTCAGTCAAACTGCGTACTTGTAGTATTGCCTGACGACAGAACATTTCTTGATGAAATCCGTTCTGCTTTGCAGATAGAAAAATTTATCCGCTTTGATGCTACAAATGCAGTTACACAGTTTGAAAGCATAAAAGAAGCTAAGAAAGTGGAAATGCGTGAGAGAAACGGTGTTGCAAAACTGTTCCTTTCAGAAAGTTTGAAGAATGCAGAAATCTATGTGAATGGCGATAAAATTCAGAGCGGAGCAAAGGAAATTGCTTCCAAGATAAATGATGCACTCGGAAAGCTGGTTTCCACTGTTTATCACAAATTGTCTTATATTGATGCGGCAATGAGTGAGTCGGATATACGCACACTGTTTAAAAACAATGGACAGCAGCTTACTCTTGCAGGTACAAATACTGCAAAGAATGAATTGGCTTTGTACGATGTTAATGACTATATCGCTTTGAACACACAGCGACATATGAAAACTTCTATGAAGTCCATTTTGGAACGTTTCTTGAAAGCACCGTATGGTTTTGTAGAAGCCGATGTTCAATGGCTTGTTGCAAAGCTGTTCAAAGACGGCGAAATTGCAATGTTCGTTAATAACGAAGCAGTTACATTGCTTTCAAAGACTCCGGAAGAAATTATCCGTTATCTGACACGCAAAGAGTTTAATGAAAAGCTTATGACTGAAAAGCGTGTAAAGGCGAATGAAAAGCAGAAAAAGTCTGTCCGTACAGTAATGAAAGAACTATTCAATGTTACTTCGGCAAGTGATGATGACGATGCGATTATGAGAAGCTTTCTTGGTTACGCATCAAATCTGAAGAATGACCTTGAAAAATTGGATATTTACTATTCGACACAGAGCGCATATCCCGGTAAAAATATAATTTTAACAGGTAAAAAGCTTATGACAGATACAATGCAGATGAAATATTCTGCGGAGTTTTTCGCATTTGTTGACCAAAAGAAAGATGATTTTCTTGATTTTGCAGAGGATTATGAGCCTGTTAAGAAGTTCTTTGCAGGAGAGCAAAAAACCTTGTTTGACAAGGCACTTAAATTGATGAAAACCTACGATGACAGTAAAACATTTATCGTAAACGGTGATATAGAATCGGTTGTTAAAAACGTTAATGATGTTTTGAAAAAACCGTCACCTTATTTTGAAATATTCAAATTGCCTGAGTTGCTGGATAAATTTATCAGCCTTTACGGCTCGTTGCTGAAGGAAACTCAAAAGCCTATAGATATTGCAATTTCAGATGCAAGACAGCGTGTGTTTGATGATTTGAAAGATAAAAAATGTCACGATAAATTGGCGGATAAATATATTCGCTTATTCCAAGAAATCAGTGACAAAGCTAATCATTGTGCCAATATCGCTGATTTGCAAAATATCAAGTTAGAAGCAGATGCACTCAAGGTCCGTTGCCTAAATGAAATAAGCGACGAAGAAGAAAAACTCATTGCTTGCGAACAATCTGCTGAACAATTTGATAATTGCGATTCTGAGACTACGGCACCTGCCGTGAAAGTGAAGAAAAAGAAAACTCTCAGCATTAAATCTATAAATAATGCGGCTACTTGGCAGATTGAAACAGAAGAAGATATTAAACGGTATCTTGATGAACTCAAAACTCGATTGATGTCTACTCTTGAAGAAGATACGATTATCAATATTGAGTTCTAAGGAGGAATATTGTATGGAATTAGTAACTCTTTTAGACAAATATATTGAAAAACTCGACAAAGCTTCTTCTCTTGAACAAAGTGAAATAGAAGCGCTAATTGAAGATATTACAAGGGTATTCATTAGTAAAGATGAGTTGCGAGAACTTTGGTTAGATTATTACAATTCATATAATGATAGTGATGATTTGATGTCAGATGTAAGAAAATTAAAGACAAAGCTGGAGTATAACAAAGCTGTTTTGATTGATAAAAATGAAAAAGTCAAACAACGAGTGAAGTCTGAACAGGAACAACGAGAACTTGAAAAGTTACGATTACAGGTTGAGCTAAAGAAAACCGACATTACAATAACCAATACAAATAACAATACCAATGAGAATAATAATTATGTTTCGGTAACTTTTGAATCTGTTCGAGATAAAGTGAACAATATGACTTCATTGCCTGATGAGGATATTGAGGAAATACAAAAACGAATTGGCGAGATAGAAGAAATTGTCAATTCAAAAGAGACTAAGAGCAAAAAGTGGTCTAAAGCAAAAGAAATAATCAAATGGATTGCCGACAAGGGTGTTGATGTTGGTATTGCATTATTACCATTGATACTAAAAATTGCCTGACGGAGGTATAAGATGAATAAAACAGCGATAAAAAACTTTGCCGTTTGGGCAAGACAAAAGCTTATATCCGATATTACATATAAGGCAGGTATGCTCGGCATTACGGAGGACGGTATTGCGGACAAATTGCCTCACTCAACCTCCGACTTGGAATTTTATGATATCGGAACAAAGGATTATGCCGAAGTTTCGGGTAAAGAGATTAAACAGCGTAATGCACTGGTTAATGCAATCAGAAAAAAAGAAAAAGATAACGGCGACTATAAATCCGCATTTGGGTATGTGGTTGAGGAAGTTGCTTATACTTGGTTCAACCGTTTGATTGCGATTCGTTTTATGGAAGTTAATGATTATTTGCCTTCCGGTGTTCGTGTGCTTTCTTCCGAGAATAAGGCAAAGAAAGAGCCGGATTTAGTAACGACACCGTTTGATACCGATTTGGAATTTACATCTTATGAGCAGGACAGAATTATCCAGTTAAAAGACGATAATAAACTGGATGAACTATTCCGTATGCTATTTATTAAGCAGTGTAATAAACTTCACGATATTTTACCGGAGCTGTTTGAAAAGACCGATGATTATACGGAATTGCTCCTCACCGTTTCGTTTACGGATAGCGATGGCGTTCTTTATCACCTTGTTCACGATATTGAAGAGGATGATTTTAATGTTGAAAAAGAGGGACAGGTCCAAATCATCGGTTGGCTTTATCAATTTTATAACATTGAGCCTAAAGCCGTTGTGTTCGGACGAAAAGGCAATGCAAAAATCAAAAAAGAAGAAATACCTGCTGCAACTCAACTTTTTACTCCTGATTGGATAGTTCGTTATATGGTTCAAAATTCTCTCGGCAGAATTTTTATTAACGATAAATGCGTTGGCATTACCGACGAAAAAGAAAGAATAAATAAAGAAAAAGAAATAGCACAACAAATGGGTTGGCAATACTATTTGCCTGAAGCGGAGCAAACGCCTGAAGTCAGAGCACAGTTAAATGCTAATCACATTTCGCTTTTAAGTGAACTCACCTCTATAAAGCTTATTGACCCGTGTATGGGCTCCGGTCATATTCTTGTTTACGCTTTTGAAGTGCTTATGCAGATTTATCTTGAATGTGGCTATACCGAAAGAGATGCAACTTCGCTCATACTTGAAAATAACCTTTTCGGTCTTGATATTGACGATAGAGCATATCAGCTTGCATATTTTGCCGTTATGATGAAGGCTCGTTCTTACGACCGAAGAATTTTAACTCGTGACATTAAGCCTAATGTTTATTCAATTAAAGAGTCTAACTTCCTTGCTGACTCTTGGCAAAAAATATCGGACGATGAAAAATTCAGGGAAATAATCCAAACAGTAGTTGATACTTTTATCGACGCTAAGGAATACGGCTCAATATTGAATGTCCCTGACGCCGATTATGATTACGCACTTTCCGTTATAGATGATTTTGAGCAGTCTGTTCCTGTTGATTTTGAGGCTCAAATTCTCCGTGGCAAAACCGACGATATTCGTGCGCTTGTTAATCAGGCAAAGCTGTTGTCACAAAAGTATGATGTGGTAGTCACTAACCCACCGTATATGGGAAGTAGTGGAATGAATGAAAAATTATCTAAATTTGTAAAAACACATTTTACAAATGAAAAGAATGACCTTTTTTCATGTTTTATAACAAAAGGAAACGGCATGATAAAAAAGAATGGATATAATGCAATGGTAACCATGCAATCTTGGATGTTTTTATCAAGCTTTGAAAATATGCGTAAAAAAATTCTTGATGATTTTTCAATTATTGATTTATTGCATATGGACAATATGGTTATGGGTATTGCTTTTGGTACATCTGCAACTGTTTTTAGAAAAAAAATAGATAGTAATTATATCGGTACATATAATCAAATAACATTAAAAGATATAAATAAAAATGGAACACCAAATTCATTTCCAGTATCCAATAATCGCTTTAATCAAATTCCAACAACCAACTTTTCTAAAATCCCCGGCTCCCCAATTGCTTATTGGGTGAGCGAGAACATAGTAAACGCATTTTTATCAAATAAACCTTTGAAAAACTTTGCGCAACCAAAGCAAGGTTTATCTACCACTGACAATAATAGATTTGTTCGTATTTGGACAGAAGTGAGTTTTAATAAAATAGGTTTTAATTATACAAAACAAGATGCAATAAATAGTAACATTAAATGGTTTCCACTAAATAAAGGCGGAGAATATAGAAAATGGTTTGGTAATAATGAATATTTAGTTAATTTTCAACATAATGGTTTTGAAATAAAAAACAGTGTATTAAACAAATACCCATACCTTAAAACTCCTGATTTTGTTGTTAAAAACCAACAATACTACTTTAAAGAAAATGGAACTTGGTCTGCTATTAGCAGTGGAAAAATATCCGTTCGATATTCTTCAAAGGGATATATCATTTCAAATGCAGGTATGGCAATTTTTTGTGATACTAACAATTTAAAATATATAATTGCTTTTATGAATTCAAAATGCGTTTCTGAAAAGCTTTTAAAGGTAATAAATCAAACTTTAAACTTTAATGCTGGCGATATTGAAAAATTACCATTATTATTAAAAAATGACAGCAAAGAAATAATCATAAATCTATCAAATAGTAATATAAAAACCGAAAAAACAGATTGGGATTCGTACGAAACAAGTTGGGATTTCAAGCGAAATCCATTAGTGTGAGGTGTAAAATGGGGTTTAAAACAAATCATTGCGATCATTCACATTCAAAATTTGTTGAAAAAGAAGAATGTGGGAATCTTTTATTGGAAGATAACTTTGATGAGACAGCTAAATATAAAGCAAAAGTACTTCCAGATGTACTTTACAAATTTGTTTCTCTCTATGATGAAGACCAGGATGAGCACAATAAGGAAGACAATGAAAAAAAGTTTTCTTCTCTTGAAAAAGGCGAAATATGGTTTTCTTCAAGAAAAGCAATGAATGATCCTTTTGAATTTAAGGGATTGTATATGGACAAAGCAAAAATGTGCCGCAATAGATGGAGTCCTGATGCCGTAGAAAGGATAAATTATATTCTTCAAGATTCGTTTTTCCTTTCGTCATTCACAACTAATATGTGTAACAATCTTCCTATGTGGGCGTATTATGCAAATAATCATGCAGGATATTGTATCAAATATAGGGTGAATAAGGGGGCAAGTGTTCATCAGGTTAAGTATTTTGACCAAAGGTGTCAAATTGATGGCGTTGTTACAAAACTTTTTGATTATGGTTGTATACAGAAGGATATAACAGTTCTGGAAGAAAATCGAAAAAAGGCCAATATTGAATATCAGGAATGTCTAGAAATTATTCACAAAATGTATCTAATAAAGCATACTTCTTGGAAACATGAAAATGAATTTAGACTTTTTTGTGATGCTTTACCGGGTGAGCGCGGAAGAAATATAAGTGCTGCGAGTGTGGGTTTGACTCCGACAGATGTTTTTTGCGGAGTGCATTGCTCTGAAAAGCATATCGAAAAGATTCAGAGCATTTCTGACAAGACGGGCTTGGTTTTTCATCGTTGTAAGTTGAGCCCGATTGATTTCATTGTTATAGAATAAGCAGTCAAATTGGTTTGTACCTGAAAATGCTTTACCATATTCAAAAACTATCCAAGTGCTTTTGGAAATGTGAATGCAGATGTTTTAGATACTGAAAATGTAACGATTTTCAAATTTGATTGGGAATTTTATGAAAAGCAAGGCTTTCAAATGAAATTCGTTAGTTTAGTCAGAGGTGGTAATGTATGAAAGATTTTTCTATATATCAAATAATGATAAATTTTTTCGTTTCTGTTTTAGTCGCATTGATTACATCAATGATTACACTTACTGTAGAACGAAAGCGAAAAATCAATGAAATTCAAAGAGAAATTTATATGTCAATTTATAAAAATTTGAACTTGTTAAAAAGTAATCCCACTTTGATTTATGATGAAGAATTCTTTCAAGATATAAAAGATTTGAAAGTTGAAGTTGAATTGTATGCAAATAAAAATATCAAAAATGATTTTTTTGCTTTCTATAAAGAGATAGAAGATGATTTTGAAGAATATATTTCAAAATTCAAATGTGAAGATGATGGCAATATTGAAGCTTTCCCAAAAGAAATTTATGATGAATTATCAGAAATAGATAAAACTGATTATATTTTGCAAAATCTTCCTAACTACAATAATATTTGTTCATTGATAGAAAAGTTAAAAAAGAATATTGCAAAAACGTTAAGAGCCGGATGAAAGGAGTATAACAATGTCAAAACTAATTTCAGATAAATACGAGCAATGGAAAGAAGAATGTGAGCAAAGGTTTCTCAAGCTTAAAGAAAACGAAGAAGAGTTAAACAGAATATTTATTGACATATACGGTTTGAATGACGAGTTGACGCCTGATGTGGCAGACAAGGACATTACCGTTCACAGAGTATATGACAGCAAAGACGATGTGCCCGAAAGTATGAAAGGCAGTAACTATGTCCGTACTCTTCACGACGAAATCGTATCGCTTGTGTCCTACGCAGTCGGTTGTATGTTTGGACGCTATTCTCTTGATGAAGATGGACTTGCTTATGCAGGTGGAGAATGGGACGAAAGTAAGTATAAAACCTTTATTCCCGATGCAGATAACTGCATTCCAATTACAGACGAGGAATATTTTGAAGATGATATTGTCGGCCTGTTTTGTGCTTGGCTGAAAAAGGTTTACGGAGAAGATACGCTTGAAGAAAACCTTGATTTTATTGCCAATGCTCTCGGCAATAAAGGTAAGACAAGCCGTGAAGTTATCAGAAATTATTTCTTGACAGATTTTATCAAAGACCATATTAAGACTTATCAGAAACGCCCGATTTATTGGCTTTTTGATAGTGGTAAGCAGAATGGGTTTAAGGCTCTTGTTTATATGCACCGTTGGAACGCAGACACCATTGGCAATGTTCGAGTTGAGTACCTGCATCGTATTCAGCGTGTGTATGAAAAAGAAATTACCCGTATGCAGGAAATTATAGACAACAGCCACGATAATAAGGAAATTTCCAATGCTACAAAGCGTAAGGAAAAACTCCAGAAGCAGATTAAGGAAACCAAAGATTATGATGCTAAAATCGCCCATTTGGCTCTTTCACGTATCGACATCGACCTTGATGACGGTGTAAAAGTCAACTACGAAAAAGTTCAGACTGCCGATGGAAAGAAAATGCAGATTTTAGCGAAGATTTAATCAAAATGTGCTGAGGAATAATATATGGCAGAACTAAACTTAAAACAGATTACAGACAAATTAAATAGTGAGTTTGCAAGCGATGTCCGTAAACTTGTGTTTTGGTATGATGCCAATGCGGAGTTTCAGGAGGATATTGACAGCATAGAACTGGAAAATGCAAAGGTTCTGCATCTTGAGCCGGACAACCAATTCTATATCAAATACTTCTTAGAACGAGAGGATACGACAACCAATTACCTTGTGTATGCTCCGTTTGCAAAACCAAGTATAAGGGACAACCATCTTGCAGATACAATTCGATATTCCAAAGAATTTTTTGCCGACCGTGCTTCTTTGCTTACGCTTGATTTAGGAATTGATGAACGGTACAAGCCTGTTATTCAGTATTATATCAAATTCTTTGCGAATAAAGACAGAACGCAGAAATTCTATGATTTGGAAATAGAGAACTTCAACAGAAGTACGATAGAAGTTGCTTTGATGAGTGTGCTTTGCAAGGATAAGACTGCTTCTTTTGAGGAAGTATTGCGTTCAATTTTGACGGATGATGGATTGCAGGATAACAAATATCTGACAGAGTTTGAGAAGTATGATTTGCTTTCTGCATTCTGGCAGCAGGTAGATGTGACATTTGGATATAGTGACCCGAAGCCGACACTTGAAAAACTCGTTATCACGATGTTTGTTACTTATGCAGCTAAGAGTATTCATGCGGATATGCCGCAGGCTTGGAAACCATTTATTTCTTATAAATCCGGTAATATCATTGCATTTATGGATAACCTGATGAACAGCTATCTGTATGGTACACGTTTTGATGAGATTTCAGAGATTATCTATAATGCAATCAACGGTAAGAATTATCTTGAGAAGATGGAAGTGGAAACACTTGTAGATTGCAATATCTTTGCAGGTGTTGATGAGCTACTGATTAGTTGGATTATCGGCAGACTTGAGAATGAGGATATAGGAGCAAAGCTGAATGGAAAGACGATTCCGGAGCTTTGTGTAGAACGTAGGAAATGGCATTTTGGAAAGAACTTCCGCAGTGAGTATTTCATTCTTCAAAATGCGTTTGATATGATTGCTGAAGGTAAGTATCAGCCAGTCAGCGGCATCAAAAATTTGGTTGAGGAATATATGGAGTCAACCTATAAGATTGACCGTTATTATAGATACTTCTATTTTTACTTTGATAAATTGGAAGATACCACGCAGTTTGAAAAAATCAGGGAACTGGTTGAGAATATCTATACGAATGAGTATCTGAATCGGATAACAGTGAACTGGAATAATGAGCTTGCAGACGCAGACGGAGAAACAGGACTTACGTTGCAAAGAGATTTCTTTGCAAGACATATCAATTACTCAAAGGACAGAGTAGTTGTTATTATATCCGATGCACTCCGCTATGAGGTTGCGCATACGCTGTTTGAAAAAATGCAGGCAGATGAGAAGTGCAATGCTTCTATCGGAGCAATGCAAGGCGTTCTTCCATCTTATACACCGTTAGGTATGGCTTCATTACTTCCGCATAAGACGCTTGAATACAACGATTCTTATGATGTGCTTGTAGACGGAAAAGCGTGCAGTTCCACACAGCAGAAGGAAGCTATTCTGAAAGAGTATAAAATAAACAGTAAGTGTGTTCAGTTCGATGTTTTTAAGAATATGAAGCAAGCCGATTTACGAGCAATATTCACAGGGCAGGATGTTGTGTATATTTATCATAATCAGATAGATGCCCGTGGAGATAAAGCGGCTTCTGAGAATGAAGTCTTTACCGCTTGCGAAGAAGCAATTGAAGAAATTTATACTTTGATAAAGAGAATTGCATCGCAGGCAAATACATTGCATTTCATTGTGACGGCAGACCACGGATTTATTTATAAGAGAGATAAAATTCAGTCAACAGATAAGATCGCCGGAGCTGCTTCAAAATCAAACAGCGTTGGACAGCGTTATTCCATATCTACCGAAGAAATCAAGGCAGACGGTGTTTGCCATGCAACGGTTGGTAAGGTACTTGGCAATGACGATGGGCGCATTGTATCGTTTCCTCTTGCCTCGGATATTTTCAAGGTTGCAGGAGCAGGACAGAACTATGTTCATGGTGGCTGCTCTGCGCAGGAAATGCTTGTACCAATGATTGATGTGAAAGTAGATAAAGGCAAAAAGGAAACAAGCCTTGCAGAGATTGCTCTTGTAAGCCTGACTTCAAAGATTACAAACCTTATTACGATACTGGATTTTGTTCAGACAGAGCCGGTAAGTGATATTGTGAAAGAAACAAGTTACCGAGTATATTTCATTTCTGATAATAACGAGAAGATTTCTAATGAGAATATTGTTATCGCAGATAAGAAAGATAAAGATACGACGAAGCGTATGTTCAGACTCCGTTTTAACTTTAAGAATAAGAAATACGATAAATCGCAGAAATACTACTTGGTTGCATATGACGATAAGAATGATATAGAAGTTCTTCGTCATGAAATAATCATGGATGTAGCATTTGCCGATGACTTCGGTTTCTTTGAATAATTTGGGAGGTAACAATGGACGAATTGCATAATGATTTGGAACTTAGTTCAAATGAGGACATAAACAGAAAACTTCGCACTTATTTTGATGGAAAAATTGTTCGTAAAGATTTAACAAAGTCTATTAAAGAGGGAGCAAATGTCCCTGTTTATGTTCTTGAATTTTTGCTTGGACAGTATTGTAGCTCGGATGATCCGTCAATTATTGAAGATGGTGTGGCAAATGTAAAAAGAATACTAGCAGATAATTATGTACGACCAGACGAAGCACAGAAAATTCTTTCCCTGCTCCGTCAAAGAGGAAGTCATACTGTCATTGATAAGATTACGGTTAATCTTAATATTAGAAAAGATACCTACGAGGCAGAATTTTCTAATCTTGGAATTAAAGCTATTCCAATATCAGAAGAATATCCAAGTAAGTATGACCGTTTACTCTGTGGTGGCATTTGGTGTATTGTTCAACTTGAATATGAATACATAGAGGAAGATAAAAATGCTTCTCCTATCCATATCC
>ERZ772876.2750-NODE-2750-length-14008-cov-27.567548_pt1 | contig 14008 bp, 10 predicted proteins | sample MGYA00580584_ERZ772876 | MGnify/ENA primary metagenome ERZ772876 (study PRJEB29015, sample SAMEA2737728) | human gut metagenome | biome: human gut; feature: human-associated habitat; material: faeces | place: China | collected 2012 ... | reverse complement strand
TTATTTTTGAACACTTGACAAAAATGAGAAAGGGCTCTACAATATCGTTCTCTGCGGCGAAGGGAAGAACGCCGCGGAGCATTTAAACGATCCAAGCATCCAAAGGAGAGATGACATGATGAAATTCCAAAAACGATTTGTGCCGCTGCTGCTCGCACTGGTGCTGGCGCTCGGCACGCCGCCCGTGCAGGCGGCGGCGCTCACGCGCGGCGAGGCCGCGCAGGCGCTGCTCTCCGCCGCGCAGGACTATAACCCCGGCGTGCAGCGGTCCGACATTCTCAAGGGCTATCCCGACGGCAGCCTTGCGCTCGACGGCACGCTGACACGCGCACAGGCGCTGGTGATGCTCACGCGCGCCTTCGGCGGCTTTGCCGTCCCTGTGGGGGACAACGCCCGCATGGCGCTGCCCGCAAGCAGCCTGACGAATGTTCCCGCATGGGCGGCGGAGGAGCTTTCCCCCGTTCTCGCCGCCGGCCTTGCGGACGGCGACGAGAACGAGGCTATGAGCGCCGAAGCACTCTCGACGCTGCTCCGCCGCGCCTACGCCGCCAAGGGCACGAACCTCAAGGACGACTACTACGCCGCCGTCAACAAGAGCTGGCTGGACGGCTCCGACATTCCCGCGGGCCTGTCCATCAACGGTCCGTTCTACGGCCTGAGCCTGACGGTCAACGAGCAGATCGCGGCGCTTATCCGCGAGATCGACGCGCATGAGCAGACTCCCGGCACCGCCGAGGCGAAGATCAAGGCGCTCTACGACTGCGTGATGGACGCCGAGGGCCGCGAGAGGGCCGGCGTCGCGCCCATTCAGAAGTACCTTGATGCCATCGAAAACGCCAAAACGCTCGACGAGCTGGTGAGCGTCGATGCGCAGATGCAGAAGGAGCTGGGGCTGTCCATGCTCCTCGGCTTCGGCCTGACGACCGACCTCGCGGATTCGAGCCGCAGGATCGCCGCATTCTCGCTCATCGGCGCGGGTATGGACAAGGACTTCTACGTCAACGGCGCCGATGCGCAAAGGAGCGCCTACACCACATATCTCACATCGCTGCTGACGCTCTCCGGCCTTGGCGCGGACGAGGCGGCGCAGCGCGTCGCTGCGTTCTATGACGCCGAGGCGGCGATCTCCGCGGCCTCGCTCGACCCGCAGGACTACAGCAACGTGGACAAGACCTACAACCTCTTCACGCTCGGCGAGCTCAAGACGCTGCTGCCGAACGTGGACCTTGACGCCGTTCTTGCCGCCAGCGGCATTGAAAACGCGGAGCGGATCATGGTCAGCGACGTCGGCGCGCTGAAGGCAGCCGCGGCGCTCTACGACGACGCCCACCTTGCCCTGCTCAAGACCGCGGCGCGTCTGGCGCTGCTGCAAAGCGTGGCCACATCGCTCAATCAGGGATTTATGGACGCGTACTTCGACTTCGTGCTGGCCTACTACGGCGTAGATGCCCGCCAGAGCAATGAGCAGATCGCGGCGCAGCAGGTGCAGGCGCTTCTGGCGGATTACCTCAGCCGCGCCTATGTGGACGAATACTTCTCCGCCAAAGCCAAGGCCGACGTGGAGGAGATGATTGGCGAGTTCATCGCCATCTACAAGGAGCGCATTCTGGCGCAGGACTGGATGAGCGCCGAAACCAAGGCCAAGGCCGTGAAGAAGCTCGACACCATGGGCGTCAAGGTCGGCTATCCCGACAGCTGGGAAAGCTGTCTTGACCGCGCGGAGATCAAGTCCCCCGCCGAGGGCGGCTCCTTCTTCTCCAACGTCATCGCCATTCAGATGGCGATGAAGCAGGATGTCCTCGCCCACCAGAACGACGCGCCGGACAAGAGCGAATGGATCATGACGCCCTTTACGGTCAACGCCTGCTACAATCCCAGCGCCAACGACATCACCTTCCCCGCCGCCATTCTGCAATCGCCGCTTTACGACGTGAACGCCAGCCGGGAGGAGAATCTCGGCGGCATCGGCTACATCATTGCCCACGAGATCACCCACGCCTTTGACAACAACGGCGCGAAGTTCGACGAGAACGGCAGCGCCGCCGACTGGTGGACGGCGGAGGACTACGCCGCCTTCCGGCAGAAGTGTCAGGCTGTGGCCGAATGGTACGACGGGCAGGAGGCCTATCCCGGCATCGCGTGCAGCGGCGCGCTGACCATTTCCGAAAACGTGGCCGACCTCGGCGCGGCAAAGTGCATCGTCGCGGCGGCGAAGAAGCTCGACCACCCCGACCTCGACAAGCTCTTCCGCGCCGTCGCGAACACCTGGGCGTCCACGACCTCGCGGCAGATGCGCGAGTATCTGGCCGTGACCGACGTCCACGCCCCGGATAAGCTGCGCTGCAACCGCGTACTGCAGACGCTGCCGGAATTCTACACGACCTATGGTATCCAGCCCGGCGACGGGATGTGGACCGCGCCGGAGACGCGCGTGAGCGTTTGGTAACAAAACGTCCGAAAAGCAGCCCTTCTCTCGCACCTGCATATTTTTCGGCAAAACGACAAAATATCTTTCTTGACAAAAGCACGCAGCCTGTGTTACCTTAAAAAGGTAAGTGGATAAGGTGATCGGATGATGGGTCACGGGAGAGACCGCGGAATATCTGCCGCGGCGCCGAAGGGGAACGCAGAAGCTCTCAGGCAAAAGGACCGGACTCGGACGACGCTCCGAAAAGTGCGGCTTGCCGCACGCCGAAGGTGCAACCTGCAGGATGCGATATGCTGTGTCAGGGAAACTCTCAGGTCATAAAACGGAGGCACAAAGTTCCAAGGGGGACTTTGTGCCTTTTTTCTATGCCATATTTTAATCATTTTTATACTATCGTTCAAAAATGATAATAGAGGAGGAAACAGCTTATGGAAAGGAAAACACCCCTGTATCAGACCCATGTGGACGCGGGCGGAAAGATCGTTGAGTTCGGCGGCTTTCTGATGCCCGTGCAGTATCCCACCGGTGTGCTCGCCGAGCACATGGCCGTGCGGCAGAAGGCGGGACTCTTTGACGTGTCGCACATGGGCGAGCTGCGGCTCAAGGGCCCCGACGCGGTCGCAAACGTGCAGAAGCTCATCACCGCGGATATCTCCACCATGCAGGACGGCGACATCAAGTACGCCATGTTCTGCAACGACGCGGGCGGCATTATTGACGATTTCATCGTTTACCGCTGTGCCGCCGACGACTACTGGCTGGTCGTCAACGCGGGCAACCGCGACAAGGATGCCGCGTGGGTCGAGAGCCATCTGTTCGGCGACGTGGACTACCGCGACGAGGGTGACGACTGGGGACAGGTCGCGCTGCAAGGACCAACGTCCGGCGACATTCTCAAAAAGCTCTGCGCGGAGCAGTACATTCCCGCGAAGTATTACACCTTTATCGACAACGTTCCGCTCGACCTCGGCAGCCGCACCATTCACGCTCTCGTCTCCCAGACGGGCTATACCGGCGAATACGGCTTTGAGCTCTACTGCAGGGCTGAGGACACCGTTGACCTCTGGCACGCCCTGCTCGCCGCGGGCGAGGAGTACGGCCTGATCCCCTGCGGACTCGGCGCGCGCGACACGCTGCGGCTCGAAGCCTCCATGCCGCTCTACGGCCACGAGATGAACGAGGAGATCACGCCGAAGATGGCGGGCCTTCCCTGCAAGCTGACCGGCAAGGACTTCATCGGCCGCGACGCGCTCATCGCGCTTGGCGCGCCGAAACTGAAGCGCATCGGCATGAAGGTCGTCGGACGCGGCATCGTGCGCGAGCACTGCGACCTCTATTCGATGGAGGGCGAGAAGCTCGGCTGGACGTCCTCGGGCACGTTCGCGCCGTTTATCGGCTGCGGCGTCGCGATGGGCTACATCCCGGTCGAGGATATCGAGATCGGCCGGCACCTCAACGCCGATGTGCGCGGGCGCATGGTCGAGCTGGAGATCGTGCCCATGCCGTTCTATAAGCTGGACAAGTAAGCATACATACTACCACAACGATTTCTACAACAAAAATTTGAGGAGGACAACACAATGAATTTCCCTGCTGAGCTGAAGTATTCCAAGTCCCACGAGTGGGTCAGGATGGACGGCGAGATCGCCGTCGTCGGCATCTCCGATTTTGCGCAGGACGCGCTGGGCGATGTGGTGTTTATCAACCTGCCCGCCGAGGGCGACGCGGTCACCGCAGGCGAGAGCTTCGGCGATGTTGAATCCGTCAAGGCGGTCTCCGACATCATTTCCCCCATCAGCGGCACCATCTGCGCGGTCAACGAGGCGCTGGCCGACGCGCCCGAAACGCTCAACTCCGATCCCTACGGCGCGTGGATCATCAAGGTCGAGGGCATCGGCGGCACCGAGGAGCTGCTCGACGCGGCGGCTTATGAGGCGCATTGCGCCGAGGAGGGCTGATGGGCTCTTATGTTCCGACCACCGCGGCGGAACGGGAGGAAATGCTTGCTGCCATCGGGGTCAAAAGCCTTGAGGACCTGTATCAGGCGGTTCCGCAGGAGATGCTGCTGAACGGGACGCTCAACATCCCCGGGGGCATGAGCGAGCTGGAGGTACGCGAGGCCGTCACCGCCATGGCGGAGAAGAACAAGGTCTACAAGACCGTTCTGCGCGGCGCGGGCGCCTACCGCCACTTCATTCCCGCCGTTGTGAAGTCCATCACCTCCCGCGAGGAGCTGGTCACATGCTACACGCCCTATCAGGCGGAGATCAGTCAGGGCGTGCTGCAAGGTACGTTCGAATTCCAGACCATGATCTGCGAGCTGACGGGCATGGACGTTGCCAACGCCTCCCACTACGACGGCGCGACCGCCGCCGCCGAGACCATCCCCATGTGCCGCGACCGCAAGCGCATGAAGGCGTATGTCTCCGCCTGCGTGAACCCGCAGGTCATCGAGGTCATGCAGACCTACTGCTTCGCCTCGAACACCGAACTGACTGTCGTTCCCGCAAAGGATGGCAGAACCGATCTCGACGCGCTCAAGGCTGCGCTCGGCGAGGACGCCGCATGCTTCTATCTCCAGCAGCCGAACTACTTCGGTCAGATCGAAGATGCAAAGGCCATCGGCGAGCTCGTCCACGCCGCGGGCGCGAAGTTTGTTATGGGCGTGAACCCCATCGCCTGTGCTCTTTTGCCGACTCCACGTGAGATGGGCGCTGACATTGCCGTGGGCGATGGTCAGCCCCTCGGGCTCGACACCGCCTTCGGCGGCCCCTACCTCGGCTTTATGGCGACGACCGCCGCCATGACGCGCAAGCTGCCCGGCCGCATCGTCGGTCAGACGAAGGACGTAGACGGCAAGACCGGCTATGTCCTCACGCTCTCCGCGCGGGAGCAGCACATCCGCCGCGAGAAGGCCAGCTCCAACATCTGCTCGAATCAGGCGCTGTGCGCCTTCACCGCGGGCGTTTACATGGCGGCGATGGGCGAAGCGGGCATGAAGCAGTGCGCACGGCTCTGCACTTCAAAGGCGCACTACTTTGCCGCCGAGCTTGTCAAGGCCGGCTGCAAGCTCAAGTATCAGGGCGAATTCTTCCACGAGTTCGTGACCGAGGTTGAGTGCCCCAACTGCCGCAAAAAGATCCTTGACGCGCTCGACGCGGCGGACATCCTCGGCGGCGCGGAGGTGGACGGCGGCATCCTCTGGTGCGTGACCGAGCTTGTGAGCAAGGCGCAGCTTGACAAAGCCGTTTCCATCGTGAAGGAGGTGCTGAAATGAAGCTGATCTTTGAGCTTGGCACGGAGGGCCGCGGTCTGAGCCTGATGCCTGCGTGCGATGTGCCGGAATACACGCTCCCAGAGGAGCGCGCAGCGCCCCTGCGCCTACCCCATGTGAGTGAAAATGAGCTGACGCGCCACTACACGGCGCTTTGCAAGCGCATCCACGGCGTGAACGACGGCTTCTATCCCCTCGGCTCCTGCACGATGAAGTACAACCCCAAAATCGACGAGGACATGGCGGCGCTGCCTGGCTTCACGCAGCTCCACCCGCTCCAGCCGGTCGAAACGGCGCAGGGCGCGCTCGAGGCGCTGCATGTTCTGGGCAGCGGGCTGGGCGAGATCTTCGGCATGGACGCGGTCACGTTCCAGCCTGCCGCGGGCGCACACGGCGAATTCACCGGCGTGCTGCTCATCAAGGCATACCACACCGACCACGGCGACAGCGCGCGCACGAAGATCATCGTGCCCGACTCCGCCCACGGCACCAACCCCGCCACCGCCGCCATGTGCGGCTATCAGGTGGTGAACATCCCCTCCGGCGCGGACGGCTGCGTCGATCTCGACGCGCTGCGCGCCGCCGTCGGCCCCGACACGGCGGGACTGATGCTCACGAACCCGAACACGGTCGGCATCTTCGATAAGAACATTCTGGAGATCACGAAGATCGTCCACAACGCGGGCGGCCTGTGCTACTACGACGGCGCGAACCTCAACGCCGTCATGGGCGTCGTCCGCCCGGGCGACATGGGCTTCGACTGCATCCACTCGAACCTGCACAAGACCTTCGCCACGCCGCATGGCGGCGGTGGCCCCGGTGCGGGCGCGGTCGGCTGCAAGGACTTTCTGCGCAAGTATATGCCCGGCCCGCTGGTGGTGGAGAAGGACGGCAGGTTTGCCTTCGACTATCCCGAGAAGTCCATCGGCCGCGTGAAGCTGTTCTACGGCAACTTCGACGTCTGCGTCAAGGCGCTGACCTACGTTCTCACGCTCGGAAGGACCGGCATCCCCGAGGCCGCGATGAACGCCGTGCTCAACGCCAACTATATGCGCGTGAAGCTCGCGGAGAAGTTTACCATGGCCTACGACGAAATTTGTATGCACGAGTTCGTCATGTCGCTGGTCGATCTGCACAAGGAGACGGGCGTTTCCGCACTCGACCTTGCCAAGGGAATGCTCGATTACGGCCTGCACCCGCCCACGATGTACTTCCCGCTCATCGTCCACGAGGCGCTCATGGTCGAGCCCTGCGAGACCGAGAGCAAGGAGACGATGGACGAGGTCTGCGACATCTACGGCAGGCTCTTTGACCTTGCCTATTCCGACCCCGACGCGCTCCATACCGCGCCGCATGATACGCCCGTCCGCCGTCTCGACGAGGTCGGCGCGGCGCGCAACATGATCCTGCGCTATTCGTTCGCGCAATAAAAAAACACGCAATGCCGCCGCGAAAACGGCGGCATTGCTCTCAAAAGGAAAGAAACACTATGGCTGATTATCAACTCATCGTCATCGGCGCCGGTCCCGGCGGCTACGAGGCTGCGCTCCGCGCGGCGAAGCTGGGCAAAAAAGTCGCCGTGGTCGAGCGGCGCGAGGCGGGCGGCACCTGCCTGAACCGCGGCTGCATCCCGACCAAAACGCTGCTCCACGCCTCTGCTATCTACCGCGACGCGAAGAACGGCGCGCACTGCGGCATCCACACCGAGGATATCCATGCCGACATGGCTGAAATTTTTGCTTACAAGCGTGCCGTTTCACAGAAGCTCTCCGCCGGCATTGAGTCGCTTTTCAAGACCGCGAAGATCGACCTGCTGCGCGGCACGGCGCTCATCACCGGCTCCGGCTGTGTCCGCGTGACGGACGCGGACGGCAGCGCCAACGACTACACCTGCGACGACATTCTCATTGCCACCGGCTCCGTGCCGTCCCGCCCGCCGATCCCGGGGCTGGAGCTTGCCATGACCTCCGACGAGCTGCTCGAGGGCTGCGACCACCTCTACCGCTCCATCGTCATCATCGGCGGCGGCGTCATCGGCATCGAATTTGCCACGTTTTACGCCGACCTCGGCTGTGCCGTCACGGTCATCGAGGGCATGGACCGCCTGCTGCCGAACATGGATAAGGAGCTGGGGCAGAACCTCGCGCTCATTCTGAAAAAGCAGGGCGTGAAGGTCTTCACGAACGCGATGGTACAGCGCGTGGAGCAGGCGGGCGAGGACCTTGCCGTACACTTCACCTGCAAGGAAACGGAGGAGACCGTCTCCGGCGAAGCGGTGCTCTGCGCCATCGGCCGCCGTGCTTACTGCGACGGCCTGTTCGCCGACGGCGTCGGTGTCGAAATGAATGGCCGCAGCATCGCGGTGGACGGGAATTTTGAAACGAGCCTGCCGCGTGTCTACGCCATCGGCGATGTGTCCTCAAAAATCCAGCTCGCCCACGTCGCCACCGCGCAGGGCATTGCCTGTGTCGAGCGCCTGTGCGGTGTGCAGGATCACACCGATCTCTCGGTCATCCCGAGCTGCATCTACTGTCGTCCCGAGATCGCGGTCGTCGGTCTCACGGAGGCGGAAGCCAAGGAGAAGGGGATCCCCGTCAAGGTCGGCAAGCACGTCATGTTCGGCAACGCCAAAACGGTCATCGCCGACCCGGGCCGCTGCTTCATGAAGCTTGTCGCCCACGCCGAAACGCGCGAGTTGATCGGCGCGCAGCTCATGTGCGAGCACGCGAGCGATATGATCGGCGGCGTGGCGCAGGCGCTCGCCAACCACCTGACCGCCGAGCAGTTCTGCCGCGCGATGCGCCCGCACCCCTCCTTTGAGGAGACCATGACCGCCGCGCTCGAGGACCTGTGCGAAAGGCTCGGCTGACGCCCTGCCCGCCACGGTCCGGCACGGACCGCGGCGAAGGATGCAAACAGAAAACCCCGCAGGGCCGTTGGCCCTGCGGGGTCGATCTTTTGACGTTTGCGGTCAATCCAGATAGCTGAACGTGACGGAACGGGTCGATGGGGTGAGAGCGGCGAAGGAGTAGCCCGCCTCAAGATAGCCCTCGATGATGGCAGGCAGGGCCTCGACGGTGGTAGTCTTGGCGCTGCTGTCGTGCATGAGGATGATGGCGCGCCGCGCGGTGCCGACACCCTTGAGCGCATTGGCCGTCAGCGTCGACGAGGGCTGAATTTTGGAGAACACGGCGTCGCCGTTGGCGACGTTCCAGTCGAAGTAGACGAAGCCGCGCCGCGTCATTTCGGCGATGAGCTGCTGATGGATGCCGACATTATAGCTGTTGACGCTGCCGCCGGGGAAGCGGAAGATCTGCGGCTTGACGCCGGTGGCCTCGTAGATCTGGCAGAACATCTGGTTGAAGTCCTCCAGATATGCTTCGACCGAGGCGTATATTTTCTTGTAGTCGTGCGAATAGCTGTGGATAGCAAGCGTGTGGCCCGCCGCGACGATCTTCTGCATCCGCTCGAGATCGCCCTCCTCATTTGCGCCGACCACGAAGAAGGTAGCCTTGACGCCGTACTTGTCAAGGATCTCCAGAATTTCATCCGTCCGCGCCGAGGGACCGTCGTCAAAGGTCAGGTAGACGGCGTTGTCCACGTCCACGGTGCCGCGCAGCGAATCGTCGGCGTACAGCTCGGGGTAAAGCTCCGTGTAGGCGGGGACCTCGGCCGCCGGAGGATCGGGCTCAGCCGGCGTGGGCTCGCCGCCCTCGGGCGTGGTCGACGGAAGCTGCTCCTGCATGGCCGCCAGCTGGCTGCCTGCCGCGTCGAGCTGCCGGCTCAGGCTGCGAACCTGCGCGAAGAGGTAAATGGACAGCGTGGTGGGAATGAGGATCAGCAGCAGCGTCACGGTGAAGATGACGTGCTTGAAAAACAGGACACTGCCGACGTAGGGCTCCCTGTCCTCCTGCGGCTTGCTCAGATCGTAGGAGACGGGCAGTTCCTTTGCCGCGGCGTTCAAGACTTCGCCTCCATTGTGCCCTTCATCTCAACGCTGCCGTTCAGGACCGCGCCCGCCGCCACGGAGATCGTGCCGGTGACGACGCTGCCGCTCACGCGCGCGTTAGCGTCCATCTGGGTGTTGCCGCTGATGCGGATATCGCCGTTGATCTCGCCGGCGCACAGCAGAGACTGCGCCGTGATGTTGCCCGTGACCTTGGAATCCTCGCTGACGGTGACGGGACCGTTCGCGGTGATATCGCCGATGAGGGTGCAGCCGGTGAGCTTCACGCTGCCCGCCGTGATATTGCTCTGCAGGTTGGAGCGCAGCAGCACGCTGCCCTCGGAGGTCACGTCGCCCTTGAGCTCGCCGGCGATCTCAATGTCGCCCTTGGCGCGGAAGGATCCCTCAAAGACCGTGCCGGGGGCAAGAAAGCTGGCGGCGGGTCTGGCCTCGGGTGTCTTGACCGGAGCGTGATCCACGCTCTTTTTCTCCGCACCAGGGGCGCTCTTGACCTCGACGGACGCGCTCTTGACCTGCGCCGGAGCAGTACTTGCCGCCTCGGAGCCGTCTCCGCCGACGCCGAACATTTCGTACATAGCCTTCTTCATGTTGCTCTTCTTGTCCATGATTTTCTCTGTCCTCCCTAAAAGTCTGCGGTTGATCTGCCATGCTGAACGGGAAACCCGGTCAGGAAATAAAAACGTGGCGCGTCCTTATTCCAAAAATTCGAGGGGAAGCGACTTGTTTCCCGACAATTTTACAAAATAGAGCATACCACAATATTTGAGCGGGTGCGAACAATCTGCCTGAAATGTATGTTTTTGCGGCACGAAATGCATACCGCGCCTGCCGGACTCTTGGCAGAGCCTGGAAAATATGGTATGATGAATCGAAAAATCGCTCGACGCGGCGACGCTCGTGCGGGCGCTGCGTGTATGGCGCAAGAAATAGAAAACGCAGCACCGTGCGGTGCTGCGTGCGCTGCGGGACGCGTGAGGGCGGGAGCCCTCTGTGCAAAATTTTCAAGATAACAAAGGAGAGCGAGAGAATGGAGCTTTGCTTCAATGAAATGACCGTGATGAAAAACGGCACACTGCCGGAGGACATCGCGCTCTGCGCACAGGCGGGCTTTTCCGCCGTCGAGCTGCGCAAGGGCACGCTCCTGCGCTATCTGCGCGGCGGCGGGACGCTGGAGGCGCTGCGGCAGACGCTGGAGGAGCAGCACGTCCGCGCGGCGAGTCTGAACGCGCTTGAGAGCGTTTCCTTTCAGACCAAGGCCGGCGGGCGGATGCTGCGCGAGCTGAGCGATTGGTGCTTTGCGGCCTGCCGCGTGCTCGGCTGCGGCTGCATGGAGGTCATCGCATCTTTCCATGTGCCGGAGGGGACCTCCGCGGCGGCAATCTGCCGCGAGACTGCCGATTCGCTGCTGCGGCTCTCGGACGCCGCGGCGGATTACGGCGTGCGGCTGGCGCTGGAATTTATGGCCGTGCCGGACAGCTCCGTGCAAACCTTCGCGCAGTGCGCAGAGATCCTTGACACGGTGGACCGCGCCAACGTGGGAATGCTGCTCGATACCTGGCATTTCTGTGCCGGCGGCTCGCGGCCGGAGGAGCTGTCGGCTCTGCGCGGCGACCGGCTCTTTATGGTCCATGTCAGCGACTGCCCAGCACGCGCCCCGTTCACGGCGCAGCGCGCGGAGAGCTACTGGCCCGGCGAGGGCGACGCTCCCTTGGAGGAGCTGCTGCGGAGCGTCCGGGAGACCGGCTACGACGGCCCCTGCTCCGTCGAGGTCATGGACCCGAATGTGCTCGCCTTGCCGGCGGGGGATGCTATCCGCCGCGCGGCGGAGACGATGAAGCCGCTGCTTGCGCGGGTGGAGCGGTAAACGCTCAGCCCTCCGCGCGGAGGATCACCGGCTCGCCCGTGCAGGAGAGAATACCGTTTTTCACGGTGACGGCACTGCGGTCGATGAGGTTTTCATACACGCCGTCGGCGGCGTCCACGCGCACGTCGGCGGCTTTCGCCTTGAGGGAGAATACGCCCACAAAACGCTTGCCCGCGCTTCCGCGCTGAAGGAGCGCGAGGTCGTTCACATCGTCCGCGTCGGCGAAGAACCAGTCGGCGCTGCCGAACTGCTGCTTGACCGCGTACAGGCGGCGCAGCAGCCCACTCAGGTCGCGGCCGGTGCGGCGGTCGATGGGGTCGATGTCAAAAAGGCTGGGCAGATGGTCGTTTTCAAATTCCTGCCCCGCGTAGAGCAACGTCGTGCCCTTGAGAAAATAGAGCATCGCCGTGTAGTTCACGAGCGCGCGCTCGTCGCGCACGAAGGACGCGATGCGCGGCTGGTCGTGGTTTTCCAGAAAGCGGAGCTTGTTGTAGTTCGCGGGGTAGCAGGCCTCCTGAAAGCTCAGCGCGTCCAGATAGCGGCTCAGGGGGACCTCGCCGCGCAGATACTGGTCGAATACCTCGCGCACATCGTACTCGTACTCCAGATCGAAAGCCCGAAACACCTCGCCGTCCGACGCGGAATAGACGCCGTGCCGACGCGCGAGACAGCCATAGCTGCGGTGGACCGTCTCGGCGAGCCAGACGCAGTCCGGGTTTACGGCGGCGACCGCCGCGCGGGCCTGCAGCCAGAATTCCACGGGGACGAAGGATGCCACATCGCAGCGGAAGCCGTCCACCAGACCGGCCCACATTACGAGCGTATCCGTCAGATATTGCCAAAGCCCGCGGTTGGAGTAATCAAGGTCGATGACGTCTGCCCAATCACCGAGCTTGTTGCCCGGCTTGCCGTCGGGCCCGCGGTAGAAGTATTCCGGATGCTCGCGGTAGAGAACAGAGTCGGGCGAGGTGTGGTTGTAGACCACATCGATCATGCATTTCATGCCGTGCGCGTGGATCTCGCGCACCAGCGCTTCAAAGTCCTCCATCGTGCCGTAGGCAGGGTTGACGGCGCGGTAATCGCGGTTGGCATAGGGGCAGCCCAGCGTGCCTTTCTTGCCCTCGACGCCGATGGGGTGAATGGGCATCAGCCAGATGATATCCGTCCCCAGCGCGCGGATGCGGTCGAGGTCGGGAATGACGGCGCGGAAGGTGCCCTCCGACGTGTGGTTGCGGACGTAAATGGAATAGATCACCTGATTTTGCAGGCGCGGATCGGTGTTTGCAGCCATGTGGCGTTACCTCCTCAATGCTTTATGCCGCGATTGTAACACAATATTTTACTTTTGCAAGAGGGGCGTTTCCACAAAAGGAAGCGTCCCTTTTCGACCAGCGTCCGACGATCCGTCGGATGCGGCTTCATAAAGAAGAACGAGGGGCGGCCCATCGGGCCGCCCCGCTGTGATTGGCGCCGGAAGGCACCAAGAAAAGGCCGGCGTTTTCACGGAGAAAACGCCGGCCTTTCTGTCGTATGAGCCATCCGCCCTTGCGGTCACCGAAGATTCTTGTGGAAGAACGCCTGTGCGTTCCTGTAGAAGACGCCGTCCGCGTCCTCCTGCGAAACGCCGCGGGAGAGCAGGTATTCGTAGAACGAGGCGACCTTGGCGGGCGTATTCAGGCATTCGGGCAGCACAGAGCCGTCGAAGTCCGAGCCGAGGGCGAGATTCTTCCGCGCGCCCAGCTCGAAGAAGTGCATGGCGTGGCGGTAGAGATCGTCAAGGCTCTTTACGTCGCCGTCGTCGCGCAGGAACTTCACAAAGTAGTTCAGACCGATCAGGCAGTCGCGGCGCACCATCTCGCGGATCATGTCGTCCGTCAGGTTGCGCTTGTGGCTGCACAGCGCGCGGGCGTTGGAGTGCGTGGCGACGAAGGGCTTCGTCGCGACCTCCAGCAGATCCGCGAAGCCGGGGTCGTTGAGGTGGGACACATCCACCAGAATGTTTTCCTTTTCCATCTCGCGCACGGCGGCCTTGCCGAACTCGCTCATGCCGTGGTCCGTGGTGTGGCCCGAGCCGAGCTCGTTCTCGCCGTTCCAGGTCAGAGTGATGGCACGCACGCCCTGCTCGGCGAGCGTGTGGACGCGGGAAAGGTCGCCGGCGAGCACGCTGCCGTTCTCAATGGTCAGGAACGCGGCGGTCTTGCCCGCCGCCCAGGCCTTCTCCATATCGTCGGCGTTGCGGCAGGGGGCGACGCGGTCGCCGAACTTCTCCATCTGGCGGTAGAAATTTGCGCGGTTCTTTTCAAAGCAGTCGATGGCGGCCTGCCCGCGCTCCTCATCGGGGATGAACACGGCGTAGAACTGCGCCCAGTGGACATCCTTCGGCATATTGGACAGCGACAGCACGCGGCCGGGGTCGTCCAGCGTATCGGGATTGCCGGTGTGCGCGTATTTCCAGTATTCTGCCAGCGTGTCGCA
>ERZ772876.2735-NODE-2735-length-14062-cov-4.054616_pt1 | contig 14062 bp, 9 predicted proteins | sample MGYA00580584_ERZ772876 | MGnify/ENA primary metagenome ERZ772876 (study PRJEB29015, sample SAMEA2737728) | human gut metagenome | biome: human gut; feature: human-associated habitat; material: faeces | place: China | collected 2012 ... | reverse complement strand
GATTCCCGGCGTCGATCACGCCGGCATCGCCACCCAGATCAAGGTGGAGGAGGAGCTTCGCAAGGAGGGTCTGACCCGCTACGATCTTGGCCGTGAAAAATTCCTGGAGCGTGTCTGGGACTGGAAGCACAAATACGGCAACCGCATTGTGGAGCAGCAGAAGAAGCTGGGCGCAAGCTGCGACTGGGAGCGCGCCCGGTTCACCATGGACGAGGGCTGCTCCAAGGCCGTGCGGGAGGTCTTCGTCTCCCTGTACGAAAAGGGCCTGATCTACAAGGGCAGCCGCATTATCAACTGGTGTCCCCACTGCGTCACCGCCCTGTCCGACGCTGAGGTGGAGTATGTGGACAAGCCCGGCCACCTGTGGCACATCCGCTACCCGCTGGCCGACGGCTCCGGCGAGGTGATCGTGGCGACCACCCGTCCCGAGACCATGCTGGGCGACTCCGGCGTGTGCGTCAACCCCAACGACGAGCGTTACAAGGACATCGTGGGCAAGATGGTCATTCTTCCCCTTGTGAATAAGGAAATCCCCGTCGTCGCCGACGATTACGCCGAGATGGACTTTGGCACCGGCTGCGTCAAGATGACCCCCGCCCACGACCCCAATGACTTTGAAGTGGGACTGCGCCACAATCTGGAAGTCATCCGGGTTCTGGACGACACCGGCAAGGTCAACGAAAACGGTGGAAAGTATGAGGGTCTCGACCGCTACGAGGCCAGAAAGCAGATCGTCGCCGATCTGGAAGCGGGCGGATATCTGGTGAAGGTGGAGCCTTACAGCCACAACGTGGGCACCTGCTACCGCTGCCATCAGGACGTGGAGCCGATCATCTCCGCCCAGTGGTTCGTGAAGATGAAGCCCCTGGCCGAGGAAGCCATCCGGGTCGTCAAGGACGGGGAGACCAAGTTTGTCCCCGATCGCTTCAGCAAGACCTATCTCAACTGGATGGAGAATGTCCGCGACTGGTGCATTTCCCGTCAGCTGTGGTGGGGTCATCAGATTCCCGCATGGACGTGCGCCGACTGCGGCCATATCACCGTGTCCCGTGAGGATGTCTGCAAGTGCGAAAAGTGCGGCAGCACCAACGTTGAGCGTGACCCCGACGTGCTGGATACCTGGTTTTCCTCCGCTCTGTGGCCCTTTGAAACGCTGGGCTGGCCGGAAAAGACGGAAGACCTTGACTATTTCTACCCGACGGACGTGCTGGTCACGGGCTACGACATCATTTTCTTCTGGGTTGCGAGAATGATCTTCTCCGGCTGCGAGCATACCGGCAAGACGCCCTTCCACACCGTTCTGATTCATGGCCTTGTCCGGGACAATCAGGGACGCAAGATGTCCAAGTCCCTTGGCAACGGCATTGACCCGCTGGAAATGATCGACAAATATGGCTGCGACGCCCTGCGGATGAACCTGATCACCGGCAACTCTCCCGGAAACGACACCCGTTTCTACACCGAGAAGTGCGAGGCCATGCGCAACTTTGCCAATAAGCTGTGGAACGCTTCCCGCTATGTGCTGATGAATCTGGGCGAGGACGCCAGGAACGAGCTGCCTGCCCTTGACAAGCTGGAAATTGCCGACAAGTGGGTGCTGTCCAAGCTGAACACGCTGATCGCCGAGGTCACGGAGAATCTGGAAAAGTACGAGCTGGGCGTGGCCGTCCAGAAGGTGTACGACTTCATCTGGGACACCTACTGCGACTGGTATATCGAGCTGACCAAGGCACGGCTGTACTCCGAGGATGCAATCCGCAAGCAGACCGCGATTCAGGTGCTGGTGTACGTGCTTGACCAGATCCTGCGGCTGCTGCATCCCTTCATGCCCTTCATCACCGAGGAAATCTGGCAGAGCATCCCCCACGAGGGCGACGCGCTGATCATTGCTAAGTGGCCGGAATATCGGGAGGACCTTGCCTTCAAGGCCGAGGAAAGCCACATGGAGTCCGTCATGGACGCCATCCGTGCCATCCGCAACCGCCGTGCGGAAATGAATGTTCCGCCCTCCCGGAAGGCGGCGCTGTACGTGCTGACCTCCAAGCCCCAGGTCTACGCCGAGGGTGAGGGCTTCATCCAGCGTCTGGCCTACGCCGACACCGTGACCATGCTGGATAAGGAGCCGGAAAACTTAAACGGCATGGTGACCATTCCCACCGCCGACGCCAAGCTGTATATCCCCATGGGTCAGCTGGTGGACGTTGCCAAGGAGCTTGACCGCATCTCCAAGGAACTGGAAAAGAACCGCAAGTTCTTAAGCTCTCTGGAAGCGAAGCTCAGCAATGAGAAGTTCGTCTCCCGCGCCCCCGAGGCCGTTGTGAACGCGGAGAAGGAAAAGGCGCAGAAGACCCGCGACCTGATCGCAAGTCTCGAGCAGAGCGAAGCGGCGCTGAAGAGCCTGTAAATGAACAAAACCCGCAGGAAACCCCTGCGGGTTTCCTTTACCAAAGGGGCTACAATCAAGAGATCAATTTTGCCGTTTGTCCAAAACCTTTATTTTCAAAGAATCCCGTTTCCGACTGAAAAATCGGAAACGGGATTTTATACTGTTAATCAGCAAATTTACCTAGGAGGGAAGCAATATGCACTTTACCAGTTTTTTGGAGGAAGGACGGCTGACGGTGGCGCTCACCGGAGAAATTGACCACCACTGCGCAAAAGCCTATATTCAGGCCATCGCCGCAAAAATCGAGGCTTACACCCCGGAGGTCTGCGTGCTGGATTTTCAGGAGGTTTCCTTTGTGGATTCTTCCGGCATTGCCGTGGTCATCAACGCCTTAAGGAGCATGACCCAGATCGAGGGGCGGCTGCTTCTGACAGGCATTGCGCCCCAGCCCATGCGGGTGTTCCGGGCGTCGGGAATCGATAAGCTTGTGGAGATCAAGGAGGCTGTATCATGAAATTCGACAACTATATGATTCTGGATTTTCCCAGCAAATCCGCCAACGAGGCCTTTGCCCGGTCGGCGGTGGCCTGCTTCGCCGCCCAGATGGACCCGACGCTGGAGGAACTGGGGGACATCCGCACGGCGGTGAGCGAAGCGGTGACCAACTGCATCGTCCACGCCTACCCGGAAAAGCTGGGGAACATCACCCTTCGCTGCCGTATCCTGAAGGACAACGTGCTGGACATCGTCATCAAGGACAAGGGCGTCGGCATCCCGGACATAGAGCAGGCCAGACGTCCCGCGTACACCACCGGCGGCGCGGAACGCAGCGGAATGGGCTTTACCATCATGGAAAGTTTTATGACCGATCTGGAAATTACATCCAAACCCGGAAAAGGAACCACGGTGCATATGCGCCGGAAGCTGCAGCGGCGGCAATGAGCAGGACGGAGGAACTGATCGCCAAGGCGCAGCAGGGCGACCGGGAAGCGTCCGAAGCTCTGGTGGAGGAAAACTCCGGCCTGATCTGGTCGGTGGCAAGGCGGTTCTTAGGCCGGGGGACGGAAGCGGACGATCTGTACCAGCTGGGATGCCTTGGCTTTCTCAAGGCTGTGGAGGGGTTCGACCTTTCCTACGGAACCCAGTTTTCCACCTACGCCGTGCCGAAAATTGCCGGGGAGATCCGGCGGTTCCTCCGGGACGACGGGGCGGTAAAGGTGTCCCGGAGCTTAAAAGAGCAGGCCGCGACCATCAAGGCCACCCGCAGCCGCCTGACCGGGGCGCTGGGCAGGGAACCGACGATTCAGGAAATTTCCCGTCAGACCGGGCTTACTCCGGAAGAAATCGCCCTGGCGGAAACGGCCACCGCCGCCACGGAGTCTATTCAGCGAGAAACGGGGGACGAAGGCTTCACGCTGGAAAACGTTCTGACGGACACGGAATCGGAAGAACGGATGGTGGAGAAAATCGCTCTGCGGCAGGCGATTTCCGGCCTGCCGGAACGGGAGCGAATGGTGATTCAGCTGCGGTATTTCCACGGCCTGACCCAGCAGCGGGTGGCGGCGGTGATGAACGTCAGTCAGGTGCAGGTGTCGAGAATTGAGAAGAAGGCCGTCGCCATGCTTCGGGAGCTGATGGCGTAAAGCGGCATTTTCCCTCTTTACCTTTTGCCGAAAATGCGCTAAAATAATGGCATCATGTTGAAGACAGGTGCAATTATGACAGAACAAATGGACTCCCGATTTCTGACCGCCCGAAAAAATTACATCGAGCGGCAGTTTTCTCAGCTGAACGATATGCAGCGTCAGGCCGTGCTGACCACGGAGGGGCCGCTGCTGCTGCTTGCCGGTGCAGGCAGCGGCAAGACCACCGTCCTCATTAACAGGATTGCCAACCTCATGCGCTTCGGCCGGGGCAGCGATTGCTGCGAAATTTCCCACGCCGTCACGGAGGACGACGTGGCTTTTCTGGAAAATCTGGGGGACGACCCCAGCCTCGATGATACCCGCCGGGCGGACGCTCTATGCGCTGTAGAACCCGCCGCACCCTGGAGCATCATCGCCATCACCTTTACCAACAAGGCCGCAAATGAAATGAAGGAGCGGCTTTCCAATCTTCTCGGCCCTCAGGCGCAGGATATCTGGGCGATGTCGTTTCATTCCGCCTGCTGCCGCATCCTGCGGCGGGACATCGAGCGGATGGGCTTTACCCGGAGCTTTACCATTTACGATTCTGCGGACTCCGAGCGCATCATGAAGGAGATCATTAAGGACATGGAGCTGGACGACAAGACGTTTCCGGCGAAATATGTCCTTGGCGCCATCAGCCGGGAGAAGGACAAAATGGTGTCTCCCGGGGAGATGCTGGACAGGGCGAAGCGCACCGGCGACATCCGGGCGCAGCACATCGCCCGTGCCTACGGCAAATACCAGACCCGCCTGAAGGACAACAACGCCCTGGATTTTGACGACATCATCTACATCACCGTTCAGCTTTTGCAGCAGAACGAGGATGTTTTGCAGTATTATCAGCGCAAATTCCGGTACGTGCTGGTGGACGAGTATCAGGACACCAACCATATGCAGTACCTCCTGACGTCCCTGCTTGCAGGCGGTCATGAGAACATCTGCGTGGTGGGCGACGACGACCAAAGCATTTACCGCTTCCGGGGCGCAACCATCGAGAACATTCTGAACTTTGAAAAGCAATACCGGGGCGCGCGGGTCATTCGTCTGGAACAGAACTACCGCTCCACCCAAGCCATCCTCACCGCCGCCAACGCCGTGATCGCCCACAATCTGGGGCGCAAGGGGAAAAAGCTGTGGACGGCCAACGCCCAGGGCGACCCCATTCTGGTATACGAAGCCTCCGACGAGGGCAGTGAGGGCAATTTCGTGGCGGGGCAGATTCTGGCCGGTTCCCGGGGGAAAAACTTCAAGGACTACGCCATTCTGTACCGCACCAACGCCCAGTCCAACGCAATGGAATTTGCCCTGAAACGAAACGGCATTCCCTACCGGGTCATCGGCGGCACGCGGTTCTTTGACCGGGCGGAAGTCAAGGATATGCTGTCGTATCTGTGCGTCATCAACAACCGGGCGGACGATCTGCGTCTGGGACGCATCATCAACAATCCTCCCCGGGGGTTGGGCGCGAAGACCATCGAGACCGCCCGGCGGCTGGCGGAGGCCGAGGAAAAGCCGCTGTACAGCGTGATTTCCGACCCCTATTCCTACGCCCCGCTGGAGAAGGCCGCAATCAAGATGATGCAGTTTTCCGCCCTCATCGAGGGCATGGCGCAGCTTCTGGAGGACGGCATGAGCCTGCCGGACTTCTACGACGAGCTGCTCATCCGAACCGGGTATGTGGATATGCTGGAAAGCAAGGACACCGAGGAAAACAAGACCCGGCTGGAAAACGTGCGCGAGTTAAAATCCAGCATAAACTCCTATGTGGAGAATGCGGAAACGCCTACTTTGGCGGGATTTCTGGAAGAAATCGCCCTGTATACCGATCTGGAGCAGTACAACGAAAACGACGACGCCGTGGTGATGATGACCATGCACTCGGCCAAGGGACTGGAATTCCCCCATGTGTTCCTCGTTGGCTTTGAGGACGGGCTGTTCCCCGGAATGCGCGCCATCGGCGACGCGGAGGAAATGGAGGAGGAGCGGCGGCTTTGCTACGTGGCCATCACAAGAGCCAAGCAGAGCCTGACCATCACCCATGCCCGCCAGCGTATGATCTACGGCCGCACATCGTCGGCGCTGCCCTCCCGGTTCCTTCGGGAAATTCCGGAGGACTGTATCGTGAAAAAGGGCGGCTATCACCGGACTTCGACAAGCGAACACAGCAGTTATTCGCCCTATGGTTCCCATACTTCTCAGTCCAGAAAGCCCAGAAGCAGCATTCTTTCTACCCCGCAGGCCGCTCCCACGCCATGTCTCGAACTGAATCAGGGGGACATGGTCATGCACGCGGCCTTTGGCCGTGGGTTTGTGCTGTCCGTGCGGAAGATGGGCGGCGACGCGCTGCTGGAAATCGCCTTCGACGACATCGGCACAAAGAAGCTCATGGCAAAAACCGCCTCGGCGCATATGAAAAAGCTGTAATGCTTTTTATTTTCCCGCATATCCTCTACAGGAGGGATGGGTATGCGCTGGCGGCTTCGGAGATTTTTTTACACGCTGCTGGTTCTGGCTGTGATTCTTCTGGTGGCGTTTCTGATGCTTCGCAGCCGCTACCGGGAGATCGTCACGGAATTGGCGGAAACACAGGTGAAAAACGCCACGTCGGACTTGACCAATGACGCCATTGCCAAGCAGATTGCCAACGGCACCATTCAATACGACCGCATCGTCTATTTTGAAAAGAATCTGGACGGCCGCATCACCGCTCTGAAAACCAACATGAGCGAGATCAACCACCTGAAAACGGATATCCTGAACATTATCAACGACGAAATTTTAGCCCTTGACACCGCGGACATCGGTATACCGCTGGGGAGCCTGTTTCTGCCGGAGTTTTTCTCCGGAAAAGGCCCGGCGATCCCGGTACACATCCTGTCCATCCGCAACAGCGACGCCACGTTTGAAAGCAATTTTTCTCAGGCCGGCATTAACCAGACGCTTCACCAGCTGAACATGATCGTCAGCGTGGATGTGTCGGTTCTGGTCATGGGGGAGACGGACAGCTTTACCATCCATTCGGAGGTTGTGGTGGCGGAGACGGTGATCATCGGCGACGTGCCCAGCACTTATTTACAGACCGGAGGATACTATGGATTCCAAAGAGAGAATTGACCAGCTGACCGATCAGCTGAAGGAAGCGGGCTACCGCTATTACGTTCTGGACGACCCGACCATGGAAGACTACGAATACGACCGGCTCTACCGGGAGCTGGAGGAGCTGGAAAGCGCCCACCCGGAGCTGGCCAGGGCGGATTCTCCCACGAAACGGGTGGGCGGGGAAGTGCTGAGCCAGTTTGAAAAGGTGTCCCACCCCGTGCCGCTGATGAGCTTACAGGATGTGTTCAGCATGGAAGAGCTGAACGATTTTCTGGAAAAAACCATCGCGGCAGAGGGCAATGCGGAATTTTCCGTAGAGCCGAAGATCGACGGCCTTTCCGTGGCGCTGGAATATGTGGACGGGAAATTCGTCCGGGGCGCGACCCGGGGCGACGGTACGGTAGGGGAGGACGTGACGGAAAACCTGAAAACCATCCGCTCCATCCCCATGACCCTGACCGGCGCACCCTCCCGGCTTATCGTCCGGGGCGAGGTTTTCATGCCGAAAAAGAGCTTTGAAAAGCTGAATCTGCGTCAGGAGGAACTGGGAAAGCCCCTGTTCGCCAACCCCCGGAACGCCGCCGCCGGGTCACTGCGGCAGCTTGACCCGAAAATCGCGGCGAAGCGGGGACTGGACATTTATGTTTTCAACGTCCAGCTTGCGGATGGCGTGGAGTTTACCGGACATACCCAGTCTCTGGAATACCTGAAAAGCCTGAAATTCAAGGTGATTCCGCACAAAAAGCTGTCCAAAGTTTCGGAAATTGATGCAGAAGTGCTGTCCATCAACGAGAACCGGGAAAAGCTGATCTGCGATATCGACGGTGCGGTCATCAAGGTAGACGATCTTTCTCAGCGGGAACGGCTGGGCAATACCGCCAAATTCCCCAAGTGGGCCGCGGCCTACAAGTATCCTCCGGAGATCAAGCCCACCGTGGTGGAGGACATCGTGGTGCAGGTGGGAAGAACCGGCGTGCTGACCCCCAAGGCGGTGGTGCGGCCTGTCCGTCTGGCGGGAACGACGGTGACGAACGCCACGCTGCACAATCAGGACTTCATCCGGGAGCGGGACATCCGCATCGGCGATACCGTTCTCATCCGCAAGGCAGGGGAGATCATCCCGGAAATTCTGGAAGTCGATCTTTCCAAGCGCCCCGAGGGGACGGCGGCCTATCATCTGCCCGACCGCTGCCCGGTCTGCGGCGCACCTGTGGAGCAGGACGAGGACGGTGCGTTTCTGCGCTGCACCGGGGCGGAATGTCCCGCCCAGCTCAGCCGGAATATTGCCCACTTCGTCAGCCGGGACGCCATGGACATCGACGGCCTTGGCGCGGCCATTGTGGACGTGCTGATCGAAAAGGGGCTGATCAAGTCCCCGGCGGATATTTACTATCTGACCCTGGACGATGTAAAGAGTCTGTGGAAAGCCGGTTCTACGGCGGCGAAAAAGCTTCTTGCCGCCATCGAGGCCAGCAAGGCGCAGGACGTCAGCCGCCTGATCTACGCTCTGGGCATCCGTCAGGTGGGGGCGAAAACCGGCAAGGTGCTTGCTTCCGCCTTCGGAAATCTGGACGGCCTGATGGCCGCTTCGGTGGAGGAGTTGACGGAGGTTCCCGACGTGGGCGCGGTCACCGCCGAGAACATCTGCCAGTGGTTCCGGCAGGAGCAGTCCAGGCACATGGTGGAGCGTCTGCGGCAGGCGGGGGTCAATTTTGAAAGCAAACGGGTCATCACCGACGCCCGCTTCGCCGGGAAGACCTTCGTGCTCACCGGCGCGCTGAGCAAATTCACCCGGGAGGAAGCCACGGAAAAAATCGAGCTTCTGGGCGGCAAAGCGTCCGGCTCCGTGTCAAAAAAGACCAGCTTCGTGGTGGTGGGCGAAAACGCCGGCTCCAAGGAGCGCAAGGCAAGAGAGCTGGGAATTCCCATCCTCACAGAAGACGAATTCCTGGAAATGATGCAATAACAGAAACGCTGCAAAGGATTTATCCCTTGCAGCGTTTTCATATGTAGTCATTTGACAATCAGGCGTAGGTCTTGATGATCCCCAGAGCGATCTCCCGTCTGGTCGTGCAGCGATCCATGGCCTGCTTTTCGATGTGGCGGTGGGCTTCGGCCTCGGTCATTTTCAGCTGCTCGATGAGCAGCCACTTTGCCCGGTTCACCAGACGGATTTCTTCCATTTTTTCTTCCACGGAGGTGGCCTTTTCCTCCATGCGCCGTAACCGTTCCCGGGCGGAAACCAGCCATTTCAGGCTTTGGTTCAGCAGCAGAGCGGACGTGGGCTTTGCCAGCGTGAACACGCCCTGACAGGTGAGTTTGGCTTCCATCTCATCGTAAACATCCGACTTTGCCAGCAGCAGCGCCACGGTGCCGGACTGGTTGCAGGCATCGATGGCGAAGCGGGTGCCAAAGTCGTCGGGCAGGGGGGCGTTGATGATGACAAGATCGTAGGTCTTGTTCACCATCTCCCGCCGCGCCGCCGCAATGTTGCCCACGAAACGAACCGGATAATACTCCGAACCGGGGAGCATCGCGGCGAAGGCTTCGTTGAATTTCTGCGCGGCGGACACCACCAGAACGCTGTACGTCTGGTCGCTGAAAACCATGGTAATGCTCCCTCCTTTCAGAGTTTTGCGGAGTTTATCACTTGGTAAAGAACTCAATCAGGGACTGGGGAAGGTGCTGGGCAATGAAATTGCTGTCGGCGGCGCACTTTTCCGCATCAGCCAACGACTTGGGAAGGGTTGCAAGGGTCACATTTCGGGAATCCGCCGTGTGGAGATTGACGTTGCAGGCTTCCGGGAGAGCAATGTCGTTCTCGATTCCGGAAAGTCCCGCCCAGATGAGCAGCGCAAAGGCAAGATATGGGTTGGCGGTGCAGTCGGGGCTGCGCAGCTCAAAGCGCCGGTATTCGCCGGAGGCGGCGGGAACGCGAATGAGCTGAGAGCGGTTGTTGCTCGACCAGGAAATGTACTTCGGCGCTTTGTGTGCGCCCAAGCGGCTGTAGGACTGCTCGGTGGGGTTGAGGAATAGGGTCATGTCCGTGATCTTGTCCAGAATCCCGCCCATCGCCCGGTGCATGAGCGCTTCCGCACCGCCCTGAACGGACATATTGATGTGAAATCCGCTGCCGGGGCGTCCCTCCAGAGGTCTGGGGGAAAAGTCCGCGTACAGCCCGTTCCGGGCGGCGATGGTTTTGACGACGGTGAGGAAGGTAACGGCGTTGTCCGCGGCGGACAGAGGATCGGAATAGCGGAAATCCACCTCGTTCTGGCCGGGGCCTTCCTCGTGGTGGGAGGATTCCGGCTGAATGCCCATCCGCTCCAGCGTCAGGCAGATCTCCCGGCGGACATTTTCACATCTGTCCTCCGGCGCGACATCCATATAGGTGGCCTGATCGTAGGGAACATCCGTCACCTCGCCGTTTTCGTCCAGACGGAACAGATAGAATTCCAGCTCGGAGCCGAAGGAGAAGGCGTAGCCCGCCTTCGCGGCGTCGGCAACGGCCTGCTTGAGAATGCCCCGGGTATCGTGGGCAAAGGGCGTACCGTCCGGATGGGTGATGGAGCAGAACATCCGCACCACGCTCCCGTGCTCCGGCCGCCATGGCAGCAGGGCAATGGTGGAGGCGTCGGGATGGAGAAACAGGTCGGAATTCACCTCGTCGCCGAAGCCCGCGATGGCGGAAGCGTCGATGGCAATGCCGTACTTGAAGGCACGTTCCAGCTCGTGGGGCATGATGGAGATATTCTTGGGTCTGCCGAAGCAGTCGCAGAACGCAAGGCGGATGAACTTCACGTCCTCCTCCTGAATGAATTGTATGACCTCCTGAGGCGTATATTTCATACAGCAACCAACCTTCCTGCCCGATACGCGGTAAAATTCAAACAAATGAAGTCAGATTAAAAGGAAAAGCAACGGGATTCTCCCGGAAATACCAAAACATCCCGGAAAGCCTTTGTCCCCGAACGTATTATATTCAATTGATAGAGCCTTGTCAATCTGTCCAAAGACAAAAAACTTTTTTTGTGCAGGGTGTTGACAAATGGGGAAAGATGGTGTAGAATGCCCACTGTGAAGGCAAGGACGTCTCCGAGTGTATGCTCAGCGCGTCCTTGCCGTCTTTTTTTATTTTCGACGGTTCGGGCGGTGCATTCCCGGAACGCCAATAAGGAAGCTCTGATTAAATCGGCAAGGACTGTGGGCGGAAAAGATCCGCCAACAGCCGCAGACGATTTATTCAGAGGTTCCTAAATTTGAAAAGGAGCGTTTGCTATGAGTACTGTTTCTGACTATTTCGGCTGTATGGTATTTGATGACCGGGTGATGAAAGCCAATCTTTCCGCCGACGTGTATGCGTCGCTGCGCAGAACCATCGACGAGGGTGCGAAGCTGGACGCTTCCGTCGCCAATGCGGTGGCCGCTGCCATGAAGGACTGGGCTGTCGCCCATGGCGCGACCCACTATACCCACTGGTTCCAGCCGCTGACCGGCATCACCGCCGAAAAGCATGACAGCTTCATTTCTCCCGCTCCCGACGGCGGCGTCATCATGGATTTCTCCGGCAAGGAGCTGATCAAGGGCGAGCCTGACGCCAGCTCGTTCCCCTCCGGCGGCCTGCGCGCTACCTTTGAGGCCCGGGGCTACACCGCATGGGACCCCACCTCCTACGCATTCATCAAGGGCAAGACCCTGTGCATCCCCACAGCCTTCTGCTCCTACGGCGGCGAGGCGCTGGATAAGAAGACCCCGCTGCTGCGCTCCATGGAAGCCCTGAACCGTCAGGCCATGCGTATCCTGAAGCTCTTCGGCAACACCGATGTCAAGTGCGTCCGCACCAACGTCGGCCCCGAGCAGGAATATTTCCTTGTGGATAAGGAAATGTACGAGCAGCGCAAAGACCTGATCTTCACCGGCAGAACCTTGTTCGGTGCCAAATCCCCCAAGGGGCAGGAGATGGATGACCACTACTTCGGCGTCATCAAGCCCCGCGTTGCTGCTTACATGGAAGACCTGAACGAGGAACTGTGGAAGCTGGGCATCCTTGCCAAGACCGAACATAACGAGGTCGCCCCCGCTCAGCATGAGCTGGCGCCCATTTACACCACCACCAACATCGCCACCGACCACAACCAGCTGACCATGGAGATCATGAAGAAGGTGGCCGATCGCCACGGCATGTACTGCCTGCTGCATGAGAAGCCCTTCGCCGGCGTCAACGGCTCCGGCAAGCACAACAACTGGTCCATGGCCACCGATACCGGCGTGAACCTGCTGTCCCCCGGCGAAACCCCCTATGAAAACGCCCAGTTCCTTCTGTTCCTGTGTGCGGTCATCAAGGCCGTGGACGACTATCAGGATCTGCTCCGCCTGAGCGTAGCTACCGCCGGTAACGACCACCGTTTGGGCGCCAACGAAGCGCCTCCCGCCGTGGTCTCCATCTTCCTTGGCGACGAGCTGATGGGCATTCTGGACGCCATCGAGAACGACGCCCCTTACAGCGGCACAAAGAAGACCACCATGAAGCTGGGCGTGGACGTTTTGCCCCGCTTCCCCAGAGACACCACCGACCGGAACCGTACTTCGCCCTTCGCCTTTACCGGCAACAAGTTTGAGTTCCGTATGCTGGGTTCCTCCAATTCCATCGCCTGCGCCAACATCATGCTCAACGCCGCCGTGGCCGAGTCCCTGAAAATTTACGCCGACCGTCTGGAAGGCGCGGAGGACTTTGAGACCGCCCTGCATGACATGATCAAGAAGACCATCAAGGATCATAAGCGCATCATCTTCAACGGCAACGGCTACGATGCCACATGGATCAAGGAAGCCACCGAGGTTCGCGGCCTGTGCAACTATCCCACGACCCCCGACTGCATGCCCCATCTGCTGGACAAGAAGAACGTGGATATGCTCACCGCCCACAAGATCTACTCCGTGTCCGAGATTCAGGCGCGGTGCGACATCATGCTGGAGAACTACTGCAAGGCCGTCATCATCGAGGCCAACACCATGGTGGACATGGCGAGAAAGCAGATCCTCCCCGCAGTGGAAGGCTATGCCGCCGAGCTGGCCGCTTCCGTGGCTGCGAAGAAAGCCGTCGCGCCCAATCTGGCCTGTGCTTATGAGACCGGCCTTGTCACCAAGCTGTCCGGCCTGACCGACCAGATCGCCGAGAAGACCGACGAGCTGGAATCCGCCGTTCTCGAGCTGAAGAACGCGGAGAATGTGAAGGAAGAGTCCTTCGCCATCCGGGACACCATTCTCGGCAAGATGGCAGCCCTCCGGGCTGTCGCGGACGAGGCGGAGACCCAGACTTCTTCCGATTACTGGCCGTTCCCCACCTACGGCGAACTGCTGTTTGGCGTGAAGTAAATCTTCTTTTCACGGCTGCCCATGCCGATCACGGCGGCAGAGGAGGGGACTGACCACCCCCTCCGGGCGGGCAGCGGGGAACAGGAGATAAAACGTTAACTGAATAGAGAGAATGAGGAGGTAACCACTATGACACTGAGTTCCGTAAACACCATTTGGGTACTTTTGGGCGCTGCAATGGTCTTCTTCATGCAGGCTGGCTTTTCCCTGTGCGAGGCCGGCTTCACGCGGGCGAAGAACACCGGCAACATCCTGATGAAGAATCTGATGGACTTCTGCATTGGCACGCCATGCTTCTGGCTGTTCGGCTTCGGCATTATGTTCGGCGCGGGAAGCGCGGTCGTGGGCTGGCTGGATCCCGGCATCACCAAGGATTACAGCTTTATTACCCCGGCCGGCGTTCCTCTGTGGGCGTTTGCCATTTTCCAGACCGTATTCTGCGCGACCTCTGCCACCATCGTTTCCGGCTCCATGGCAGAGCGTACCAAGTTCAGCGCTTACTGCTGCTACTCGG
>ERZ772876.2729-NODE-2729-length-14097-cov-4.627404_pt1 | contig 14097 bp, 9 predicted proteins | sample MGYA00580584_ERZ772876 | MGnify/ENA primary metagenome ERZ772876 (study PRJEB29015, sample SAMEA2737728) | human gut metagenome | biome: human gut; feature: human-associated habitat; material: faeces | place: China | collected 2012 ... | reverse complement strand
TAATATAGCACAGAGAGTAGAACCTGTCAACACTTTTTTGAAGAAATCTTTGTTTTTTTGAAAGGTTCTCCTTTCACTAGAGCATTTCCCCCGATTTGAGAGGCTTTCTCCTTGGTCTCCGGATGCCGCCAAAGCCTCTTTCTCCCGTCAGATGCCAAGGGGGTGTGACCGCATGGATCAGGAGCGCGGTCAAAGCGGTACCCCCCTCTAATTTTGCTTAGCGCGTCAAAGCCGCAAAAAAGCAGGGCCCTTCCGCGCTCAAAAAAGGCCCTGCTTTTCTTTTTACCCTCTCGCAAACACGGTGTAGCGTCCGCTCGGCGCGTCGAAGAAGTTTTCGCCTGCGACGGATTTGACGTGCAGGCCGTCGCTGCCGCGCAGCAACGTAAACGCGCCGTAGCGCACCGTGCCCGCATTCTCGTTCAAGTGATAGCCAAAGACCATGCCCTCGCCGTTCGTGCCGAGGTAGTTGAGCTGGCCGGTGTACTCAAAATAAATCCCAACCTCGCTGTTGATATCCTGCACCGTGAGGCCGCCGCCATCCGTGAGCGTCAGAATATAATCGCTGTCATAGCTGCCCTGCTCGGCGGTGTCGTGCGTCACGGTCGCCGTCCACTCGCCGAGAAATTCCGACGGGATCGTGTAGTCCGCGTCGCTGACCGCGCCGGAGAGGTCGTGTTTCTCCCCTGATGCGTCGACGGCGAACACCGTCTGATACGTGCCGTAGTCCTCCTCGACCTCGCCGGACTCGAACGAAACAATGCCCTTCACGCCGCCGAGCGGTCCGCCGTCGCAGAGGAAGCCCGCCGTCAGGCCCTCGAGCAGGTTCACGTACTCCACCGTGCCCTCGCTCGTCAGCAGGAAGATGTACGGGAAGTACCCCTGCCCCACCGGGCCGACGAACACATCCGTGTAGTCGGAATACAGGCCTTCCACGGGGTAGATGGTCTCGTAGTCAAAGCGGAAATTCTCCGCGTACCACGCGGAGTCCGCCGTCTTTTCAAAGCTGACGGTCAAATCGCCGCCCGAGAGCGCGGCCTTGACAAAGCTGTCCTGCGCCGTCTTCTCGACCGTCTCGCGCGCGGAGAGGTCGAGCGCAAGGTCGGCGTCGTAGCTCTCCGCCCCGGCGAACGAGCCGACGGGCACGATCATATGTAGCGCGCCGCCGTCGAGATAGAGCCGCATCTCCGCGTTGATGTTCTCGTCCGAGAGCGTCCACGCGCGGCGCTCGGCATAGGACGCGATGAAGCCCGCGCCGCCCATGCTGCCGCTGAGTGCATCTCGGTACGTCTCATCAAAGTAGTTTGCCGCGGTGCGGCGCGCCGCCGTGATGAAGTCCTGCGTTGAAAGCTCGCAGCGCGCCAGCAGGTCCTCGCTCATGAGGCGTTTGCCGCCGAAAAAGTCGTAGCTGTACGTCTCCGTCATGCTCGTGTCGCCGTCCATCTCCGCGCGCACCACAAGGCAGAGCAGGCTGTCGTTCCAGTAGCTCGTCCACGTGACGGAAAGGCATGTGAGCGAAACGCGGGAGGCCATCATGTTCTTCTGCTCCTGCACGAGCGCGCCGAATTGATCGGCGATCTCGTCGTTCAGCGCGGCGGCGACCGCCGTTTCCGACACGATTCTTGGCACATGGTAATTATACGTGAGCGTGTTGTTCTCGCTATCCGTGTACTCGCCCTCCTCGCTGTAAAGCTCGGAAATGAGCGAATCGTCGTAGCCGGACGAAGTGTCGTCCGGCTCCTTTTCGCCGCAGGCGGCAAGGTTCAGCAGCAAAAGCGCCGTGAGCAGCACGGTGGTCAGTTTTTTCATAGGCTTCTCTTCTCCGATCTCAAAGGTCTTGTCTTTTCTGCCATTATAGCGGATTTTTGCAAAAGCGCAACGGCTTTTCGCGCGCGGCAGCGCTCGCCGATTGACAGAATTCCGACAAGGTTATAGAATATGTGTACTTTCAAACCTCAGGAGTTTTTATGTACGATTATACACAAGCCAAAATGAACGACGACGCCATCCGCGCCATCAGCTCCATCGGCCTCGCCCATCTGGGCGACGCGGTGTATGAGCTGCTTGTGCGCACATATCTGTGCGTGCACGGCAAGGCGACGGGCAAGGGCCTTCACCGCGCGACGGTCGAGCTCGTCTGCGCGCCGCAGCAGGCGCGCTTTGCCGAAAACCTCTTACCCCTTTTGACGGAGGAAGAGGCCTCTGTGTTCCGCCGCGGGCGCAACGCGAATGTCCATTCCATCCCCCACCACGCCGACCGCGCGGACTATCAGAAGGCCACAGGCCTCGAGGCGCTGTTCGGCTGGCTGTATCTGCGCGACGATCACGCGCGCATCAACGAGCTTTTCAACCGGATGATGGAGGACGACAATGCCACTTGACGCGATCTGCCTGCGGGCAGTTTTACACGAGCTGAGACCTCAGCTCATCGGCGCGCGCATCGACAAGGTGCAGCAGCCCGCGCGCGACCAAATCGTTCTGCTGCTGCGCGGCAATCTGCGCCTGCTGCTCAACGCGGGCGCAAACCAACCGCGCATCCAGCTCACGAACATCCTGCGCGACAACCCTGCCCAGCCGCCGATGTTCTGCATGCTGCTGCGCAAGCACTTAGTCGGCGCGCGCGTGCTGTCCATCGAGCAGCCGGATCTTGAGCGCATGGTGATCCTGACGCTCCAGTGCACGGACGAATTCGGAGAGATCAGCCAAAAGCAGCTCGTGCTCGAGTGCATGGGGCGGCGGTCGAACCTCGTCCTGCTCGACGCGCAGGGGCGTATCGTCGAATGTCTGCGCCGCGTGGATGCAGACCTTTCCGCCACGCGCCAGCTGCTGCCCGGCCTTTTTTACCATCTGCCGACACCGCTCGACAAGCTGTCGCTCCTTTCGCAGGAGGAGGACTCCCTCGCCCTCGCGCAGCGCGGCGGCGACGCGGAGCAGGCTGTCGACAAGTGGGTGCTCGACCATTACACCGGCATTTCGCCGCTGATCGCGCGCGAATTCGCCTTCCGTGCGGGACGCGAGACCGACGTGCGCTTCGGCGCGCTGAATGATACGCAGCGCGGGGCGCTGGTGCAGGAATTTTCCGATACAGCCAACGCTGTAAAGGAAGATAACTATATGCCCGTCATCCTCTACCGCGACAGCAAGCCCGTGGATTTCACCTACCGTCCCATCGCGCAGTACGGCGCGGAAACGCAGGTCGAGACGCGTGAGAGCTTCTCGCAAATGCTCGACGAGTTCTACGACGCGCGTGAGCGGCAGGAGCTCTCCGCCCGCCGCGGCCGCGAGCTGACGCACGCGGTCACGGTTGCACGCGACCGCATGGCGCGCAAGGCTGAAAATCTGAAGCGCGACTACGCCGCGACGCAGAAGCGCGACGAATTCCGCCTGCGCGGCGACCTCATCACCGCAAACCTGTACCGCATGAAGAGCGGAGAAAAAGTCTTGCATGCGGAAAACTACTATGAGGACGGCTGCCCGACCATCGACATCCCGCTCGACCCGCTGCTCTCCCCCCAGCAGAACGCCGCGAAAAACTACAAGCAGTACAACAAGCTCAAGACCGCCGAATTCCACCTGCGCGAGCAGATCGAAAAGGCGGAAAACGAACGCGCGTACTTGGAAAGCGTCCTGCAGGAGCTTTCGCAGGCGGAGACCGAGCAGGAATTCAATGAGATCCGCCGCGAATTGCAGGAGACAAACTATATCCGAAAGTCGAGCGGCAAAAAGGAGCTCAAGCGCGCCTTCGCCCCGCGCACATTCAAAACCTCGAGTGGGCTCGAGGTCCTCGTCGGCCGCAGCAACGTGCAGAACGACCAGCTGACAAAAAAGGCCGACAAGCGCGACTACTGGTTCCACACCCAGCACATCCACGGCTCGCACGTCATCCTGCGCTGCGCGGGACTCACGCCGAGCGACGATGATCTGCGCGAGGCCGCAATGCTCGCATCCTACTTCTCGCAGGCGAAGGAGAGCAGCAGCGTCCCCGTCGACTACTGCCCCGTGAAGTTCGTCAAAAAGCCCGCGGGCGCACGCCCCGGCATGGTGACCTACGACAATTACCGCACACTCTATGTCACGCCCGAAGAAGGGCTTGCCAAAAAGCTCTTTCTCAGGTAAACTATCGAAAAGCGATTCCCCTCACCCCTGTTAGACGACAAAAGCAAGTTTGATGTTGGAAAGGAGAACCCCATGGATAAAAAGAGAAAAACCGTGCTCATCGCCGTCGCCGCGATGCTGCTCGTCGTGGCTATCTTTTTGCTGCCGCGCCGCCCGCAGCCGCTCGGCGAGCTGATCCCCGCGCCTGAGACCGCCCGCGTCGACGGACTCTTCTGCATTTCGACCATTGTTCCCACGCCGGACGGCTACGGCACGTTCGACACCGGCGACTGCCGAGTAGAGGATGACAGTGAGGCCGCCGCAGCTCTGCGCAGCGCCATGTCCGAAATTTCGGTGCAGCGCTATTATCGTTTGCCCACATCGCTGCTCTCCCGCTTCACCCAGAACGAGAACTATGTCACCATCTGGTGGATCCCCGAAGACGGACAGAAGCACGACCTGTACCTCAACTGGGACGAGGGCTTCATCTACGACGACGCCAACCGCGCCGTCGCCTACAAGATCGACGGCGACGCGCAGCAGGTGTTCAGCGAGCTCTGCGCCGTCATCAGTGAGTACGGCACGTACACCCGATAAAATTCAGCAATAAAAAACTCCGTATGAGAAATCCTCATACGGAGTTTTTGCATTCTTACAGCATTTTCTGCGGCATCTGCCACGCGTTGTGGTCGGTGTGCAGCAGGTGGTGCGACTTTTCGCCAAGCGGCGCGCCGAGGTAGTCCTTGTAGAGCGCCTTGACATCTGGATTCTCGTGTGAGAAGCGCAGAAGCTCACCCTGATCGAGCCGCCAGAGCACGTTGCCGCGATCCTCGGCAAGCTCGGTACCGTCGTGGATGGGCTGGCCGCCGCCGCCCGCGCAGCCGCCGGGACAGGCCATGACCTCGACAAAGTCATACGCTGCGTCGCCGCGCTTGACAGCCTCAATGAGCTTGCGGGCTTTCCCGAGCGAGCTCACGACCGCGACGCGCACGTCGCCCGCGCCGGGGATGTTGAACGTCGCCTCCTTCCACCCGTCCATGCCGCGCACGGCGGTGAACGCGTCAGGGTCAGGATTCTTGCCCGTGATGAGGAAGTACGCCGAACGCAGCGCCGCGTCCATCACGCCGCCGGTCGTGCCGAAGACGACCGCCGCGCCGGTCGCGGAGCCGAGCGGGCTGTCGAACTCCTCCTCGGGCAGGTACTTGGGTTCAATGTGATTCGCGCGCATCATAATGTTCAGCTCGCGCGTCGTGATGCTCACGTCGACATCGGGGTCGCCCGCGTCGTTTTTCATCGTCGGCAGCGCGCATTCGCTCTTTTTCGACACGCACGGCATGATCGAGACGACGAAAAGGCGCTTGGGGTCGATACCGACCTTTTCGGCAAAGTAGCTCTTCGCCACCGCGCCGAACATCTGCTGGGGCGACTTGGCCGTGGAGAGATTGTCCGTCAGCTCGGGGTACTGGGACTTCACAAAGCGAACCCAGCCCGGGCAGCAGGACGTGAACATCGGCCACTGATACTGATCCTTGTGGGTGAAGCGCTCGATAAACTCGCTGCCTTCCTCCATGATCGTAAGGTCGGCGGCAAAATCGGTGTCGAACACATAGTTGAAGCCCAACTCGCGCAGCGCCGCGGCCATGCGCTTGGGCGTTGCGAACTCGCTGTCGAGCCCGAACTGCTCGGCCCATGCCGCGCGCACCGCGGGCGCGACCTGCGCCACGGTGACGATATTCGGATCGTCGATTGCGTCGAAGACGAGACCCGTGTCGTCGCGCTCGCGCAGCGCCGCCGTCGGGCAGTGGGTGATGCACTGGCCGCAGTACGTACACTCGGTATCTTGAATGCGGCGGTTGTACGACGCGTCCACGACCGTGCGCGAGCCCGTGCCGAGAAGGTCCCAGATCTTCACGCTCTGCACGTTTTCGCACACCTGGATGCAGCGCAGGCATTGCACGCACTTGTCGTTTTCGCGAATGAGCGGCGTGGAATAATCCACCGCCTCGTGACGCAGCTTTTTGGGGAAGTGCGTGCCGCGCATGTTGAAGTCGTTCGCCAGCTGCTGCAAGGTGCAGTTGCCGCTTCGCGTGCAGTTCGTGCACGATGTATCATGGTGCGAAAGAATAAGACGCAGGTTCATGCGGCGCGCCTCGCGCGCCTTGGCGCTGTTCGTGAAGACGACCATGCCGTCCGCCACCACATTGTCGCACGCGGGGACAAGGCGCTCCATGCCCTCGACCTCCACGCAGCAGATGCGGCACGCGCCGATCTCGTTGATGTCCTTTAAGTAGCACAGCGTCGGGATATTGATATTGACCGAGCGCGCGGCCTCCAAGATCGTGGTATTCTCGGGCACGGTGACGCTCTTGTGGTCGATGGTCAGTGTAACGTTTCTTACCATTTGCCTTTCCTCCCTCCGCGGAAGATGCCGTAGCCGAAGTGGTCGCAGCGCAGGCAACGCGACGCCTCGGAGTACGCCTCTTCATCGGTAAGGCCGCACTCGATGCACTTGAAGTCGTGCTTGCGTTCGCCTGCCTCGCGCTCGGTGGTGTCGATACGGCCGTGGGGCGGCTTGTTGTTCAGCCGCGCCGTGGGGATCTCGACGCCGGGGTCGATCTCGTGGTGGAAGCCGAGGTATTCGTCGATATTCGCCGCGGCGACCTTGCCGGCCGCGATGGCGCGGATGACGGTCGCAGGGCCGGTAACGCAGTCGCCGCCGGCGAAGACGCCGTCCATATTGTCGATCTGGCCGCTGGCCTCGGCGACGAACGCGCCGCGCTTGATGGCGATCTTCGTCTGCTCAAAGCCGTGGGTCTCCACGCCCTGACCGATGGCGACAACGACAACGTCCGCCGCGATGCGCTTTTCGCTGCGCTTGGCCTTTTCGGGCGCGGGGCGGCCCTTTTTATCCATCTCGCCGATGATCTGCGGCTGTGTCCACAGCGCGACGGCGTGACCGTTCGCATCGGTCTCGATGCGGACTGGTGCCTGAAGCGTCACGAGCTCCACGCCCTCGGCAACGGCGCCCTCCACTTCCTCGGGAAGGGCCGTCATGTCCTCCTGGCGGCGGCGGTAGACGCAGCTCACTTTGCGCGCGCCGAGACGAACCGCGCTGCGGCAGACATCCATCGCGACGTTGCCGCCGCCGATGACGACGATGTCCTTGTTGCGGAAGTCCGGCATGTAATCGTCGCCGATCTCGCGCAGCATCTCGACCGCGGAGATGACGCCCTCAGCGTCCTCGCCCTCGATGCCGGTCTTTTTATCCGTGTGCGCGCCGAGCGCGATGTAAAGCGCGTCGTTCTGCTGGCGCAGCTCGTCGAACGTCACATCGTCGCCGACATTGACGTTGACATGCACATCGATGCCAAGCGCCAGCATCGACGCGATCTCCGCGTCGAGCACTTCGCGCGGCAGGCGGTAGTTGGGGATGCCGTAGCGCAGCATGCCGCCGAGCTTCGCGCGCTTTTCATACACGGTGACCTTGTGGCCCATCAAAGCTAAGTAATACGCCGCGGAAAGGCCGCTCGGGCCGCCGCCGATGACGGCGACCTTCTTGCCTGTGGGCTCGGCACAGTCGGGCTGCGGCACGTAGCCCGCGTTATCCACCGCGTAGCGCTTGAGGCCGCGGATGTTGACCGCGTCGTCGATCATGTTTCTTCGGCAGCGCGCCTCGCACGGATGCTCGCAGATGTACGCGCAGGCCGAAGGGAATGGGTTATCCTTGCGGATCAGGCGCACGGCGTCGGCGTAGCGGCCGTACTTGATGAGCACGAGATAGCCCGGGATATCCACGCCCGCAGGGCACAGCGCCACACAGGGAACGGGCTCGCGCATGCCGCCAAGGCAGCGGTGGCGCAGAATATGCTCTTCGTAGTCGTCGCGGAAGCCCTGCACGCCGTCAAGCACCAGGCGCGCCGCATCGCGGCCAATGGCGCAGTCGGCGCTGTTGACGATCACGCGCGCCACGCGCTCGATGATCGAGATGGTCTCCATCGTGGCTTCGCCCTCAAGCACCTGCTCCATCAGCTCAGAGAGTTGGCCGAGGCCGATACGGCAGGGAACGCACTTGCCGCACGTCTGCGCATGGCAGAGGTCCAGAAAGCTCTTGGCCAGGTCCACCGGACACAGTCCCGGAGGGCTTGCGGCGATACGCCGCTCCACATCGCGGTACAACCCGTCGATGACGGTCTGGGCATGGGAGGGCGTCATAATATCGAGTCTTGACACTGCTGTTTTCTCCTTTCACTGCTTGCCATCAGTGTAGTATCGGCCGGCAGGACAAATGCACGTATCCCGCCGCCTGATGTCAGCATCCATAAATAGATGTTATCTATAATAAACGTTAGTCATTCCATTTTCAATAGTCAATGCGGATTTTTTGTCATATTTTTCCATTTCACTCCATTTGGCTAACAAAGAAAAGCGAGGGCCGCAGCCCTCGCCTGTTCTTCCATTTTATTTGCCGCAGATCTCGTCGAAGGTATCGGTGACGGCCTTCTCCGGCGCGGGCGTCGCGAGCGATACGATCACGATCGCAATGCACGCCGCAAGGAACGCGGGGAGCAGCTCGTAGATGGCCCACGCGCCGCCCATCGGCGCGATGAGGTACTTCCAGATGAAGACCACCGCGCCGCCAGTGATCATGCCCGCGAGCGCGCCCTGCTTGTTCGCGCGCTTCCAGAAGAGCGAGAAGAGCATCACGGGGCCGAACGCCGCGCCAAAGCCCGCCCACGCGAACGAAACGACACGGAACACGGAGCTGTTGGGGTCCCAGGCAAGCACCATGCCGATAAGGGCGATGCCGATGACCGTGGCGCGCGCGGCCAGCATCGTCGTACGCTGGTTCATCTTGATACCGAACGAATGCTGCATGAGGTCCTGTGACACGCTGGACGCCGCGGCCAAAAGCTGCGAGTCCGCGGTCGACATCGTTGCGGCCAGAATGCCGGAGAGGATGATGCCCGCCATGACGGCGAGCAGCACGCCGTGCTGGCTCATCAGGTCTGCCAATTTAATGATGATGGTCTCAGATTCCGCGCTCGTCGCCAGGAAGGGCACCTTGCCCGCGGCGGTCACGCTGTTGCCGATGACGCCGATGAACACGGCGATGAACATGGAGATCACAACCCAGATCGTCGCGATGCGGCGGGACTGGTTGAGCTCCTTTTCCTCGCGGATGGCCATAAAGCGCAGCAGGATGTGCGGCATGCCGAAGTAGCCAAGACCCCACGCGAGCGTCGAAATGATGCTCAGCGTGCTGAACGAGGCGGCTGTGCCGCTCGCAGCATCGTAGCCCTGCGTCATGTTAAGGTAGCCCGGCAGCGCACGGGCATTGTCGATGACCGTGTCCAGTCCGCCCGCCTGCTGCACGCCGAAGCATACAATGACGATGAGCGCAATGGTCATGAAGATGGACTGGATCAGGTCGGTGAACGAAACGGCCATAAAGCCGCCCATCACCGTGTACAGCACGACCACGATGCCGCCGACGATCATTGCCGTATGATACTCCACACCAAAGAGGCTGTTGAAGAGCGTGCCGATGGCCTTGAAGCCGGACGCCGTGTACGGGATAAAGAAAATGAGGATCACGACCGCCGCGATGCAGGAGAGCAAATGCTTCTTATCTCCGAAGCGGCGGGCGAAAAAGTCGGGGATCGTGATGGCGCCGAGTTTGGCCGAATACCGGCGCAGGCGGCGCGCGACGATCAGCCAGTTGAGATACGTGCCGATGGCCAGACCGATGGTCGTCCAGGTCACCTCCGGCAGGCCAAACAGATAGGCAAGGCCGGGCAGGCCCATCAAAAGGTAGCTGCTCATATCGCTCGCCTCGGCGCTCATGGCCGTGACGACGGGGCCCATCTTGCGCCCGCCGAGGTAGAAGTCATCCGAGCTGCTGCCGCTGCCCTTCTTGCCAAAATACACGCCCACCAACACCATCGCGGCGAGGTAGAGAACGATGGTCACTACAATAATGATCTGTGCGCTTGTCATGTGATTTTCTCCTTCAGCTTTCGTTAAGACCTGCACAATATAGCACAAAAGAAAGCAGACGTAAATACAGAACGCCGTACAGAATAATTCCTGTACGGCACTGCAAAATTCTGAATTTTTGATTGATTTTACTGTATTTTCTGTAAGACGATTTAGTAGACTGTTTTTGAAACAAGTTTTATTTTTTTCGAAAGCCATCTAAAAAGAGCGGCATCATCTCGCGCGCATACTGGACGAGCGAATATTCCCCGCCGGATAAACACCAGTCGTACATCAGCCCGCGCTCGAACATCGCGTAGGCCTTGACGATCTCGCTCACGGTACGCGTGTCGGTCAGCTCCTCGCGCTCCTGCCCCTGAGAGACGATTTGGCGCAAAAGACGATAGTACGTGCGTTTGCGGTCGAGCAGGTGCTTTTCTCCCTTGGTCACGAGCTGGGAGGAAAAAAGCCGCGCCAGAAGCTCGATGGAGACCGTGTTTTCGATCGTCGTGAACAGCTCCTGATTGAGCCAGCATAAGAGCTCGATGCAGTCCATCTCGTTGTGGGGCTGCTGCATCAGCTCCTCATACCGCTCGTCAAACAGCACCGAGAGGGACGAGAGCAGCGCGTCCTTGCCGTCAAAATAGTGGTAGAACGAGCCCTTCGACGTCTCCGACTCGAAGATGATCTCCTCCACCGTCGTCTCCTCATAGCCCTGCTCGTAAAAGAGCTTCCACGCCGCCGAGACGATGCGCGCCTTGGTGTTGCGGCTCGATTTTTTTGCCATGTGCTCCCCTCCCCTGTTTTTATTGATTGTATCACAGTGCACCGCCCGCTGCCAAGCGTTTTGCGCTCACCCAAGGTTTTTCCGCAGGAATGTGCGAGCATTTTCAAAGAAAATGCCGTCCGCGTCCTGCTGCGATACGCCGCGCGAAAGCAGATACTCGTAAAAATCCGCCGCCTTCTCCGGCGAATCAAGGCACGGCGGCAGCACCGCGCCGTCGAAGTCCGAGCCGAGGGCGAGGTTTTTGCGCGCGCCGAGGTCGAAAAAGTGCGCCACATGGCGATAGACGTCGTCTAAGCTCCTGACCGCTCCCCCGCCGCGCAGGAATGGCCCGTAGTAGTTGAGGCCGATCAGGCAGCCGCGGCGCACCATCTCCTTGATCTGCACGTTCGTCAGGTTGCGCTTGTGCGCGCAAATTGCGCGGGCGTTGGAGTGCGTGGCGAGAAACGGCCTTTCCGCCGTCTCGAACACGTCCGCGAGCCCCGCGTCGTTCAGATGCGAGACGTCGAGCAAAATACCGCAGCGCTCCATCTCGCGCACGGCGGCGCGGCCAAAGTCCGTCAGGCCGCGGTCCGTCACATTGCCCGAGCCGAGCTCGTTTTCCCCATTCCACGTCAGCGTCACGGCGCAGACGCCCTGACGCTTCGTCTTCCCGATGCGCGACAGGTCGCCAGCAAATGCGCTGCCGTTTTCCACGCTCAGAAAGGCCGCGGTCTTCCCCGCCGCCCACGCGCGCTCCATATCGGCAACATTGCGGCAGGGCGACACACGATCTGCGAATTTTCGCATCTGGCGGTCGAAATTCGCGCAGGCGTCATCAAAAAAGCGGATGGCCTTCTCCCTGCGCAGCTCATCGGGCACGAACACGGCGAAAAACTGCGCCCAGTGGATGTCCTTCGGAATACTTGTGAGCGACAGCGTGCGCACGGGATCGTCGAGTGTGTCGATGATGTTCGATCCTGCGTACATGCAGTCGGTCAACGTGTCGCAGTGGAGGTCGATGAGGGCGTAAGGGCGCATGCGGGCACTTCCTTTTCAAAAAAAATCACGCTGCATTATACGCTCTTCCCGCCCGTTTCTCAACCGGCAAAGTTTAAGGAATTCTGAGGATTCTTAGCGTGCTCTTTACAAAGGCGCGGCAATACTGATATACTGGGCATCGAAAGGGGCGAAACGCCATGGACAATATTTCCCAGATCATCTCCCGCTCGATCGGTGGCTACAGCATCGGCAGCATCCTTTCCGCGCTGCTGACGTTCCTCATCTGCCTGATCGTCGTGCGGCTCGTGCTCAAGCTCTGTTCGCGGCTGCTCTCGCGCGCGAACCGCCTGAACGAGCGGCTGCAAAAGGTCATCCTCACGAGTCTCAAAACGCTTCTGTATCTGCTTACCATCATCATCACAGCCGAGGCGCTCGGCATCAACACCTCGTCGCTCACCGCCATCATGTCGGTGCTGACGTTGGGCGTCACGCTGGCCGCCGAGGACATTCTCGGCAACGTCGCCGGCGGACTCGTCATTCTCTTCTCGCATCCGTTCTCGCTCGGCGATGAGATTGAAGTCGGCGGCACGACCGGCACGGTGCGTGAAATTTCACTGACGCACACGAAGATTGAAACGCCGGACGGACAGATTGTGCTCCAGCCCAACCGCGAAATGTCCAGCTCGAAGATCATCAACTTCACCGTCCTGGGCCGCCGCCGCATCGTCTACAAGGTCACAGCATCCTACGACGCGCCGACGGACGAGGTGAAGCAGGCCTGCATGGACGCCGTTCTCGCCTTCCCCGCCGTGCTGAAAGAACCCACGCCGACGGTGTATCTCTCGAATTACGGTGCCAGCTCCATCGAATACACCATCCGCTGCTGGACGGCGGCAGACGCCTACTGGGACACTTATTTTAAGATGTACGAGCGCCTGCGCAACACCTTTGCAAAGCACAACGTGGAGATGTCCTACGATCATCTGAACATCCACGTCGTGCCGGAGAAACAGAATGAAAATTAAAGTCGTCGATATGACATATGAACAGGCGCTTGCCCAGCCGCCGCAGGTGCACAAAAAGCCGAAAAAGCCGTCGCTCCTGTTCCGGACGGTCCTGCGCGCAGCCTCCGCGCCCGACCTTCTGGCGACGCATTTCCACTGCGAGAAGATCGGCATGGCGCAGATCAAAAGCGATGAGCCCTGCCTTGTCCTGATGAACCACTCGTGCTTTCTCGACCTCAAAATCGCGGAGGCGGTGCTGTACCCGCGCCCGTTCAACATCGTCTGCACGTCGGACGGCTTTGTCGGCAAGGAGTGGCTGATGCGCAGCGTCGGCTGCATCCCCACGCGCAAGTTCTGCTCGGACACGACGCTCGTGCGCGATATGCTCTACTGCGTGCGGACGCTCAAAACGTCTGTGCTGCTCTACCCCGAGGCGAGCTACAGCTTTGACGGCACGGCCACACCGCTGCCGGAGAGCATCGGCAAGTGCGTCAAGGCACTGAATGTGCCAGTCGTGATGATCCGCACCTACGGCGCGTTCGCGCGTGACCCGCTCTACAACGGGCTGCAAAAGCGGCGCGCGAAGGTCTCAGCGCAGATGCAGTGCCTGCTCTCGTCCAGCGACGTTGCAGAGAGGACCGTCGCCGAGATCAATGAGCGCATCTTTTCCGCCTTCCGCTTCGACAATTTCCGCTGGCAGGAGGAAAACGGCGTCTCCGTCAGCGAGCCGTTCCGCGCCGACGGTCTCAACCGCGTGCTCTACAAGTGCCCGCACTGCCTCGCCGAGGGGAAAATGGAGGGCAAAGGCACATCACTCATTTGCCGAAGCTGTAACAAGGAATACCGCTTGACAGAGATTGGTACGCTGGAATGTTTGAACGGCGAGGCCGCGTTCACCCACGTGCCGGACTGGTACACCTGGGAGCGGCAGTGCGTGCGCGAGGAGCTGGAAAGCGGCGCATATCAGCTTGATATTCCCGTGCAGATCTGCATGATGGTCAACATGCGCGAGATCTGCCGCGTGGGCGAAGGCCGGCTGCACCACGATGAAAACGGCTTCCACCTGACCGGCTGCGGCGGGAAACTGGACTATTTCCAAAAGCCTGAGGCCTCGTACAGCCTGTACGCCGACTATTTCTGGTACGAGATCGGCGATATGCTGTGCATCGGCGACCACAAAGCGCTGTATTACTGCTTTCCGCAAGGCGGCGGGGATGTGGTCGCCAAGACGCGGCTTGCTGCCGAAGAGCTCTATAAATT
>ERZ772876.2725-NODE-2725-length-14117-cov-2.740649_pt1 | contig 14117 bp, 10 predicted proteins | sample MGYA00580584_ERZ772876 | MGnify/ENA primary metagenome ERZ772876 (study PRJEB29015, sample SAMEA2737728) | human gut metagenome | biome: human gut; feature: human-associated habitat; material: faeces | place: China | collected 2012 ... | reverse complement strand
TCTTCGACGAGGCCGAGAACCGCATGCACACCATCAAGGCCGTCATGTACGCCACCCTCTGCGGCTAATTGCGGCAGGATCCATTCCGTAGGGGGCGACCGCGGTCGCCCCTCTGCAAGCGAGGTTGACTTGCGAGCGAAGGGCTGACCAAGGTCAGCCCCTACGGAGGGGTTTTCGGGGGTGGTTCCTTCTCGGAGTCACCCCCTACGATTTGACAACGGAATGCTTCTGCGCGGCGTCGTCATCGCCCTGAAACCTAGAATCACATCCGTTGCATGTTATGTTCCGTTTGGAACCGCAGTCTCGTCTCTCTTACATGCAACCTAGAAGCGAGATTGGCTGGTTCACCGAAAGATTGAGGTGAAATCTATGGCTTACGAAAAGGGCAACGGCAAGACCGCTGTCATCGCCCTGGGCGGCAACGCCCTCGGCAACACCCCGCAGGAGCAGCTCGAGCTCGTGCAGAACACCGCCAAGCACATCGTGGACATGATCCAGGACGGCACCAACGTCGTCGTCTCCCACGGCAACGGCCCGCAGGTCGGCATGATCAACAACGCCTTCGCCTACGCGGCGGCCAACGACGACAAGACCCCGGACATGCCCTTCCCCGAGGCCGGCGCCATGTCCCAGGGCTACATCGGCTACCAGCTGTCCCAGGCCATCCTGAACGACCTGAAGTCCCGCGACATCATGCGCTCGACCGCCTGCATCGTGACCCAGACCGTCGTCGACGAGGACGACCCCGCGTTCCAGAACCCCACCAAGCCCGTGGGCGCGTTCATGGACGAGGAGACCGCCAAGGCCAAGGCCGAGGCCATGGGCATCACCGTCAAGGAGGACGCCGGCCGCGGCTGGCGCCAGGTGGTCGCCTCCCCGATCCCCAAGCGCATCGTGGAGTTCGACGCCGTGCGCGACCTGGTGGAGGACGGCTACGTGGTCGTGTCCACCGGCGGCGGCGGGGTGCCGGTCTTCGAGACCGAGAACGGCTACGTCGGAACCCCCGCGGTCATCGACAAGGACCGCTCCAGCGCCCTCATGGCCGCCGAGCTCGGCGCCGACATGCTGATCATCCTGACCGCCGTGGAGAAGGTGTGCATCAACTTCAACGCGCCCGAGCAGGAGCAGATCTCCGAGATGACCGTGTCCCAGGCCCGCGAGTACATCGCCCAGGGCCAGTTCGCCCCCGGCTCGATGCTCCCGAAGGTCGAGGCCTGCATCGAGTACGTCGAGGCCTACCCCGAGGGCAAGGCGCTCATCACGTCGCTCGAGTGCGCGGCCGCCGGCCTGCGCGGCGAGACGGGCACCGTCATCGTCGCCGATTAAGTTGCTCGAAATAGGGGGTTGCGCCGAAGATGTGCGACAGAGGCGGAGGCCCCAGGCGTTGCGCGGCCGGATCCAATTATAGTGCTCCAGGAAAAGGCGGGGAGGGCGGTGGTCCTTCCCGCTTCGCTCTTCTAGGCCCTGCCGTGCTGTCGCTCCGGGGCCAGCGTGCGATTCGTGTGTCAGGCCTTCCCGCCCTGCTGGGGATGAAGGGTCTCGCACAGATGCGGTGGGTGCCCTCCGGCCCGGCGGTACACTGGCTTTGCCGCTGCGGTAGGTGACCCATCGTCCGTCATCGCTTGCTCGGCGGCGACGCTCATAGCGGATGATGCGTCTGCTGCTTGGTATCATATGACGCGCTATTGAAGGAATGCTGAAGAAGCTGCGGGAGAAAGGCTTGCTTGCCAGAAGCGGAGTGAAGAAATCTGGAAGAGGGATTGTGGCCAAATAATATGAATCGAGCGGGACCCTTCGCGCCATAAAAGGAAGCGGCATTGTCGGTAAGGAGGTTTCTTCAATGACTGAAGTGAAAAAGTGCATAAGATCGCTTGCCGTGTGTGGCCTGATTCTGACAGTGCCTATTTTGCCGAATACAGGTATGACTCCGATGCAGTTTCCAGCCGACCGCTCTCCTTTTGCAATCTCGAATGCACCGTCTTTGGAGGCATGTTCGTACTGGGACGTTATCGCTAGTATCTGTATTACAAAATAAAGGATGGAGCCTGATGCTGGTACTGTCTGCTGCTGTAAGTTTATTAATAAGGTCTGGCTGCGTGATCTCCGCAACCCTGTATTTAATTCTCTTTATTGGAGATCGAAAGAGGGAATACCTGTATATCGCTCTATTTATGCTAAGTCAGTACTTGATCGAGCTAATGGTTCGAGGATACGAGACTAGTTCGCCAATTTACTATTACCTCCATAGCTATTTTTCGGCGCCCGTGGTGATCAAGTCGCTTCTCTATTGCGCATCCGTCTTTCTGGTATGTTGTTTGTTCAGGAGGGCTATTGATAAGTCAAGAGCATGGATATTGGTACCGGTGGAAGTGCTATTGTTCATTTGGCTTGTCATGTTCCCCTTGCTGGGGGTGCGTACGGGATTCTTGTATATTTGTTACCTGTTGCCATTCCAACTTCTAGTTGTCGTACTGGCTTTCATCGGCAGCAAATCCTTCGGCAGGGTAGCGCAGAAAAGCATATTTTTGAAGTTAGGTGTATTCTTGAGAGTGGTTGGAATTCTTGGGATAGCGATTGCCTTCGAAGATGTCGTCACAGGACTGTATTATGGGCTCGGTAGTGACGTTGCGGATCTGGTGGCAAGTGGGGCAATTCGAAGCCGTAATATTAGCGAGAACATTTTTCAAATAATCGTTGCCGTATACCTTATCGCTGTCGCGGCACATTTCTTTGTTGACAAGATTGCAGTGAAATCGATTCGCGGTGAAGCCTTGACGGGGGAGCTTTCAGAAGAAGTCATAGACGCTTATGCGACATCTATCGGCCTTAGTCTCAGAGAGCGAGAGATCCTGGGATTTTTGCTTAAAGAGAAAAGCGCACAGGAGATATCCGAACTATTGTTTATTTCAGCCGGCACGGTCAAGTCGCATACGCATAACATCTACCAAAAGGCCAATGTTAACAATAGGATGCAACTGCTGCAGAAAATCAGATACTCATAGCGTTGTTCAAGATGGGTCAATCGATGTGAATCCGGCTTCCTTTTGCTCATACGTGCCCAGCGCGGAATGAACCGGAGTTCATGGAGCGCTAAACCGGGGTATAGGTTAAAATTGGACATTTTTATCAAGATCGGTTCATGGGAAAACGGATTGAAGAGCTACATAATCTAGCCATTAGGTTGTCGGCGGCGAGGGGCCTTTGCTCGAGCCATCAGGCTGTCGGCAATACGGAGCTTCTAGAAGAGAAGGGGTTAGATTATGAAAAGGAAGGTAGTCAGCGTATTGTGCTGTGCCAGCTTATGTTTAAGCATGGTGGCATGCGCAGGGTGTTCTGCAGAGAGCACCCCAGATGGAGCCTCAGACAGCACACCGGCAGATGTTGGATCGGCTTCTGAAAATGAAGAGTTTGACGGAGTGTTCGATGCAACCGTCAATGCGGGGAATGCACAGGAAGTCGTGTATGTAAATGGCTCTTGGTTTGATATGGGAAGGCAGTATGGGTTACAGCAGAAAGATCAGTTAGAGAATAACTGGACATCTGTTATGGCTCTAATTTACGCAGAGGCAGACGATGCCGCATATAACGAAGCTATGGGTAAGATTCTGAAGCATTATGAAGCGGATGAGCCGGCTGTATTTGATTTCTTGTCAGGGATAGCTGATGGGGCAGGAATCTCAAAGGAAGATGCAATAGTTGCAGTTATGGGTTCATCTGTTCTCAACTACGACCTCATGATGCATTACGATCCAGAGCGCTCAAAAACATGTATGAATGTATCAGCTTGGGGGAATATGACTCAGGATGGCCATCATCTTGGAGGCGCCAATCTTGATGCAATCAGCGCAACGCCCGCTGCAATGTTCTCGGGTATGATTTCTTATCCGGATGATGGCTATGCGGTTATTGCATCAGGCGGATTGCAGGGAAATGCGTTCATGAATTCCGAAGGCCTTATTATCACCTATGCTGGAGGGCCTCAGGCATCGCCGAGCGAAGGTGCGGAGGTGATTGATAGGGAAGGCACCTTCCTCGATACCTTGTTTGCTTATTGGTACGCAGCTACAAAGTGCGCTACAGCAGACGAAGCGGTTAAGATGCTTACGGAAACCGAGTGGATCCATACAGGCAACATCAACGTTTCCGACAACAATGGAAATGCATATCTCATCGAGCAAAAAGACAATGCATTCGTAGTGCGCAAGGCTGGCGATTACGGCGAGACGGACTATCTTATTGCAGCGAATCATTTCAAGGATGAATCGTGGATGAATGATTCATACGAGGCATATCCAGATAGCGTGCCGAGAGCCAATACTCTAGAAAAGGTTATGCTAGACGAGAGCGGCAGCGTTACCCCTCTTACGCTTGCGAACGGACTCGGAAGTATTCGTTACTTTGACGAAGGCAAATGGAGTGAGGAAAACTGGGATTTTGGCGGTTTCTATCAGTTTCACTCTCCAGAAGGGGATGACTTAGAGTTCAAGACAATTTTCAGGACAATTTTTGATGCAACTGATCTTGAAATGTATGTTCTAAGGGGCCATGACGAGAAATTCCGCTCAGATGTTCCCTACGGCACAGCGAATTACTGCAGGCTTATTCTTGGAGAGGGCATGCAGGCTACTAACAAGCAGGCAGAAACCGATGCACGTATTGCGGTGAGAAACGCAGGAGCTGAATTGTACAAGAACGACGCGGTAGATGACGGCTCGTTGGAATACTACAATATGGCTGCTGAGGCGGTGCACACAGGATGCAATTATACAACTATGGCTGATTGCGCTGGCGCGAAAGGCGATAAGGAGCAGGCTGCAATCTTGTATGGCCTTGCGACTTCGCAGTTTGCCAATGCTCAGCGATACGCGCAGGCATCTTATACTGCTGAAAATGTAATTATCAACTAATCTCGCGTAGCATTTGGCTTATCACCTAGAAGAAAGCGGAGATGCTTAGAGGTTTCCCTCTAAGCATCTCCGCTCATTAGTTTTCTGCGGAACATCCACCGGCTTTGAGCCGTTCTTCATGGCTGGGGTTTTCCAGCTTGGCTGCGTACGGTACGCTTTACCGTTGGTGATTCCACGCGCCGCCGATACGTGTTCTACGTTCTGCCGATAGTCTAAGCCCCTGTTCCGCCCGCTTCCTTTCCTAGAATCACAGTCAGTGCCAAAAGGCATCGAAGGCCATCTAGGGAAAGGAGCGAAGAATGGTCAAGTACAGAGAGATTCTCCGGCTAGCGGCGATGGGGGTGAGCCAGGAAAGCGTCGCGTTCTCTTGCGGGTGCGCGGCATGACGCCGTCGCTTCTTTGGAACGAGTACTGCGACGCCGCGGTCTCGCGCGGCGAGGAGCCCTACATGTACTCCGCCTTCTGCAGGGAGTACAGGGCTTGGGCGCAGGCCCACGTCAGCATGTTCGCCTTCTTCGGCGGGGCCGCCCCCGTCCTCGCCCCCGACAACTGCAAGACCGCCGCGTCCAAGAACACCAAGGAGGCCCTCATCGTCAACGAGCAGTACCGGCGCATGAGCGGGCACTACGGGTGCGCCGCCGTGCCCGCCAGGGCTAGAAGGCCGAGGGACAAGGCCAGCGTGGAGATGGGAGTCGGCCTCATCGAGCGCCAGGCCATGCTCGCGCTGAGGGGAAGGCGGTTCATGTCGCTGGAGGAGCTCAACGCCGCTCTGGCGGACCAGGTCGCCGCCATCAACTCGCGCCCTTCAAGGGCGAGGAATGGCTCAAGCAGCGCAAGAAGCACGATACATATCGACGGAGCGGAGTCCATGCGCAAGCGGATGATGGGCCTAGGTTAGAAGGAAAGCCGGTGAAAACGGGAGGGGCGGTCTGCCCCTCCCTGTTATCGACAATACGTGGAACCGCCATCGCCGGAGCGCACAGCGTCTATCGGCGACGCGTGGAACAGCCACCGCCCAGGCGTACCGTACGCACTTGGCTCTACCCCTCGTAGACGATGCGGCCGTCGGAGATGGTGTAGACCACGCGCGTGTCGGAGATGGCCTTGGCATCGGCTTCGAGAATGTTGGTGTCCAGCACGACGAGATCGGCGAACTTGCCCACTTCAACGGTGCCAATGATATCGTCCATGAAGTTCTGGTAAGCGACGTTCTTGGTGTAGGCCTCGAGCATCTGGTAGGCTGTGAGCCCCTGTTCGGGCCAGCGGGTCATGTCGGTGTCCTCTTCCTCGGGATAGGGCGAGTTGCGGGTGATTCCCACCTCGATCTCGTCGAGCACGACGAAGGGGGTCACTGGTGCATCGGAGGCGCCAGTGATGGCGATGCCAGCGTCGCGCATCTTCTTCACCGGGTACATGGCGAGTGCGCGCTCGTCGCCGATGTAAGCGCGTTCCAGATCGCACAATGCGTCGCCGTACATCCAGAGAAACTGGAGAGCGCCTACTACATTAAGGTCGGCCATGCGCTGTATGTCCTCGTCGGTGATGGCGCATACGTGGGTGATCGTGTGGCGTGCGTCGCGCTCCCCATTGGCCGCCCGAGCTTCCTCGTAGGCGTCGAGGGTGCCGCGGACGGCACCGTCGCCGATGGCGTGCACGTGCACCTGAACGCCCTCTGCATCAAAGTCGTGTACAAGGCGGGCGAAGTCTTCCTGAGGCCAAACAGGCGTGCCGCACCAATGCTTGCCGAGCCCGGCCGACTCCAGGTAGGGTTGCTGCATGACGGCCGTGCCGCTTTCGGTCACTCCATCGTAGTAAATCTTCACGGTATTCGAAGAAATCATGTCTGTGGCGGAGTCGTTGTAGGACTTGATGGTGGAAAGCACTTCGTCATAGGTGAAAGTTTCTTTCATAGTGGGGACGACGCGCATGCGCAGGGTCAAGTTGCCCTCGCGCTCTACCTTGTGGTACATATCGATAACATCAAAGCCGCCTTGGGTGATATTCGTAATGCCGGTTACGCCATAGGAGTTTGCTTCCTCCATGAATTTGTACAGGGCCTCTTCCAGCTTGTCGTTGGTCATGGTGTCGGGCATGATGGCGAATACTATTCCCTTGGCGGCATCGCTGACGCACCCCGAAGGCTCGCCCTTTTCGTTGCGATAGAACAGGCCGCCTTCTGGGTCGGGGGTGTCGGCGGTTACGCCGGCCAATTCGAGGGCCTTGGAATTGACCCAAGCGGCGTGGTAGGAGACGTCGTGGATGAGCATGGGCTTATCGGGGCAGATGGCGTCTAGATCCTCTTTCTTGGGTCCGGGATTCGAGCCGTCGGGAAGCTGGTAGGCATTGAGCATGAAAGGCGTTCCGATGTAGGCTTCTTCGTCGGGATGGGCTTCCACGAAAGAGCGGATTGCCTCGAGGTATTCCTCATTGGTGCTAAGTCCCGTTAGATCGATTTGGTAGAGGCTGGTGTACCAGTTGCCAGGGGCGTGGATGTGGCCGTCCATGAAGCCGGGGGAGACGAACTTGCCATCGAGGTCGATGACTTGAGTAGTGTCTCCTACGAAAGCGTCGATGCCTGAATCATCGCCCACGTACACGATCTTGTTGCCCGCGATAGCCACAGCTGAAGCGACATCGCCTTCCGACACCATGGTCTGCACATGACCGTTGTGGAGTACGATATCGGCAATGTTTTGATCGGGGGAAACGGGTGTGCCGGTTGATCCAAGCGGCTCCCCGGATGCGCATCCCCAAAGTCCGCCCGAGAACGCGGCGGCCGCGAGGGCGCTCGATCCAATGACAAAATGACGACGGCTGAGAAGTTGTTCGACATGGGGTGCGCTCATAAAACCCTCCTTAATTCGTTCGCAGCGCTGTCTTCTTTTGGCGCTGCAGTGATTTAACTCTAAGAACCAGGGGGTCCTTTGTTAAGAAAAACAGAGAGGGCTTTTAGATTAATCGGAGGATGAATTTTTATCCCCCGCCCTTGAGCTGCGAAAACACGGGAGATTAGGTTGGGTGCCGGGCAAGTCGTTAGCCTTAGCTGCCAAATTGTCTATAATGTTTGCTGCCTGATGAAGGAGGAGTCGTGTCTCTCGCTTTTCTCTACAATGTGGCAAGTTGCATCGCCTATGCGTTGGTCAGTGCTGCCTATGGGAGTCTGTACTATGTCGAGCGCAGGCGCGGCTATCTCTTCGTCGCGCTCATCTTCCTTGCATACACGATAGATATCGTTCTATTATTCATGTACGAATTCGTTCCGGAATTCGCGATGCAATTCGAGGGCGCACGAAACGCCTATCCCATGTTCCACACTGCATATAACATGGTTGTAATCCTCCTGTATCGGCTTGTGCTCGGCAGCTTGCTCTCGCGCAGGTTTTCTCCTATCGAGGGATTCTTTTGGGCGGTTTGCATGATGGTGGCTTGGGCAAGCGGCGCTTCATCGGTTGAAACGGTTGCATTATGGCGCGAGTTCCTCTTTGCCAGGTTGCTGGCATTGTGGGTGATAGGGTACGGTGCCTGCTGTTTGGTAGCGGAGTTTCAACACATGAGCCGTTGGCGATGGGTTTTCTCGCTTGTGCTTGTGCTTGTATATGCTCTGGGAGAAACGGCAACGTACTTGGACTTCTTTGGACAGGCGAACGGTGGAGGCTTTGCTTCTCCTCGTAAGGCTCACGTCGAGGTTATGGCGCTCTGCTTCACCGTGGCTGCGTACGTCTTCCTCGCGCATCATCGGAGGATGCGCAATGCGAAGCTGGCGGAATCCCTTGTACCCTGGATCGCTCGCGAATACGGGCTGACCAAGCGTGAGGAAGTGCTGTTGTCGCTACTCGAAAAGGGCGCGTCGAACAAGGAGATTGCCGAGCAAGAATACATTTCCGTCAACACGGTGAAAACCCATATATCGAATGTCTACGCCAAGCTTGGTGTGTGTAGTCGAGATGAGCTTGCGCAAAAACTTAGAGAGGAACTGCGCGGCCGCAAGAGGACCGGATTCTGAGATGCTGCGGGGCGGGGCGGCTAAAGCCGCCCCCTGCAGCTCCCTCTTGCGGGAGCGGCTGCCTCCTGCGGGGCCGGGCGCCTCCGTTGTTCCTCATCCCTTCCAGAGCAGTTGGGTGAGTTCTTGGCGGGTGGAGACGCCGGTCTTCTTCAGGATGTTGTGCACGTGGGCCTTCACCGTGCCCAGGGCCAGCTGCAGCGAGCTGGCGATGTTCTGATTGTCCTTGCCCTGCAGCACTTCTTCCAAGATGACGCGCTCGCGCGCGGTCAGGTGATAGCGCTCGCAGAAGGCGGGAAGCAGCTCGTCCACGTATTCCTGGGTATCGGGTGCGTCGGTGCTCGGCGGCTCCTTGGAACGGAGACGCAGGGTGTCGGCGGCAGCGCGCAGGGTGAAGAACGACAGGGCCAAAAGCAGGATGTTCTCGGAGAAGTTCCGCTCGCTGATATAGAGAGGCAAAAGATCGGCATTCGCAAAGAAGCTGGCATCGAGGATAAGGATCATGCCGACATCTTCGATGAGGATGCACAGGCACAGGGCCGACGTGACGAAGAACAGCGGCTCCTGGCGGCGCAGGCGGGCCTTCTCCACCTCGTTGCGGGCAGTGCAGTAGCGATAGACGCCGAAAGCCAGGCACCACAGGAGAAAGACCTGACGTAGCGTGTAGAAGAGCCACTGGCGGAACTCGTCTACGGGCAGGCACAGCACCACGATCTCGCTCACTGCGATGAACGCCAGGGCCGGGACGAGGCGCCAGGTGCGCCGGCGCTCGTTCACGAAGTCGCACAGGATGAGCCACATGGGCTCGAGGGTGCCCAGGGCGAGCAGTATCTTCAGCTGCGGATGGTCGATGGTATAGAACTGGCTGATGGAATACTCGACGTTCTGGCCCAAATACTCGTATTGAAAGATAAGCGCGAGATCGAGGAAGTAGAACAGCAGCATGGCCGCGGCGAAGAGGAACGAGCGGCGGCGGGAAACGAAATAGGCCGAGAGCGACACCGAGCCCGACGCCACGCATACGAGCATCACGACGATGGTGTAGAGGTAGAACGCTGCTTCCAAAGCGAGCCTCCTTGATAATGCACGGAGTCCGATGATGAACCATGGCGATCTAGGACGGGTTAGGCTGCGTCACGCGTTGAGAATCCGGTAAAAAAATGCATTGGCCTTCTTCTACCACAGAAACCAGTTCAATACGTCTAGGCGGTAGGATTATTTGGGATTAGGTGTGCGGTGAGCTTTTGCCATCTGAAAATAATCCCGGTTATTTCTTCTCAAAACTACGGGCGCGCCCCATGCTGTGCGGCGGAAGAAGTGTCTCGCTCATTTCGGGGCGCTTCTAGGGAGCGCGGTCCGCAAGGGGCGGCCCGGCCAACGAATTTTGAGGAGGTTTCAATGGTCAAGGATTACATCGACACCAACGACTTCACCAAGGAGGAGCTGCTCGGCATGGTAGATCTGGCCATCGCCATGAAGGGGCTCATCAAGGAAGGCGGCGAGTACCCGCTGTTGCTGAAGAACAAGACCTTGGGCATGATCTTCCAGCAGGTCTCCACCCGCACCCGCATCTCCTTCGAGACGGCCATGACCGACCTGGGCGGCCACGCGCAGTTCTTCGGCCCCGGCTCCATCCAGCTGGGCGGCCACGAGTCCATCGAGGACTCCGGCCGCGTCATGGGGTCGCTCGTCGACATCCTCATGGCCCGCGTCGACCGCCACAAGGACGTGGTGGACCTCGCGAAGTACTCGAAGGCCCCGGTCATCAACGGCATGAGCGAGTTCAACCACCCCACCCAGGAGCTCGGCGACCTCATGACCATGATCGAGAACCTGCCCGCCGGCAAGAAGATCGAGGACTGCAAGCTCGCCTTCATCGGCGACGCCACCCAGGTGTGCGTGTCGCTCATGTTCATCTGCTCGAAGATGGGCATGGACTTCGTGCAGTTCGGGCCGAAGGGCCACCAGATCTGCGACGGCGCCCTGCACGTGGGCACCGAGGAGGAGCGCGCCGCCTTCGGGCGTAAGCTCATGGCCATCGGCGAGGAGAACTGCAAGGCCTCCGGCGGCACCATCACCATCTCCGACGACATCGAGTGCATCGAGGGCGCCGACTTCGTCTACACCGACGTGTGGTACGGCCTCTACGACGACGAGGTGTCCGGCACCAGCTACATGGACGTGTTCTATCCGAAGTACCAGGTGACCATGGACATGATGAACTACGCTGGCCCCGACTCCAAGTTCATGCACTGCCTGCCGGCCACCCGCGGCGAGGAAGTGGTGGACGAGGTCATGGACGATGAGGCCCGGAGCCTCTGCTGGGACGAGGCGGAGAACCGCAAGCACTCCATCCGCGCCATCCTGGCGACGCTGTGCCCCCAGAGCGAGCCCGACGAGAAAGTGGCGACCGCCTACCGCGCCACCATCGACGAGGGCATGGCAAAGCTGGGCAAGCACGGTCTGTAAGACATACGGAGTCGGGGGAGCTGCGGTTTCCCCGACTTCCTTCAATAATTAAGGAGCCACATTATGAGCGGTAAGAAGAAGTTCTCCTTCGTAAGCGTTATTCTCTCCGTAATCTGCGTGGTGTTCGTGTGCGAGGCGGCGGCTCCGGCGGCGGCCATCGGCAACCAGCAGTTCTTCTGGTGGATCTTCCTCATCATCACCTTCCTGTTGCCCTACGGCATGGTGGTGGCCGAGCTCGGCACCACCTACGATTCTGAAGGCGGCATCTACGACTGGGTGCGCGACGCCCTCGGCGACAAGTGGGGCGCGCGCATCAGCTGGTACTACTGGATCAACTTCCCGCTGTGGATCGCCAGTTTGGCCACGCTGTTCCCGCCCATTTTGGGCATGGTGTTCGGCATCGATATCGAGGCCAACCTTCTCGTGACTCTGGTCATCGAGCTCGCCTTCGTGTGGATCGTCGTGTTCATGAGCTTCTCGAAGGTGTCCGACTCCGAGTGGATCTTGAACGGCGGCGCCGTGCTGAAGGTGCTCGTGGCCGTCTCGGTGGGCGTCCTCGGCATCTGGTTCGCCGTGCAGAACGGCTTTGCCAGCGACATGGCCCCGGCCACCTTCCTGCCCGATCTGACCAACACGGCAGCTCTCGGCTACCTGTCCATCATCATCTTCAACTTCATGGGCTTCGAGGTGGTCTGCACCTTCGCCAAGGATATGGAAAACCCCGCCCGCGACATCCCGAAGGCCATCATCATGGGCGGTTTGGCCATCGGCGCCATCTACCTGTTCTGCGGCTTCGGCATCGGCGCGGCCATCCCGGCCGATCAGATCGACCCCGACTTCGGCATGATCGTCGCCGTGATGACTATGGTCGGCGAGGCGTCTCCCATCTTCATTGTCATCGCCATCGTGTTCCTCATCACCCTGTTCGCGAACATGGCCTCCTGGTCCTTCGGCGTGAATGCCGTGGCCGAGTACGCGGCCAAGAACCAGAACATGCCCAAGGTCTTCGCCCATGAGAACCCGAAGACCGGCATGCCCACGGGCGCGGCCGTCGTGAACGGCATCGTGGCCTCGGCCGCGCTGCTCATCCAGCTCATTCCCGACGAGTCCATCTCCCAGGGTCTGTTCTGGACGCTGTTCGCCACCTCCGTGGTGTTCCTCCTGCTCACCTACATCCCGATGTTCCCGGCCTTCATCAAGCTGCGCAAAGTGGATGCGAACCGCCCCCGCGTGTACCGCTTCCCCTTCCAGGGCACGGCTATGAAGGTGATCCTGGCCATCCCCATGATCGAGCTCGTGCTGGCCATCGTCGCCACCATCGTGCCGCTGTCGGGCGATGAGGTGGCCGACAAGGTGCCCATGCTCATCATCTTCCTGGTGTTCTTGGCCATGGGCGAGGTGGTGCGCATCGTGAGCGCCCGCGGCCGCAAGGAAGAGTTCAAGGGCCTCACGCCCGAGACTGCCGCGGCGCGCCTGGCCGAGGAGGCCGCTGGCGCGCCCGACCAGCTGGAGCCTGCCGACCCGGCCCAGATCGAGGCCATCCTGGCCGCCAACAACGGCGAGCCCGAAAAGGTCCTGTAAGCCTTAACCGTCAGGACCTCCGCGGTACCGAGGCGCGCTTGTGCCGAGCGCCTCTGACCAAGCAGAAGCGGGGCGCGCTACCAGCTCTCCGGCGCGCCCCTCTTCCAAGCCGATTCTTCCCGAAAGGATTTCGCTATGAAGACCATTTACGAGTCCGATTCCACGCCCGCCGCCGATGGCTTCTCCATGCCGGCCGAGTTCGCCCCCCAGGAGCGCGTCTGGATGGGCTGGCCGCACCGCACCGACACCTGGGCCCACGGCGCCAAGCCGGCCCAGAGGCAGTACGCCGCCATCGCCCGGGCCATCTCCGAGTTCACGCCGGTCACCATGTGCGCCAACGAGGCCGACTTCGCCAACTGCCTGGCCGTCTTCGAGGACGACGACAGCGTGACCGTCATCGAGATGACCACCAACGACGCCTGGTTCCGCGACACCGGCGCCACCTTCGTCACCGACGGCAAGGGCGGCAAGCGCGCCTGCGACTGGCACTTCAACGCCTACGGCGGCCTCATCGACGGCCTGTACTTCCCGTGGGACGCCGACGACCAGATCGCCGCGAAGATGGCCCAGCTCACGGGCTGCGTGCGCTACCGTCCCGACGACATGATCCTCGAGGGCGGCTCCATCACGGTGGACGGCGAGGGCACCGTGATCGTCACCGACCAGTGCCTGCTCTCCCCGGGCCGCACCGCGTCCGCCGTGCTCGCCGAGGAGGCCGACGAGGACACCATCTGGCCCGCCTACGCCAAGAAGTTCCAGCCCTGGAGCGAGGAGCTGCGCGCCTACATGGACGAGCACCTGAAGGCGTATCTGGGCGTAGAGAAGGTCATCTGGGTCAAGGAGGGCATCGACCCGGAGGAGACCAACGGGCACATCGACGACGTGGCCACCTTCATCGCCCCGGGCGTGGTGGCCGTCATCTGGACCGACGATCCGGACTACCCCTTCTACCGCCAGTGCCATGAGGCCTACGACACCCTGGCCGCGGCGACCGACGCGAAGGGACGCCAGCTGAAGGTGTACAAGCTCCCCATGCCGGTGAAGCCCCTGTACATGGACCAGACCTCCTGCGACACCATCGACGTCGACGAGAACGCCGAGCCGCGCGTGGCCGACGAGCCGCTGATCGCCTCCTACATGAACTACCTGGTGACCAACGG
>ERZ772876.2720-NODE-2720-length-14137-cov-3.979406_pt1 | contig 14137 bp, 15 predicted proteins | sample MGYA00580584_ERZ772876 | MGnify/ENA primary metagenome ERZ772876 (study PRJEB29015, sample SAMEA2737728) | human gut metagenome | biome: human gut; feature: human-associated habitat; material: faeces | place: China | collected 2012 ... | reverse complement strand
ACGCGCCCCTCTTACGCCCTATCCAGCGGTTTCAGAACAACCTGGACAGCTTTGCCTTGATTTCATCGAGCCAGCCTTTTCCGCCGCCTCCCCCTCCCGTCTTTTCCTTGATTTTCTTGAGTTCAGCGTACAGGGGCTCAAAGTCCTTCCTTTTTCCATAGCCCAGCAGTTCTGCCATTTCCAACTGCTGCCGGGCTTCGTTCAACAATGTCTCCAGGCGCTCATTGGATGCTTCGCTGCGCTGACCATCTTCTACCAGAGGCTCGGCGCGCTTCAGGAGCAGCTTCGCACGCAGGACGGGCAGCGGAAGCACGCTGCGCTCCTCGACCAGCGTGCTGAGCGCTGACTGCAGCGCGGCTTTGGCTTCTTCGATCTTGCCCTGATCGATCAGCGGCACGACTGCCTTCACGGCTGCGGGATAGGACGCCAAAGGGATGTTGGTGACCGTGATCACGATTTCACTGGCCAGCAAAGCCAGCACGTGGCGAGCCTGTTGCACCTCGCCATGTTTGAGGGCATCCAGCGCCTCGTCGGTCATCGCCTCAATGGTTTCCGTGTTGGCGAACAAGTCGTGCACGATGGTGCGCACATCAACGCCGGCCAGGGCGAGCGTGGGTTCGCGCGCGACGATCAGCTCCAGCTTTCCCGTCACTTCGGCCAGCGTTGCCAATGCGCGTGCAGTGTCCTTGCCGTCAAGTGCGGCCAGCGCTGATTTGGTCAGCGACAAGGCCGAGACTGCCTCATCGAGGACTTGTTTACGTTTGTCTGCCGCCTGCGAGTCCGTTTCTTTCTGAACCTCAGGCTGTACCTCCGTGACGACTTCAGGCTTGGACTCTGGACTGACAGGAAGGCTGCTTACCGCGGCCTGTTCGTTTATTCCTTCGTTCGTCGCATTGGGATTCGGTGTTTGCTCATTCATGGTGATATGCCTCGTATGAGATAGTGAAAATAGGCGAATCTGTTGGGGCTGAATGCGAACATCGCGAGACTGACCGACAGAGCAGTCAGCCCCTTCATCACCTCAAAACAGCTTTTGGATGCGCGTCTTCAACTCGTCGAACCATCCCTTGCCGCTTTTGCCACCAGCCGACTTTTGCTCAATGGACTTCACCTGATCGAAAATGGGTTTGAAGTCCGCCTTCTTGCCATAACCCAGGATCTGCGCCATCTCGATCTCCGTGCGCACGGACGACAGCAAGGTGCTGAGCTCCTCGTTCTGCTTGGCATCGCGCCTGTCGGTCTCGGCCAGCTTTTCAGCTTTTGCCATCGCGGCTTCGGCCCGTAGCACGGGCAGAGGAAAGGCGACCGAGGTCACCACCAGCGTGTTCAGTGCTCGGGCGAGTTCCGCTTTGGCGTTGTCGATCTTGCCGCTGTCGATGAGCCGTGCGGCCGACTTGATCGCTGCCGGGTACGTTGCCATCGGAAGGTTGTCGGTTTGGATTACGATTTCGCTGGCCAGATTGGCAACGATGGGCCGGGCCTTTTGCACCTCGCCATCACCCAACAACTCCCGAGACAACTTGACCGCTTTCTTTACCGATTCCACGTTGGCGTGGATATCATGGGTGATGACGCGTACATCGACCGGCGCCAAAGCAAGTTTGGCGTCGCGTGCCAATACCAGTTCCAGCTTTCCGCTGGCCAGTTCCAGCGCAGCAAGCGCCTCCTTGGTCTTCTTTGCATCAAGGAGGGTCAAAGCCTCCTGGGTCTTGGTGAGCGCCGTGATGGCGTCCTGAGTGAGCTCGGAACGCTTTTTTTCGGCTTCCTGGGCGGCCTTGTCGTCTACCTGTGGCTGTGCCGCCTTGGGTGCGACAGAGGGCGCTGCAGCGCTTGGACTTGCCGCCGATTGGGCCAGAGCCGGTCCGCTCAGTCCGACGACGACCGCCAGGGCAAGTGCGGAGAAGGTGTATTGTGGCTGTTTGATATTCATGATCTTGGGCTCCTGATTGAAGTTAGTTGACTGAGATTTCAATCTGTTTCGGTTTGGCTTGCTCGGCCTTGACAAGCCGCACTTCCAGTACGCCGTCTTTCATGGAAGCCGTCACCTTGGTCGGATCAACGTTGTCAGGCAAGACAAAGCTGCGCACAAAGCGGCCATACGCACGTTCGATGCGGTGGAACTTCTTGCCCTGCTCCTCTTTTTCCAGTTTGCGCTCGCCGCTGATGGTGAGCACACCGTTTTCCGCGCTGACGCGCACGGCATCCTTGGGGACCTCCGGCAGATCCAGCTTGAGGAGGAATGCGTTCTCATCCTCGCTGATGTCCGCCATTGGTGCCCAGTCCGCCGTGGTCATGGCTTCGTTGCCGGTACGGGCGCCCTGTCGCTGGGGTATTCGTCCGAACATCGTCGCCAGGCGGTTTTGCAATTCATCCAGTTCCCGGAAGGGGTCCCACGGAGTCAATGCAGACATATCGGTTCTCCTTGAACAATGCCGACGAATTGGATGACGCACTGAACAGAGCCGTCGGTTTACTCTGAATGGCACCTACTACTGTTTTCAGTTCCGAACAAGTCCTTGAGTCAATTGACGGATATCGCTTTCGTCGAGCGTTTCCCGCGCCAGCAGCTCGCGCGCACAGCGCTCCAGCACCGCGCGGTTGATGTCGAGAATCCGGTAGGCGCGCTCGAACACGCCCATCACGATGTCGCGGATAGCCTGATCGATGCGCGCCTGGGTCGATTCGGCCACCCGGCAACCGCCGTGGGCCAGTTCCGGTGTATCGAGAAAGCGGGGCCGCTGCGCCTCGAAGGCGATGTAGCCCAGGCCCTCGTCCATGCCAAAGCGGGTGATCATGTCGCGGGCAATGTCGGTGGCCCGTGCGAGGTCATCGGCAGCCCCGGTGGACAGCTCGCCGAACACGAGCTTCTCGGCCGCACGCCCGCCCAGCAGTACGGCGATCTTGTGCTCGAGATCGGTACGCGTCATCAGGAAGCGGTCTTCGGTGGGGGGCTGCAAGGTGTAGCCCAGCGCGCCGATGCCGCGCGGGATGATCGAGATCTTGTGCACGGGGTCGGTGCCGGGCAGCGCCAGCGCCACCAGCGCATGGCCCATCTCGTGATGGGCCACGGTTTCCCGCTCCTTGGGATTGAGCACGCGGCTCTTCTTTTCCAGGCCCGCCACGATGCGCTCGATGGTCGCGGTGAAGTCCTGCAATTCCACGGCGGACGCACGGCGTCTCCTCGCCGCCAGCGCCGCCTCGTTGACCCTATTGGCGAGGTCCGCGCCGGAAAAGCCCGTGGTCAGTGCGGCTACCTGTTCGAGGTCTACATCCTGGGCCAGCGTCACCTTCTTGACATGAACCTTCAGGATGTCCAGCCGCCCCTTCTTGTCGGGCCGGTCCACCAGCACCTGGCGGTCGAAGCGGCCGGCACGCAGCAGAGCCTGGTCGAGGATTTCGGGGCGGTTGGTGGCGGCGAGGATGATCAGCCCGACCGAGCTGTCGAAGCCGTCCATCTCCGTGAGCAGCTGGTTGAGGGTCTGCTCGCGCTCGTCGTGGCCGCCGATGCCGCGCACACGGGCCGCACCCACGCCGACGAACATCTCGACAAACTCTGATCCGGAGATGGAGAAGAAGGGCACCACCGCCTCGCCGGCAACAGCCTTGGCCAGCAATGTCTTGCCGGTGCCCGGTGGGCCGACCAGCAACACGCCCTTGGGAATGCGCGCCCCGAGACGGCCATAGTCCTGCGGATTCTTCAGGAAATCGACGATCTCGACCAGCTCCGCCTTGGCCTCATCCCCCCCCGCCACATCGGCGAACGTCACACCGGTGTTCTTTTCCACGAACACCTTGGCGCGGCTCTTACCGATGTTGAGAAACCCGCCCATGCCCTGCTTCTCGGCGAAGCGGCGGAACAGGAAGAACCAGACGCCAAAGAAGGCTACCGCTGGCAGGATCCACGACAGCACATCGCGCAGCCAGGTGCTCTCCAACACGCGGGCATAGGGCACGTCGTACTTCGACAGGCGATCGGCAAGATCGGGTTCGACCCTCGTTGCCACGATCGTCGTCTTGCCCCGGCTGTCCGGCGACTTCAGGCGCCCGGTCACCGTACGATCCGACACCAGCACTTCGGCCACGCGCCCCTCGGCCAGCGCCTTCTCGAACTCGCTGTAGGGCACCGGCTCGACGGTTTTCGCCGTCTGCCAGTAGCTCTGCAAACTCAACAACAGCAGGAGGGCAACGATCCAGTAGCCGGTATTCCATTGATTCTTTTTTTCCATGGGCCTTGTTCCTCGAAAGTCGAGTTGCCAGAGGATCAGGTGAACAGACGGGCCGCACCGTCACGCAAACGGATGGCCAGCGAGCGGGAGGGCAGTGCCGCCGCTGATGAGCAGCCCCCACGGCGTGGTCGACCGCGGATCACGCTTGTAGACGACCGCGTGACCCGCGGCCACGAACGCCACCGCGATCGAGGCCAGGGAGGCTGCCCATGCCAGGCCCTTGGGGTCGGACACGGCAGCCTCGCCCGCCATCAAGATGCGTCGCTCGCCGACTTCTTCTTGCGCGAGCCTTTGCCAGCGTCGCCGTGCGGCGTCTCGGTCGCCTTCGCGGCATCCGGCTGCTCCGGCTCGGTCGCCTTCGCGGCATCCGGCTGCTCCGGCTCGGCCGGGGTCTGCAGTGGCTCTTTGCGTTCGAACACCACGCGTTCGGCCTTGTCGTCCCAGCGTGCGCTGGCGTGATCGCCCTTGCCGATGCCGCCACCGAGCATCTCGCGCGCCAGCGCAGTTTCCAGCTCGCTGCGGATCAGGCGCTTGAGTTCACGCGCACCGAACTCGGGTTTGTAGCCTTCTTCCGCGAAATGGTCGATCAGCGTCTGATCGAAAGTGAGCGTCACGCCCTGGCTGGCGGCGCTGCGCGCCACGCGATCGAGCTGCAGGCCGACGATGTGGCGGATCTCCTCCTTACCCAGCGCATGGAAGACGATGATCTCGTCGATGCGGTTGAGGAACTCGGGCCGGAAGTGGCCGCGCAGCACGTCCATGACCTCGGCCTTGGTCTTTTCGTACTCCTCGTCGGCCGCCCCACGCGCCTTCAGCCGTCGCTGGATGATGTCCGAACCCAGGTTGGACGTGGCGATGATGATGGTGTTGGTGAAATCCACCACCCGGCCCTTGCCGTCGGTGAGGCGACCGTCGTCGAACACTTGCAGCAGGATGTTGTAGACGTCAGGGTGTGCCTTCTCGATCTCGTCGAGCAGCAGCACGCTGTAGGGCTTGCGCCGCACCTTCTCGGTGAGCTGACCGCCTTCGTCGTAACCGACATAGCCCGGAGGCGCGCCCACCAGCCGCGCCACGGTATGGCGTTCGCCATATTCCGACATGTCGATGCGCAACAGGGCGTGCTCATCGCCGTAGATCGATTCGGCCAATGCCTTGGCGAGCTCGGTCTTGCCCACCCCGGTCGGGCCCAGAAACAGGAAGGTAGCCACCGGTTTGCTGCCTTCGCGCAGGCCGGCGCGGGACAGCCGCACGGCATCGGCCACGGCACGGACCGCCTCGTCTTGTCCCACCAGGCGCTCGTGCAGCCGTTGTTCCAAGTGCAGCAGCTTTTCGCGCTCTTCCACCGTCAACTCGTTGACCGGGATGCCGGTCAGGCGCGAGACGATCTGCGCCACGTGTTCCGCCTTGACCTCTGCACTGCCGGAGGCCCGCTCCCGCTCCCAGTTCTCGACGAGCTTCTTGAGCTCGGCCTCCTTGGCTTCGATGCGCTTGCCGAGCTCGGCGGCCTGGTCGTACTGCTTGCGCGCGGCCACGTAATCCTGTTCACGCCGCAGCTGGTGCAGTTCGGACTCCAGCTCCTGCACGGCCACCGGCCGGGCCGTGGCCGACAGCTTCACGCGCGCGGCCGCCTGGTCGAGCAGGTCGATCGCCTTGTCCGGCAGGAAGCGCGCCGTGATGTAGCGGTCGGACAACTCGGCCGCCGCGATGATCGCGTCCTCGGAGATGCTGACCTTGTGGTGCGCCTCGAAGGTGTCGCGCAGGCCGCGCAGAATCATGATGGTCTGGGCCACCGTCGGCTCGGGCACCGTCACCGGCTGGAAGCGCCGCTCCAGTGCGGCATCCTTCTCGATGTATTTCTGGTACTCGTTCAGCGTCGTGGCGCCGATCAGGTTGAGTTCACCGCGCGCCATCATCGGTTTGAATACGTTGGCCACGTCCAGCCCGCCTTCGCCACCGCCCTGGCCGGCACCGACGATGGTGTGCACCTCGTCGATGAACAAAATCAGCTCGCCCTGGTGCTCGGTCACCTCCTTCAGCACCTTCTGCACGCGCTCCTCGAACTCGCCGCGATATTTGGCGCCGGCCACCATGGCGTTGATGTTGAGTTCCACCAGGCGCTTGTCGCGCAAGGTCTCGGGCACTTCACCCGCCACCATGCGCTGCGCCAGCCCTTCGACGATGGCGGTCTTGCCCACACCCGGCTCGCCGATCAGCACCGGGTTGTTCTTCTTGCGCCGGGCCAGCACCTCGATGGTGGTTTCGATCTCCTGCGCGCGGCCGATCACCGGGTCGAGCTTGCCGTCGCGCGCCATCTTGGTCAGGTCGCGCGAGTACTTGTCGAGTTCTGGCGTGTTGGTCGGCGTCTCAGCGCGGCCATCCTCGGCGCCCTTGCCGACCACCTTGCTGACCTGTTGGCGCAGCGCCTGCGGCGTCAGGCCGTAGCGGCGCAGCAGGTTGGCGGCCAGCCCTTCGCCTTCCTCGGCCAGACCAATCAGGAAATGCTCTGGACCGACATAAGAATGGCCGAGTTCATTGGAGGCCACGAAGGCGCGGCTGAGCGCATCCTTCACACGCGGCGACACGCCGATCTCGCCCTCGAAGGGCTTGTCCCCGCGCTTGGCCTCAGACTCGATCTGCCGCTTGAGGTCATCGACCTTGATCTTGAACTGACCCAGGATGGTCTTGACCACGTCGCTGTCGGCCAGCGCCAGCAGCAGATGTTCGGTATCCACCTCGGAGCGGCCAAATTCGGCAGCGTGTTTGGCGGCCTCCTGCAACAAGGCTTCCGACTGTTCGCTGATGCGGCTGGCCAGCCCACTGCCGCGACGGCGCGGCGCACCCGAACCTGCGGCGGCGGGCTCGCCAAACGAGGCATCGACCACGTCATCGGTATCGGCGGCAACTGGCGTCGCGTCGTCGCCGATGCGGAAGAAGTCACTGCCGAGGAAGTCCTCGAACAGGCCGCTGCGCGAACCGAACAAGGCTTCCAGCGGCGAAACGGTGCGCTTTTGCTGGCGCACTAATTGCCGGTAATGGTCGTCGCACAACAGCATGGTGCTGTGACGACCGTTGAGATTGGCTTCCACCCGCACGGTGGCGGGTTGGCTGCAGACCTGGCATTGTTTTCTGGCCATGCTGATGCTCCTTAGAAGGTTGAAAAGGTTGAGGCGACGAGGCATCGCGAGCCGCGACACCTCGTCTCGGGCCGGGTTTTTCTTGTGACGAACGAGCCGGCGACGTCAGCCGTTGATCGGGATCGAGCGTCCCTGCTTCGGCGCGCTGACCTCGCGCTTGTCGATCGTGACCGTGAGCACCCCGTTCTTGAACGATGCCTTGATCGAATCCTGGTTGGCGTCGTCAGGCAGGTTCAAGGCACGCTGAAAGCTGCCGTAGGAGCGCTCCACACGGTGGAAGCCACCTTCCTTCTTCTCCTGTTCCTGGCGCTTCTCGCCACGCACCATCAGCACGTCGTTGTCGAGGGTGATCTGGATGTCCTTCTCCTCGACACCGGGCACTTCCAGGGCAATCTTGTACTGCTTGTCGGTTTCCTGGATGTCCAGGGCCGGCTTCAGCATGCCCGACCAATCGGATGGCCACTGCGGCATGTTCAACGCCGGAAAACCGAAGCCCCGGAATGCGTCATCGAACAGCCGGTCGATTTCCCGATGCAGTTGCAGGATCGGGCTGACTGGCCCGCTCGCCGCTGGCAGGTCATTGCGCTGCACCGGCAGGGAAGAGACGGTCTGCTGCTCTTGCTGCTCGTTCTTGAACCAGTTCCAGGGAGCCAACTTCTTGAAATCGATGTCCATGTCATACCTCCAGAAAAATTGGAAAACGAGTTACTCAAGCCCTTTGCCTGCTGTGACGGGCAGTGCGCCCAGGTGACACGGGCTGCTCGGATGACTTCTGCTGTTCACGCTTGCGCATCACCTCCTTCTTTGCTCCGGCTCGGGTCTGATCATTGATGCACTGATCGATTTCACTTTGACGAAGCCGCCACGTCCCGCCCACCTTGAAAGCCGGAATTTCCCCGTGTGCGGCGAGCCGATAAAGCGTCCGCTTGCCGACTTTCAAGTACGCAGCCAATTCATCGAGCGTGAAAATCACCTGTAGGTGCGCTTTCATCTCACCCTCTCCAATCGCGTCGCTTTGCGGTTCCGGCCAAGGAAATCCTTGCAATTCTTTGTAATACTAGACCTGCTATGAAAAACTCCAAGAGTCAATGTGCAGCGTTCTCCCGCCCCATTGATGCAGGTCAACTGCTCAGGCAATGGACAGCGCCTGGCTCGTCAGCCTGCGTGTGCCACAGGCGCCTCGATCAAACACCGATCCTCACGTTGTAGCCGAGTGCCCGCAGCCCCTTGCTCGTCTGCATGTTCCTTGGCGGAAACTCGTCTGGGCGCGCCCAGACGACGATTTCCCCGAGGCTGCTCAGGCTAACGTGCGGAATTGCCCAGTCGTCGCTGCGGATCGCGTTCCAGAGTCGGGCCGAAACACTTCCGTTGCCCCAGACAACGTAGTTCAACAGTATCCGTCCGGCCAACACACCTTCCCGACACCGCCGCCGAAGGCCATGGCCCATCAAGCGGATTTTCCATGCGCCCTCAGCGCCGTACCTACAGCAAATCTTTCAAGGCCCAGGTCATTCAGGAGTGTTCTGAACCCGGTGCCTCCATCGCAAACATCGCCTTGGGCTACAGCCTCAATGCCAACCTCGTCCACAAATGGATTCGGCTGCATACCCAGAAAACCACGGCTATCCAGCCAGCGTTCATCCCGTTGCCTTCTCAAATGCTCGGCGCGGGTTCGCATGCTCAAGCGCGCTGCTGCGATCATGAGTTTGATCCAGTCGGCCCGTAATAATGGGCACGATCCGTATGCCTATCTCAAGGATGTGCTGAGACGGTTGCCGACGCAGCGAGCTAGTGAGATTGCAGAGCTGCTGCCGCATAGGTGGCATCCGGCATAGTCGCGCAAGACGGTTTGCCCGCATGCTTACGTTCAACAGCTCAAGCACCGTCCGCCCTTCGCGGGATCGTTGCCGCCAGAGCCACACGCCGAACTTTTCCACCTTGTCGTCGCCGGCCTGCGGTCAGTCAGGCAAGCCCAGGTGCGAGCCTGTACATAGATTTGTGTAATTGCCTGATTTTGATATGTTCAATTCAACATCAAATGAAGGTTAAATTATGGACGACAAACAATTGCAGGCTCTGGCTAACGAACTGGCCAAAAATCTCAAAACCCCTGAAGATCTCAGCCAGTTCGATCGCCTGCTCAAGAAAATCAGTGTTGAGGCTGCTCTCAACGCTGAACTGACTCACCATCTGGGACATGAAAAAAATCAGCCCAAATTGGGAACCAACTCCCGTAATGGCTATTCCACGAAAACCGTCACCACTACCGACGGGCCGATGGAATTACGTACTCCACGTGATCGTGATGGTTCCTTCGAACCACAACTGGTGAAGAAAAATCAGACCCGCATTACCGGCATGGACAACCAGATCCTGACGCTGTATGCCAGAGGGATGACTACCCGCGAAATTACCTCAGTCTTCAAAGAAATGTACGATGCAGACGTCTCTCCGGCGCTGATATCGAAAGTCACCAATGCCGCAATCGACCAGGTTGTAGAATGGCAAAACCGTCCTCTGGATGCGATTTATCCCATTGTTTATCTTGAATGTATTGTCCTGAAAGTACGGCAGGACAGCCGGGTTATCAACAGAGCGGTGTTCCTGGCTCTGGGTATTAACCTTGATGGTCAGAAAGAGCTGCCAGGTATGTGGCTGGCCGAAAATGAAGGTGCAAAGTTCAGGCTGAATATACTGACGGAACTGAAAAATCGCGGGATGAACGATATCCTTATCGCCTGTGTGGACGGCCTGAAAGGCTTCCCGGAAGCGATTAATGCCGTCTACCCGGAGACGCAGATCCAGTTGTGCATAGTACACATGGCACGCAACAGCCTGCGGTTCTTGGCGTGGAAAGACTATAAAGCGGTAACCCGTGACCTGAAACAGGTTTACCGCGCAGCTGATCTTACCCAGCAATAGTGGACACGCGGCTAAGTGAGTAAACTCTCAGTCAGAGGTGACTCACATGACAAAAACAGTATCAACCAGTAAAAAACCCCGTAAACAGCATTCGCCTGAATTTCGCAGTGAAGCCCTGAAGCTTGCTGAACGCATCGGTGTTACTGCCGCAGCCCGTGAACTCAGCCTGTATGAATCACAGCTCTACAACTGGCGCAGTAAACAGCAAAATCAGCAGACGTCTTCTGAACGTGAACTGGAGATGTCTACCGAGATTGCACGTCTCAAACGCCAGCTGGCAGAACGGGATGAAGAGCTGGCTATCCTCCAAAAGGCCGCGACATACTTCGCGAAGCGCCTGAAATGAAGTATGTCTTTATTGAAAAACATCAGGCTGAGTTCAGCATCAAAGCAATGTGCCGCGTGCTCCGGGTGGCCCGCAGCGGCTGGTATACGTGGTGTCAGCGGCGGACAAGGATAAGCACGCGTCAGCAGTTCCGCCAACACTGCGACAGCGTTGTCCTCGCGGCTTTTACCCGGTCAAAACAGCGTTACGGTGCCCCACGCCTGACGGATGAACTGCGTGCTCAGGGTTACCCCTTTAACGTAAAAACCGTGGCGGCAAGCCTGCGCCGTCAGGGACTGAGGGCAAAGGCCTCCCGGAAGTTCAGCCCGGTCAGCTACCGCGCACACGGCCTGCCTGTGTCAGAAAATCTGTTGGAGCAGGATTTTTACGCCAGTGGCCCGAACCAGAAGTGGGCAGGAGACATCACGTACTTACGTACAGATGAAGGCTGGCTGTATCTGGCAGTGGTCATTGACCTGTGGTCACGTGCCGTTATTGGCTGGTCAATGTCGCCACGCATGACGGCGCAACTGGCCTGCGATGCCCTGCAGATGGCGCTGTGGCGGCGTAAGAGGCCCCGGAACGTTATCGTTCACACGGACCGTGGAGGCCAGTACTGTTCAGCAGATTATCAGGCGCAACTGAAGCGGCATAATCTGCGTGGAAGTATGAGCGCAAAAGGTTGCTGCTACGATAATGCCTGCGTGGAAAGCTTCTTTCATTCGCTGAAAGTGGAATGTATCCATGGAGAACACTTTATCAGCCGGGAAATAATGCGGGCAACGGTGTTTAATTATATCGAATGTGATTACAATCGGTGGCGGCGGCACAGTTGGTGTGGCGGCCTCAGTCCGGAACAATTTGAAAACAAGAACCTCGCTTAGGCCTGTGTCCATATTACGTGGGTAGGATCAGTACTCCTGTTGGCTAAACGTATCATTACTGCGTACGGAAATGGTTCCCTGTACCGAAGGGTCGATCAGGATCGTTTTGCCAAGATGCTGACCCACTATTTCCACGAACTGGCGGATATCGGCGTTATTGAAGTTCGCGCCGTATTGTTCGTTCTCAGCGTGTCCTGCACAAGGCATGAGTAGTGCTGCCAGCAAGCAGCAGGTGATTTTATTGAGTCCTTTCATGACGCAGTCCATTCATTCCTGTAAGTTCCCCGACGGAAACATTTATCAAGCGGGGTACGCCGTTGCGACGAATTGTAAACTGAGCACTTTGTTGAGTTAGCAGTAAACTTAATGCCTGTGAAACCTCATCAGGGTGGGTCAGCGAAAGATTATTGATCCTGAGGGCGATATCCCCTGGTTGTAGCAAGCTGGTGGTAAATGCATTGAGGCCCTTACGAGGGTTCAATCGAAGCCCGTATATCTGTTCTCCATCACGTATAGGCGTGGCGATAATATAATCAGCGAGTACATTTTGACTTTCTGAATCAGGCTGCTTGATGATGTCAGGTAGCCCTGGATGGAGAGTTACTTTTTCGTAATGCCCGTGAGTTTCAAACACAACGCTGGTTTTATTTATTTTTCTAATAAACGTTCCCGGCGCTGACTCAAGGGCTTCGTTGAGGGAGTATCGCTTTTGTTCGCTCCCCTCATTAATTAAGACAAAAGAAGTCTCATCATTCGATGTGAGTACAATGCCATTAAGCGCTATAGAGAGCTTAGGTGTTTCCTGATTAACTGCCACGGGATTTGCATCTTTTACCCCAGCATGATTTTCGTTACGCCATAAAGCGGCAAGGCTGAACTCAGACTGAAATGCGTTTGTTGGTTGATTAATGATCTGTCCATTTTTAACTATAGTTGTATGGAAATAATTCACATTAAAAATAATCGACCCTATGCTTATAAATATAATCAATATATTGATGGCAGCATCTTTATTATGATTCGCCAGATGGAAGGGGAAGCGTAGTGTGGGCACGATGTATGTTCTAATAAAATAGATTGGGTGGGTTGTATATTGACGTTAGTATAAATAGTATTAATGCCGCTTGCATGAATCAAGCAAAATTTATTTATATTAGTAATATGTATTTAATTAATAAATACATACATTATTTTTATGATTAAGGATAATCAATAATTAAAACAGGAAGTTCTATGTCTACGAGAAGAGAAGTTATTCTTTCCTGGTTGCGTGAGAAACGTCAGACCTGGCGTCTGTGCTATTTGTTGGGTGAGGCTGGAAGTGGAAAAACCTGGCTGGCGCAGCAACTGCAAAAAGATAAACATCGCCGTGTGATTACTTTAAGCCTCGTTGTTTCCTGGCAAGGTAAGGCCGCATGGATCGTTACCGACGATAACGCGGCTGAACAGGGCTGCCGTGACAGCGCCTGGACGCGAGATGAGATGGCGGGGCAATTACTGCATGCGCTTCATCGAACTGATAGTCGCTGCCCTCTTATTATTATTGAAAATGCTCACCTGAATCACCGCCGCATACTTGATGATCTCCAACGCGCAATATCTCTTATTCCTGACGGTCAATTTTTGCTGATCGGCAGACCCGATCGAAAAGTCGAACGTGATTTTAAAAAACAGGGCATTGAACTTGTCTCGATAGGACGTCTGACGGAGCACGAACTTAAGGCAAGCATCCTTGAAGGTCAGAATATTGACCAACCCGATCTCCTTTTAACCGCCAGAGTTCTGAAACGGATAGCTTTATTATGTCGGGGAGATCGCAGAAAGCTGGCGCTTGCCGGCGAAACAATTCGCTTATTACAGCAAGCCGAGCAGACCAGCGTTTTCACAGCAAAACAATGGCGAATGATTTACCGCGTATTAGGTGATAACCGCCCCCGGAAAATGCAGCTTGCCGTGGTGATGAGTGTAACCATTATTGCACTTACCTGTGGTTGGCTACTGCTGTCCTCTTTTACAGCTACGTTACCCGTTCCTGCGTGGCTGATACCCGTAACGCCAGTAGTTAAACAAGATATGACTAAGGATATTGCTCATGTGGTGATGCGCGATAGTGAGGCGCTAAGCGTGTTATACGGCGTATGGGGGTACGAGGTCCCAGCTGATTCGGCCTGGTGCGATCAGGCAGTAAGAGCGGGGCTGGTATGTAAAAGTGGGAATGCTTCTTTACAAACATTGGTGGATCAGAATTTGCCCTGGATCGCATCGCTTAAAGTCGGGGACAAAAAATTGCCTGTTGTGGTCGTTCGCGTCGGTGAGGCTAGCGTTGATGTCCTCGTAGGTCAGCAAACGTGGACGCTGACACATAAATGGTTTGAGTCGGTATGGACGGGTGATTATCTTCTGTTGTGGAAAATGTCGCCGGAAGGGGAGAGTACCATTACGCGTGATAGCAGCGAGGAAGAGATTCTCTGGCTGGAAACGATGTTAAACCGCGCATTGCATATTTCGACAGAACCTTCGGCGGAGTGGCGTCCCTTGTTGGTAGAAAAAATAAAGCAATTTCAAAAAAGCCATCACTTGAAAACTGACGGTGTTGTTGGCTTTTCAACGTTAGTACATCTCTGGCAGGTGGCGGGGGAGAGTGCC
>ERZ772876.2715-NODE-2715-length-14168-cov-4.311486_pt1 | contig 14168 bp, 10 predicted proteins | sample MGYA00580584_ERZ772876 | MGnify/ENA primary metagenome ERZ772876 (study PRJEB29015, sample SAMEA2737728) | human gut metagenome | biome: human gut; feature: human-associated habitat; material: faeces | place: China | collected 2012 ... | reverse complement strand
AAACCCTTTGTCAATGCGGTTTCCCGGATAGTTCCTATTTCGCCACCCGCACCATTTCTTGAGAAAAGACACAGATGTATCTGTGTCTTTTCTCTTTATTCTACCGCCAGTAAATCGCTCATGATTGCCGCCATCTCGTCTTTTGCAGCACTGACATTTAAGTGGGCATACCGCATGGTCATTTTAATATCGGAGTGCCCCAGCCATTCGCGTATCCTTTCCAACGGAACATTTTTAGTCAACAGCATGGTCGCACAGCTATGCCTCAGATCATGAAATCGGATATGTGGCAGCCGATGGGCTTCCAGCAGCGCCTTATGCTTGGCTGTAACATAATCGGGCTTCAGAAGCTGTCCACATTCGTCTCGGCATAGATAATGCTGATCCTCACGACAGTAAAAACTCCCAAGCTTCTTGCGATAATGTTCCTGCCGCTCATTGGCTGCCAGAATTGCCGTCTCCACGGTATCCACCAACGGCATACTTCGCAGACTGTTCTGACTTTTTGTACGGTCTTTTTTTATGATCTCCCTGTGATGATCAACGTTAGCTATCGTGACGGTATGCTGTACCAAAAGCTGATGTCTGCGCAGGTTTATTACGGTATCTTTTACTCCCAAAACCTCAGAGCGCCGGAATCCATAAAAGCTTGCAAAGAGGACTGGCAATTCCATTTTGGTGCCCTTTACGATGTGCAAATATGTGCTTATCTGTTCTTCATCGTAGTAGCTGGCTTGGTAGAGCGTTCTGTCGGGTCTGTTAGATATGAGATCCGCAGGATTATTTGGAATCGTCTGCTTGACATATAGTTGCTGAAGGGCTTTGCGAATGTTGCTGTGATAGTGCAAGATGGAGTTCTGGGACAAATTGCATTTCACGGCTAAATACCTGTAAAACGCCTCGATATGGCCCGGCCGCAGTTCTTCTACTGTAACGGCGAGATCATGAAAATAAGTGTAAGTTCGGCCATGAACATACCCTTTGTAAGATCCATATGTGCCGCGGTCAAGTGTTGGAGCTAGACGTTCCAGCCATAGAACCATGTAGTCGCAAAACAACATCTTGCGGATCGTTGCCGGCTGCTCCTGATTGGCGCTGGGAGCCGATTCCGCCAATTCAAGAATCCGCTCCAAATCCGGATGGTCATCCGTACTTTTCTCACCCAACAATTCGCGCAGAGAATCCAGCGTTACTTCCGGGAAATCGGGAATTTCCTGCGCGATCTTCTCGATGGGATTTACAGCGTTGGCATATTTCCCGACCAAGCAGCCGTTCCGCTCAAATAGAGCCTTGAGCTGTTCGGTTATTTGTTCCGCACGACGCTTGCTGTTCCTTTCCGGTAATCCGGTTGGGATCCATTTGGTCTTTCGTCCCCCCTCTTTTCCATTGGGATAAAAATTGAGGCAGGCATAGTATAACTTGTGCTTGATTTGAGGGCTACCCGTTACCACTCTTCAACATCCTTTCCAGGTAAATATCGCCCTGCTTATGACCCTCTCATTCTATCACAAGGAGCAGGGGCTTTCCAGATGTTCATTCCTTCTGAGGCTTCCCGTGCTGGAGAATATATGCCGCAACATCGGTTTTGGCAATTTTATAGGTTCTTCCGATGCGCAAAGATGGAATTTCTTTATTCTGTAAGATACGGTATACGAGTTTTCGGCTGACTCCGCCGAGCATATCGCATAGTTCGTCTGTGCCAACCACGTCCGGGTACTCCGCAAATATACGGGTATTGTAATCCTCCATGAGTTCGTCTCCTCGATATTGTTATTCCCATTAACCGGCCCATTTCCTGCGCCCATTCCAGCCGCGTATTGGCAGACCGGTGCTATGCACCGCTTCATCCTGTGGGCGTGCTCCTATCCCCGCACACTATCCGCAGAAGCCTGTATAACCTCCGGTATTGGGATTTGTTTTTCAAGGTGCAGCTGCCTCAAATTGGTCGTTCATTTATATAAAGAGCAGATAAATTCTCCGATAGATACAAGAACGCAAAAAACCTCTCGATTTCTTCAATCGAGAGGTTTTTTCATTGGACATTGAACGCCCTCCACTGCCAGGAAGGAAGTGCGCCTGTTCGGTGGACTGAGGGGCGGTTCATTGTAAACCTCCTTGAACCTCTTACTCTAAGAATCTATTACGGCAAAAAAGGGAATACAGGAAATGCAGATCAAAAAATAGAACGGATATGGAAGCAAATGGCTCATAAATAGGAAGACCCGTTGGCAAATTGTTTTAAAGCACAGACCGAAAAGTATCACAAATCCCCAAATTGGCGCAATCAAAAATGCGAGCATTTTTATCTGGGTTGATAGCAATAATTGTTCCCGCTTGCTCAATGGCACACGTGTGCTGAACAGCACCAGAAATGCCAATGGCGATATATACGGCTGGTCGGACAGTACGGCCAGTAAGTCCAACCTGCAACTCATAAGGGGCCAAGCCCCGGTCTACCAAAGGGCGGGAGACTGCCAGCCCATATCCCTTTTGATTTGCCCATTTTTGAATTTGCACAAATTGGGTGGCAACGCCCACTCCCACGCCGACAATTACCTGATCGCCGATAGGATAGGAAGGACGCATCGTAGCCATCTGTGGTCGTGTCCGGCAGGAAATAGTAGCTAGCAGATTTCCACCAAAAGCTGGGCGAGTCATATATAGGGTATCCCCATCAGTCTCGAGAGTTGTACAGTCTGCACATAGTCCAGTGTGCAGAAGCGCCGCGACTTGGGGAGCTGTACGCCGCCCCCAAAGTCCTCCATCCCACAAGACTACGCTGGGATTTTTCTGACGGATCCGTGCCGCGAGACAGTTGGGAGTATCCTTCTCCAGAACGTGAACCCGCTCCGCTATCCTATGAGCCCATTCCAGTGGTTCCGTGCCCACACACCAGATCTCCGGCAATTTTATTCTTATGTATGCCTTTTCCTTGCGTATTTCCTGAGGCTTTTTAATGACGGATTCTATAACTTCATCCAGCTGTTCAAGCTGGATAAACCGGCAATGGCGCCGATCGGTATGGCACTCATAGGTTTTCAGCACGCAGGTCGGTGATCCTTTCAAGCCGCATCGTTCCGGGTCAGCTTCTAGTTTAGCGGCATCCCAGAGCTCTGCTATTCCCAACTTGCTGTTAATTCGGGGAAAGCGCAATTCTACAGTCCGTTCCATAGTAAGTACCATGGGGAAAGATGCTTTTTCCTCCCCGAATCGGGTTATGCAACGCATCCCCTTTCCTACTTCTATGAACATCTCCAATACATTGGTAATTACCGGGATTTCCAACAGAGCTGCCAGCGCAGGCCCGGTTTGTGCCGTGTCGCCATCAATACTTTGCCTCCCGCATAAGATGAGATCTGGCATCAGTTTTTTTATCGCGAGGGATAGCGTATAGGCGGTGGCTAGAGTATCCGCACCGGCAAAGATATTATCTGACAATAGTACTGCGCGCGGTACCCCCAGTCTTGTGAGAGCTTGAAGGGTGGATAGGCAATCGGGACGTCCCATGCATATTATCGTTAAATCTGTATCCGGATCAGAATCCTTGAACCGGAGAGCGTATTCTAAAGCGCAGGCATCAAAAGGACTCAATTCCTTATTCACCAGTTTAACACACACGATGATTCGCATTCTTTATCTTTATCTCCTTTCTAATGCGGGGCGATATCCGGATCCTTATTTGCTAGTGCCTATATTTTGTTATATTTAGATATGAATTGCCAAAGGGTTTGATCACTTACTGATGCGGATATGCAGCAAAAGTAACTTATTTAATCATGCTTTTGTTGACGATAATTTCGCGGCGATAAACCGGTGTGCTTTTTAAAAATGCGACTGAAATACAAAGGGTCGGGAAACCCAATGTTTTGCGCAATAGTGTTAATGGGCAGATTAGTAGACGATAGATAGTACTTGGCTTGGGATATTTGAACGGCAAGTCGGTAATTGCGGGGCGATTTACCTGTAATTTTTTTAAAACTGCGAAAAAAATATGAATCACTTAGATTGCATATTGAGGCTAATTCGCTGACTGAATATTCTACGGCACAATTGGTGTTGATTAGGGATATAACCTTTTCGACACTTTTACGGATAACTGGATTTTGAATATCATTAATACGAATTAAATTCTCTATCTGTGCCAAAATTTGAAAGAAAAAGCCACAACACATTAAATTGTAATAATCAATATTGCTTTGCATATATCTGATAATTTTTTCAAAGGTTTTAATAATTTCATTTGAAACTCCGATATACATGGTTCCGGTCTGGAACAAGGGAAGTTTTGCCAGAACTTGTTCAAATTCTGTTCCAAAAAAGTGGATCCAGTAGATCCGAATGCTTTTTTCTGTGGAATAAATATATTTCTGAGGTTCGTAGGGCTTATATAAAATTAAAGTGCCAGCAGTTGCCTGGAGACTTTGACCGTTGATAGTATAAACAGGTTCGCCCTCTACTACGTACAAAAGTTGAAAATCGCCTCGGCCATTGTTTCGGCTCTCCTCGTAATAATCTTTCTGTACAAGGGACATACCACAGTTATTTACAAAAACATGAGTAGAATCGGCAGGATAGGGATATTTGCTGGAAATCCGGCCTTGATAAAACTGAAACAACCAGAGGACCCCTTTCACTGTTAGGGCTAAAGCTGCATTTTCACTCTTAGTATAAGGGAAAATCTTGAAAGAAGCAAGAGCAGTTTTATCCATATTGTTTGTGTAGCATTTGCTATTATTTTGCAAAGTAAATTCGTTTATACTTTTAATCATAATAGCCTTGTGTTTGGCTTTTAAGTTTAATTGTTTTGGTGTGTTTAGAAAAATTACCCTTATTTCAGTTAAAACTAAAACTCTCATGCAATGCAAAAAAATAAACGCTGATAAGTGGAGAAGTCTTCATGGTTTGGAGTCCTTATGAATCTTGTTGAAACAATAAAAAGAGAGTGGGATCACTGTATACATAACGGGTGTAAAGATGATGGCACCTTGATCGGTTTGCCGCATCCCTATACGGTTCCATGTATTGGTAACCGCTTTCAAGAAATGTATTACTGGGATACCAGTTTTATCAATCGAGGGTTGATTCTCTCTGGACGGATACAACAGGCCGTCAATAACGTGGAGAACTTGTTTTTCCTGCTCGATCGCTACGGTTTTGTTCCTAATGGAAACCGAACGTATTATCTCAAAAATTCGCAACCGCCTTTTTTGTCCCGAATGGTAGCAGATGTTGCGGCTGTGACGAAGGATGCCAATTGGATGAAACGGGCGGTCAAGTATCTGATTCGTGAACACGCTTTCTGGATGAAAAAACGAATGACTTCCTGCGGCTTGAATCAATATGCCGGTGACCGTGAGAGAGCCATACAGGAAAAAATATACCAAGACTACATAAAGCGAATCGGTCGTCGTCCGGAGGGTATCGATGACAAAAGCCTTTCCGTTCAGTATATCGGAGCCTGTGAGAGCGGATGGGATATAAGCCCTCGTTTTGGCTTTATGATCGAACAATATGTGCCGGTATGTTTGAACGCATTGCTCTATATGCTGGAAAATACTATTGCCGACCTAACAGAGTACACACAAGTTGGAGATAGCGAAAACTGGCGAAAAAAAGCGGCCGATCGCCAAGATATGATGAACAGCGTTATGCTTAAAGATGGCGTATTCTTTGACTATAACTTTGTAAAGAACGAGAAAAGTCAAATTTTGTCCTGCGCATCTTTTTATCCGCTCATGGTGGGAATGGCAACGCAGGAACAAGCTGCGTCGCTGCGGAGGCAGTTGCCTCGCCTGGAAACAAGTTTTGGGCTGACGGCTTGTGAAAAATGGGATACCCCCTTTGCGTTTCAGTGGGGATATCCTAATGGTTGGGCGCCACTACATGCCATCGCTGTGGAAGGTCTGTTTCGATATGGGTTTGATGAAGATGCCCGTCGAATAGCCAAAAAATATGTCGATCTAGTGGAAAGCAATTACGAAACAACTGGCCATCTATGGGAAAAATACAATGTAGTTGATGGCAGTGTGTTGGTTTCACAAGAACGGCTGGCCTCGGAAATGCCGCCTATGATGGGCTGGAGCGCTGGTGTGTATTTGTATATGAAAGCTGTTATAAAAACAAATAGATCATTACGGATCTGTTATCGGCAAGAGGAGGTATAATAGGTGTCTCTTTCAATGAGGAATAAATATATCTTATTTGTCTTGTGCTTTTTGCTCTGTGGGCTAATCGGGTGCGCTGACGGTTCAAAGGAAGCGTCGTGGCCGATAAGTTCAGCAGATAATCATTTCGAAACAACTGACTCGAATTCAACAAAAACACAACTGAATACAGAGGGCGCACAGTCTCGCAGGAATCATCCGAGACACCAATCATGGCTACCACCCGAGTAACAATTACGGAGGGGACTACCATGCTGACATCTTCATCACTGGTAGCGTCGAAGACGTTGGCTAATACATATTACAAATTGACGCATGACAAGTGCTTTTTTCGTTAACGGGGAAAGTATCATTACGATAAGGAGTTGTATAGATATGAAAAAATTTGCCTTTATTGGTGCAGGAAGTTTTATTTTTACGAGAAATCTCGTTAAGGATTTGCTGACATTTGACGCTTTTAAAGATTGCGAAATTTGTCTAATGGATATAAATCCGGAGCGTTTAGAGATGATCCGGCGTGCTTGCGATAAAATTGTTAAAGCTCTATCCGTACCAGCGACTATTACGACCACGCAGAGCCGTGCCGAAGCACTGACGGGAGCTGACGGAGTAGTGTGTACAGTATTCAACGGGGGTACTGAGATATGGCGTTACGATATTGAGATTCCCAAAAAATACGGAGTGGATATCAACATCGGTGATACTCGCAGCGTATCGGGTATCTTCCGAGCGCTTCGGAATATTCCCTTAATGTTGGAAATCTGCCGGGACATCGAAACATATTGCCCGGATGCATGGTTTCTGAACTACACTAACCCCATGGCTATGTTGTGCAAGGCCATGCAGACCTGTACCAAAGTAAAAGTAACCGGATTGTGTCATAGTGTGCAGAAAACTGCGGAGATGCTGGCGGGATGGATAGGCGCGCCCAGTGAGGAGATTGATTATCTTTGTGCCGGGGTCAACCATCAAGCTTTTTATCTGAAATTTCTCTGGAACGGTAAAGATGCTTATCCGTTGCTCAAGGAAAAACTCCAAGATCCAGAGTACTATAATAAAGAGCAGGTGCGCAATGAACTATATAAATATTTGGGATATTATGTGACGGAATCTAGTGGCCACAATTCTGAATACTGCGCATGGTTCCGCAAGCGCCCTGATCTGATAGAAAAATATTGCATGCATAGTACGAACTGGAATCCAGGGTTGTATGCTTGCTCGCTTAATTACCATTTAGAAAAGGATATCCACTGGCGGGAGGAGATCGAAGACTGGATTCAAAATGAACCAGTGGAGGCGAAGCGTGGTGATGAATTCGCAAGCTATGTATTTAACGCACTGATTGGGGATCATACACCCTATCGTTTCAACGGCAATGTCCTCAATCATGGCAGTATTGAGAATTTGCCTTATGACGCCTGTGTCGAGGTTCCGGTATTAGCAACTCGTTTTGGATTACAGCAGATGGTCGTAGGGAAGCTGCCGGATCATCTGGCCATTCTAATCGGACAAACTGCTCAGATAGAGAACCTCGTGGTTGAAGCAGCTATGGAGAAGAGCCGTGACAAGGTATTTCAGGCCGTTAGTATGGATCCGTTGTGTTCAGCAGTATGTAGTCTGGAAGAGATTCGAAATATGGTAGACGAATTATTTGAGGCCAATAACGCGTTTTTGGGAGATTATACCTAATACCGAAAAAGTTTTCCGGCTAAGGATGGAAAGGAACGGATTATGAGAAAGCGAGTCAGCATATTCTCGATTGCGGCGTTGCTGGTAACTACAGTTTTGTCGGTTGCCGGAGAATCTCTGATAGCGGAGACTACGGGAGAAAATGGGCAGGTTTACGGGAATGAAATTCAGCAAACGGTATACGCAGACACTGATGGGATGAATACAGACTATACCACATATCTGCACGATATGCCTTCTGCCCCAAGTGCGAAGCAAGGGATAGAATTGACTGTCAATTCAGCCGGGTTAGCAACGGATGAACTGGGATGTGTCAGAATGGAAGCCGGAAGATCATCGGTCGCATTTTTGATTGATATTCCGGAAACTGCTGTTTATACACTGGCATTGTGCTATATGACAGGGGATACGCTGACTGCTGAATTGGAGGTTTCGTTTGAAGTGGATGGCCGTCTGCCATTCACAGAGGCAGGCGGTTTTACTTTGCCCCGCTTTTGGATGGATGGGGATGAAGCACGTGTTGATGGTAATGGAAATGAATTTTCCTCAAACCAGGTGCCGTATGATTCTCCGCACGCATATACGGTGGTAAGCAACTCTGGTTGGAGTGAGGAACCGTATTTGATCCATTTGGAGGCCGGAGCACACCAAATTACCTTATCAGCGGTAAAGGGCGATTTTTTACTGAATTCCTTGCAGTTAAATGTGCCGGAAACAATTCCCGGTTACGAGGAATACCGGGAAAGTCACCCAGGAGAGGCGTATGATGGCGAGCAAATCACGTTGGAGGGTGAAGCGGCGGCTATTAAGAATAAATATTCTTTGATTAGTCAGTCCGATAGCACATCTTCTATACCTTACCCAAGCGATCCAGTAAAAAGCCGTATCAATTATATTGGGGGAAATAACTGGTCGACAGTTGGAGATACAATTGTTTGGAAAGTTCACGTTTTAGAAGATGGCTATTATAAACTCGGCTTTACATATCGGCAGGACTATGTACTCAACGGAACATCTTATCGTTGTCTTAAAATAGACGGAAAGACACCCTTTTCTGAGGCTCAGGCTATTCCGTTTGACTATGCTGACGGCTGGGCATTTCAGAGCCTGCAGGACAGCAATGGGAACGAACTGCCATTGTATTTTACTCAGGGGGAACATGAAATTAGTCTGACGGTTACGCAGGGTGATATGGCGGAGATATGTAGTAATCTTGAGGACATTATCCGTGTTCTCGGTGATGTGTATATGGATATCACCATCGTGACCGGTGAAACAGTGGACACATATCGTAGCTATGATCTTTTTGAACAAATTCCTGATCTGAATAGCCGTTTATCTGACTGCCGGAATCGGTTGATTCATGAGGCAGATAATATTGAGCAAATCACCGGGCGTTTAGGGGGCAGCTACGTATCGGTAATCCGCAGTATGGTTCAAGTCCTTGATAAGATGATTCAGAACCCATATATAGCCCATCGATATAAAGATAACTATTATACTAATTATGGCAGTTTGTCAGCCTGTGTTAATGATATGCGCAGCATGCCTTTGGGGATTGACCGGCTATATCTAGCAAATCCAGAAGAAGACTTTTGTGTCATCACCAAAAACATCTTTCAAAAAATGGCATTTAGTATACAGCGGTTTGTAGCCTCCTTTACACAGGATTACAACAACGTGTCTGGTTCATCAGATAGTGGTGAATCAATAACGATCTGGGTAAATTGGGGACGTGATCAAGCACAGGTGCTTAACTCGCTGATTCAGAGTCAGTTTGTTCCCAAATATAACATTGGAGTTAATCTGAAGGTTGTCAATACCACTGTTGTGCAGGCCGTGGTTTCGGGGAATGGTCCTGACTGTATTCTTCAGCAAAGTCGAACCGAACCGGTGAATCTCGCTATGCGCGGCATTTTGGTCGATCTCTCCCGCTTTGAGGATTTTCCTGCGGTCTGCGATCGCTTTATGCCTGGTGCTACGGTACCTTATGAGTATCAGGGAGGCTGTTATGCTCTCCCGGATACCCAGAATTTTTATATGATGTTCTGCCGGACAGATGTGTTTGAAGATCTTGGCATCGATATACCTACAACATGGACAGAGTTTTTAAACGTCTTGACAGTACTCGCCCGCAGTAATCTACAAATAGGACTGCCCTATACCCAGATCGTGTCCACTGGAACGGTCAATGTGGGAGTCGGTGGTCTGTCCTTATATCCTTCACTGCTATTGCAGAATGGAGTAGACATGTATTCCCCTGAATTGGATTCCACTAATCTGACGGATGCGGCAGCTATTGATATATTCTGCCATTGGAGCGAATTGTATACAAAGTATAAATGTCCGGTTACTTATGATTTTTATAATCGTTTCCGCGTCGGTACCATGCCCCTTGGTATCCAGCCGTATACAATGTACGCTACCATTAAAGAGGCAGCAACAGAGATAGACGGACGGTGGAGTATGGTGCCCATACCAGGACATGCGCAATCAGATGGTTCGATCAAACATACGTCAGCCGGGTCAGGAACAGGTTGTGCAATTTTGAAGATGTCCGAGAATCCCGATAATGCATGGGAATTTTTGAAGTGGTGGACATCATCGGAAACTCAATATCAGTATTCCGCCGAATTGGAGGCTATATTGGGGACATTGGGACGAAACGCTTCCTCCAATGTTGAGGCAGTAAAGAAGATGGCTTGGGACGGGGATATGCTGGACGGTTTGCTGGAACAATGGAAAGCTGTTGAAGAAATTCCCGAAACACCAGGGAGTTATTATGTCGCGCGTGGCGTTGATCAGTGCTTTTGGAATGTCGTTAACGCAAATGAGAATCCCATGGATATGCTGATGAAATGGGGAACTATTGTCGACGATGAGATCACGAGAAAGCGGGTGGAGTATGGCTTGGAATAAAGAAAACCGACAAGTCATGGGACATGTTTTGCATTTTGGGACAAGGCGTAAGTTGGGAGAGAACGCCTCATTCATCATCCTGCTGTTACCGTTTTTCATTCTTTTTTTTCTATTTACTGTTTTGCCAGTGTCCTCTTCAGTGGTGCTTAGTTTTTTTAACTACGATTTAGTATCCATGCCCATTTTTTCCGGACTGACTAATTATATCCGCATGTTTGTCGGGGATGAAATGTTTTTAAAAACCGTCAGTAATACTCTCGTGTTGTCAATAATTACCGGGCCGTTCAGTTTTTTGTTGGCATTTCTTTTGGCTTGGTTAATAAACGAATTTAACGGCATCGTACGTGGATTTCTGGCATTTTTATTTTACGCTCCTGCTCTAGCGGGAAACGCTTATTTCATCTGGCAGATCGCCTTCAGTGGTGATAGCTATGGGTATGTTAACAGCTTATTATTGTCTGTGGGACTTATCACCGAACCAATGCAATGGTTCAAAAGCACAGAATATTGTATGGCGATCGTCATTGTAGTACAACTGTGGCAGAGCATGGGGGTGTCGTTTCTGTCTGACTTAGCCGGCTTACAGAATGTCAATACCGAATTGTATGAAGCTGGGGCGATAGATGGAATTCGTACCAGATGGCATGAGTTATGGTATATTACGCTTCCCAGTATGAAGAGTATCCTTTTGTTCGGCGCGGTTATGCAGATACAAGCGACTTTTTCTATTAGTTCTATTTGCACTACTTTGGCTGGATATCCCAGTGTCAACAATACAGTGGATACCATTGTGTCCCATTTGGTGGATGTAGGAACCGTTCGGTATGAAATGGGGTATGCTTCGGCAATTTCCGTATTTCTTTTTGCGCTAATGGCTATTACACGAATTGTTGTCGGCAAGCTTTTACATTTAGTTGGACGTTGAAAAGGGGGATGATTGAAGAATGGCACGTGTAATTCTTTCAAAGCGTCATCCCCGTTCTCAGTACCGTCGATATACGCGGAATAAAGCTGGCAATGTGTTTTACGGTTTGTTTCTCTTGCTCTGCGGTTTGTTTTCGGTATTACCCTTGGTTTACTGTGTTTGCACCTCTTTTAAACCGATGGAGGAGCTGCTGGTGTTTCCGCCTCGTTTTTTTGTTTCTCGGCCCACATTAGATAATTATATCGTCCTACCAAATCTGATTGCGAACCTGATGGTGCCACTTTCCCGATATGTTTTCAATAGTCTCTTTGTTAGTATTGTAACAACGGCTTTGCACATTGTAGCGGCATCTATGGCGGCGTTTACCTTTTCTAAATCCAAAATCAAAGGACGCACCGCACTATTCCTGGTAGTACAGTTTGCGCTATTATACAATAGCTATACGTTGGGGATTCCCCAGTATATTCTGATGAGCAATATGAGAATTATTGATACATATCTGGTGTATATTCTTCCCTATATTCCTTCCGCTATGGGTGCTTTTCTGATGAAGCAGTATATAGACTCCAGCATTCCGGATGCATTGCTTGAGGCGGCAAGGATCGATGGGGCCAGTGTTTTCCGAATGTACTGGAGTATTGTTATGCCAATTGTACGTCCGGCCTGGATGACCTTGCTGCTGTTTTCTTTTAAAGACATGTGGTCGGTTATGCCAAACGGTACTATTTTCAGCGAAGAGTTGAAAACCTTGCCTTATGTTATGTCCCAAATCAATTCCGGCGGACTGGCACGGGCGGGGAGTGCTATGGCAACCACGGTAATCATGATGATCCCTCCCATTATTGTGTACATTATTTCTCAGCGCAATGTTATGGAGACGATGAGTAGCGCCGGAATCAAAGACTGAGCGGAGGTGACCAACTATTAGATGTCAAGCCTATGAAGGAGAAAATTTTGCCAGCTAAAAAAGGGTGCACAAAATCAAGCCCTCTTTCGAGCGCAGAAAATAAAAATGTTGAACAGGTTTAGCGGATCAAATTTGCGTCATAAGGAATGTTCTTTGTTTGAAGCGTGTAGATCACTCGCAACAGTTTTTTGGCAACATGGGTGAGTGCAACACGATACGGTTTTCCTTCTGCTCGCTTCTTGGCGTAGTACTCAGCGAATACCGGCTCATTGGTGATTAGCGGAAGGCACGTATTCATAAGAGCGTAGCGCAAATGAGACGAACCGTGCTTAACCATGCGCCCGGTATGTTCAGACTGTCCTGATTGGAAATAACCTGGCTTCAAACCAGCAAAGGACAGCATTTTGGATGGATTTTCAAACTTGCTGAAGTCTCCGAACTCAGAGAGGATTACGGCGGCAGACAAGTAACCAACGCCCGGAATGGTCATGATCGGCGGATTAATACCGGTGATACACTCTTGGATCTGAACTTCAACCTCGTCAACTTTGGAATCCATCTGAGAGTAAATGTCGAGAGTCATTTCCATCTGCTGCAGAAGGAAGTCATCTGATCTGCCGACGGTGTTCTTTGCCAGCGATTTGAGTTGAACAAACTTAGCCATGGTGAACTTCCCTTTGGATTTCTTGCGCAAAGCTTCATAGGATTTGGCGTTTATATTGGCAATTCTCTCCGGAGACTGATAGTTGGCAAGAATATAGAGGGCAGTAACAGAAAAACGTCCGCCAAAGAAAGGCTTGAACTCCGGGAATACCTTGTCCAGGATGTTGGTGAGTTCTACAAGCTGCCTGGATCTTTGGCGAACAAGAGAATCTCTGAATCTTGTTAATGACTTCAGCTTGTCCAAGTGGTAAAATGACGGCGGATAGGGTTTGTATTCTACCGTCATCAAATACTGGGCGATAGCAAGAGCGTCGATGGAGTCCGTTTTCGTGTTTCTGAGGGATTTGCTACGAACAAATCTTGAAATCAGAAGAGGATTGATCTCCATAAACGAGAAGCCGTTGGATTCAAGGAACAGCTTCAGGTTTTGCCCATAATGACCGGTAGCTTCGAACCCTATCTTCTTTTCTCCATCGAGGGCATCAAGCAACTCTCTGAGTAAAGAAAATCCCTCGCAGTTATTCTGGAACGACCACGAGGGTGTGATGACATCGCCAAGCTCATCAACGATGGCGCAGTCGTGCTTAAATTTTGAAATGTCGATTCCTACAAAGTACATGGGTTTCCTCCTTTTGAAATTTGCACTGCTGTTTCCACAGAAGACTTGCCTATGTATTCACGCAAAAATGAAACGTCAAGCGTTAACCAACTGATTACCAATTCAGACAAGTCACTGTGGTTTGAGTCACCTCCAACCAGTCAAGCTGTATCAAATGAAATACAAATCCACAGTGCTTGTACTGATTATAAAGCAGGTAGCTACTCCTGCAATATAACCTTTTGAGGAAAGATTAACTATTAAAAGTCAAGCCCGAAACGAAATGGTGGTGGTGAAAAAAGA
>ERZ772876.2703-NODE-2703-length-14209-cov-6.439381_pt1 | contig 14209 bp, 9 predicted proteins | sample MGYA00580584_ERZ772876 | MGnify/ENA primary metagenome ERZ772876 (study PRJEB29015, sample SAMEA2737728) | human gut metagenome | biome: human gut; feature: human-associated habitat; material: faeces | place: China | collected 2012 ... | reverse complement strand
CCTCACGGACGCTGTACTCGTAGGCGTGGTGTAGAATTTCTTCTGGCGGCTGTGCAAGCAGCCACGCACGGTATTCGTTTTGCTCCTGCTGCATTTTGTTGTACAGCTTAGCGACAAGGGGATCGTTTTTCACGTTGCATCACCGTCCGTATTGTGCAGAATTCTTTCCCAGAAATTCCGCTTTTCAGGCTCGGAAAGACTGTGATAGGAGGTTTCGATCACCGCATTCACGACCTGCTCGGCGGCATCCTGCGCGATATGCAACTGTTTTTCCGCCTTTTTCCCCATCGCAAGGCGGTGCAGCAGATGCTCCAAAACTGTGATTTTTTGTTTTTGCAGCGCGCTTTTTGCGCTTTCGTCTATGTCGAGCGCAGCAACAGGGGTGTCGTATACGCTTTCCGGCACACGAAACACCAACTCGCTGCGTTCTCGATTGGGGGCAATGTCGTTCAGCACGACCATGCAGCCGTCTTGCTCGGCTTTTCTAAGTAAAGCTTCAATGTCCATAGAATTCCTCCAATAAAAAAGCGCCCACAAATGTGAGCGCTCAGGTGCTGTGTTCAAACCTAACAGAAATAATCCATATCAGTCAATATGTGTTATTCTCGCGTCCATGTTTGCGGAAGTGAATCCCGTTGCCGTGCATCAGTTGAATGTCACAACCCAATAAGTGTATTGCCCCTCTGCCGTCTGGCAGAACCAGCAGCCAACGCCCATAGACGTAAAGCTCGGCTCCATAATGTTGGCGTAGTGGGCATGGCTGCCCTGCCAGCCTGTGCAAACGGCGCTGGCAGAACCCAGCGGACCGGCGGCGCAGATCTCGCTGCGGGTGGTCATGCCGCTGTGGTCAAAGGGACCGCCCGCCACAAAACTTTCGCATCGGGCATCGGCAGCGGCGCTCAATCCGCTGTCCATGGTCAGCGGTGCCAGACCACCGGCGGCACGCAGGGCGTTGATGTTTTCCTGTACCGCCCAATAAGCGGAATCGGAGCTGTCAATGCTCCACCACTGTTCGGTGCCTGCCGCTAAATCAAAGGGCACAGCACCATAGCTCATGCTCACCTGCGCCGGGGCAGGTTCTGCCGTCGGTGTTGCTGTGGATTCCGGCGTAGGGGCAGGAGTCGGCGCGGGGGTAGCGGTAGGTGTTGCCGAAGGTGCCGGCGCGGGTGTGGCGGTCGGTTCCGGGGTTGCAGTTGGCTCGGCAGACGAAATAGGTGCAGGTGTTTCTTCGGCTACTGCACTTTCCGATGTCGCTGCCGACAGCTCCGTCAATTCAGCGGATTCCGGTTCCACTGCCTGTGCGCAGGCTGTCAATGCGGACAGCATCGCAAGCATTACGATCCATTTTTTCATCTTGATAACTCCTTGCGGGGGGGCCATCTCTGACCCGGTTGCTTCTTCTTTCCTTCAGCTTAAAACCTTCTACCTTTCTTGTCCACGCTGTCGATTGTCCGAACGACACTGTTGCTCTTCGTCCGGCACGGTATCCAGCACAATATCCTTTTCGTTCAGGTTCAAAAGCGCCTCCAGCTCGGCAAGGCGTTTGCTCTTTTCAGCCAGCTCGTCCGCCTGTGCAAAGGGCTGCGCAAGCTGTTCCTCGGCGTTTTCCAGCTGTTTTTGCAGCTGCACCAATTTGGATTCCAAGTCGGTCACGCTGTGCGGCAGGTTGTGCAGGCAGTTGTCCAGACGCATGGTGTTGCCGACGGCATCCGCGCCCAGCTGCACCGGGTTGATGCCGCTGCCCACAAGATACGCCAGATACATTTTGTCCATGGCGAAATAGGCAATCTGCAAATCAAAGCCCTTGTACCGCCCAATGGAAACCGGCTCGGTGCGGTTCATCGCCATACCCAGCAAACCCAGCAGGGCTTTGCCCGCGTCCTCGCGCTTGGTATAAACTGTGTCCATCAAGGTAATGGTAAAAATATCCTTGCCGTCCGCATCGCGCTTGGTATTTTGCTGTAGCAGCGCTGTGTCCGCTTTGGCGTTTTCCAGCTGCTGGGCGGTCTTGCGCATTTCTGCGGGGAACCCCTGTGTAATGGCATCTTCCAGCCGGTAATGCTCGTTGTTGTAGGCTGTTTTCAGCGTTTTGAGCCGCGCCACCTGAATATCCAGGTCCATTTTTTCTTTGATCATCGGATTGCCTGCCGCCAGCGCCTTGACCTCGGCGTAGGAGAGCGCAGCATCGTCCAAATCGTCCGCACTGCGGGCAGGGCTTTTGCTTGTCACAATTTGCCCGATGAACTTCTGTTTGGTTTCCAAAAGCTGCCACATATAGCTGTCGAATGAAGATTCCGTGACATATCGATACTCATACACCTCGGCATTGGTGTTGCCTTGGCGAATCATACGACCGTTGCGCTGCTCAATGTCAGAGGGTTTCCAGCCGCAGTCCAGATGGTGCGTTGCCACAAGTAAGCGCTGCACATTGGTGCCTGCACCCATCTTACCGGTACTTCCCATCAGTATGCGCACATCACCGCTGCGCACCTTGGCAAACAGCTCGGCTTTTTTCACCTCGGTGTTGGCGCTGTGGATGAACTGCACCTCATTTTCGGGGATGCCCATGGAAATCAGCAGATTGCGCAAATCATCGTACACATTAAAGCCGTCCGGTTTCGGGGTGGATAAGTCGCAAAACACCAGCTGGGTCAGGCGCTTCTCCTTGGTATCGTTCCAGATACGGTACACATTCTCGGCGCAGGCGTGGACTTTATCGTTGGGGTTTTCGGGCAAATTGGGGTCAATCAACCGCTGATCCAGCGCCAGCTTTCTGCCGTCATTGGTCACCTTGAGCATATTGTCCTCGGTGGGGTCTACATTTCCCGCGCGAATTTCCTCGGCGCGGTCGGCAAGGTCAGCTACCATCTGCTTTTGCTGGGGGCTGGGCGGCAGCGCCACATTGATGGGCTTGCCGCCCACCAGTTTAGGTACCGGCAGGTTGAGCATATCCGCCGTCTGCACATCCGCCACCTGTTTGAACATACTCATCAATTCCGGCAGATTATAGAATTTGGAAAATCTCGTTTTGGTTCGGTAGCCTGTACCCTCCGGCGCAAGCTCCACGGCTGTCACGGTTTCCCCAAAGGTGGATGCCCACGCATCAAAAGAGGAAAGCCCGTGCTGCTCCAAGGTTTCCCGCTGCAGATACCGCTGCATCGTGTACAGCTCTGCCATAGAGTTGCTGATGGGCGTACCCGTGGCAAACACCACGCCGCGGCTGCCGGTGATTTCGTCAAGGTAGCGGCATTTCATATATAGGTCGCTGGCGCGCTGACTCTCGGTTTGAGATATACCCGCCACATTGCGCATTTTGGAAAGCACTGCAAGGTTCTTGAATGCGTGGGCTTCGTCCACCATCAAACTGTCTACGCCCAGCTGTTCAAAGGTCACCACATCGTCCTTGCGGGATTGGTCATTGAGCTTATCCAGCTTTTTCTCCAGCTGCTTGCGCATACGCTCCATCTGCTTGACGGTGAAATTCTCGGCGCGTTCCTCTTTCAGCTGTGCCACTTGGTTGATCACATCGTGGATCTGGCTTTGCAGGTATTCGACCTGCCGTTCCTGTGACAGCGGGATGCGCTCAAACTGGCTGTGTCCGATCACGATGATGTCATAATTGCCGGTCGCAATTTTGGCGCAGAACTGTTTTCGGTTGGCTTTTTCAAAATCCGTCTTACGGGCTACAAGAATATTTGCGTTGGGGTACAGCTGCAAAGCCTCTCCGGCAAGCTGCTCGGTCAGGTGGTTGGGGACGCAGATCAGGGTCTTGGTGCAAAGCCCAAGGCGTTTCTTTTCCATCGCTGCAGCGGCCATTTCGTAAGTTTTACCCGCGCCTACGACGTGCGCCAGCAGCGTATTGCCGCCATACAGAATGTGCGCAATGGCGTTTTTCTGGTGGGGGCGCAGCGTGATTTCAGGCGACATACCGTGGAACAGAATATGGCTGCCGTCGTATTCGCGGGGGCGCAGAGAGTTGAACCGTTCGTTGTATTCCTTTACCAGCATCTGGCGGCGGGTCGGATCTTTCCAGATCCAGTCCTTGAAAGCGTCCTCAATCTGCTGCTGTTTCATCTGGGCTTCCTGCGTGGCAGCGGCGTTCAGAACGCGGATTTTGTTGCCCTGCATATCCTCTTTGGTGTCAAAGATGCGCACATCCCGCAGGTTCAGGCTTTCCTCCAAGATGTGGTAGAAGTTGGCACGCTGTGTGCCGTAGGTCACGGCGGCTTTAATGTTGCCGCCCGTATAGCTCTTGTTGGTCACATTCCAAACGCCGGTCAGCGGAATGTACAGCACCTTCACGCGGTCCCGCACATAGTAGGGCGCGTCCACCAGTTCATCGGCAAACTGCTTGATGAGTTCAGGTGCCAGCCAAGTGGCACCCAGACGCACGGCAATTTCGCTGGCCTCCAAGTCCTTCGGCTGCACGGTTTCCAGTGCCTGCACATTCACGGCAAAAGCGGGGTTATTCTGTGCCGCCAGTTTAGCCACCTGTAATTTGTGGCGCACATCACCGGATAGATACTCATCGGCGGTATAATAGCGCGGTTCACCATCAGAATTCTTTTCCAAGGGGTCAGCAAAGATGACACCCTGCAAATCCTGAATCAGGGTTTCCTTGTCCTTGCCGGTCAGCTGCTGCATATATCCAAAGTCGATGCCTGCGCGCTCACCGACACTCAGCGCCAGCGCCTCGCTGGCGGTTTCCACGCGCTCGGCAGGGCGGGCGGCGCGGATGGTGCGCTTTGAAAACATATCCGACTTGCCGATGAAGTTGCCCTCGCTGTCGAGATTTTCCAAGGAGCACAGCAGAAAATATCCGCTGTCATCCCGCATATCCAGCGATGCGCCACGGCTGTTGATGAGCCCAAACTTATTGTGGTAGTGGTCATACTGGCGGTTGAGTTTTCCTTGCAGCTCCGTGACGACTTCATCCGGCATATCTTCCAGCTGGGCTTGGATCAGCTCCCGTGTGGTGTCCCGCAGTTCGATCAGCAGCCGCATACGCGCTGCGGAGGTGGCACCAAGGGAAACCTCGCGCATAATGGCGTTCTCGCGGTAATAGAATTTGCTGTTACGGATACAAAAGCTGAAGTTGCGTACATCGGGTTCGGCGGGGATGCTGGCTTCGACAGCGCCGGATTCCTGCAGCTCGATGTCCTGAAAGTGAAATTCAGCGTGCAGGTGGGACATGGCCTCTTGCAGCACATCGGCAAGGGGCTTATCGGCAAACGCCTCGCAGGTCAGGGTAGGACCATACGGACCGCTGACGGTTTTCAGTGTGCCGCAGACCATTTCGGGGTGTTCGGAAAAATAGCTGTTGAGGGAAAGCCCATCCTCGGTCTGGGTGGTGTGCAGCCAGCCTGCGTCCTGCTCCAGAATGCGGTCACGCTTTTGCAGGAAGATAATATCCGCCATAGCTTTGGTTCCGGCTGACTTAAAAGTAGAATCCGGCAGGCGCACGGCACCGATAAAGTCGCATCGGGCATTGATGTACCTGCGCACTTCTTCGCTCTTTTTGTCCAGCGTACCGCTGGTGGTGACAAAGGCGATGATACCGCCCGTGCGCAGCTTGTCGATGGATTTGGCAAAAAAGTAATCGTGGATCTTGAAATGCAGCCGATTGTACTGCGGGTCAACCACGCTGTAATCCCCAAACGGCACATTGCCGATGACCACATCGAAAAAGCTGTCGGGCAGGTCGGCTTTCTCAAAGCCGGTAATTTGGATGTTGGCTTTCTGGTACAGCTGGCGGGCAATTCTGCCGGTCAGGCTGTCCAGCTCCACGCCGAACAGGCGGGTGGTCGGCTCATACAAATAGCTGTGGCTTTGTCCAAAAAGCGCGCCCACGCCCATACTCGGTTCCAGAATCGTACCGGCACCCACGCCCATTTTGCGCAGGGCGGTGTACATTGCGTCAATGACTTCGGACGGGGTGTAAAAGGCGGTCAGGGTACTGCTGCGGGCAGCGGCGTATTCTTCCTCTGTCAGCAGGCTTTTCAACTCGGTATATTCGCTGTGCCAGCTGTCCTTGTTGGGTTCAAAGGCGTCGGACAAGCCGCCCCAGCCGGAGTATTGGGCAAGGATTTCCTGCTCCTCGCCGTTTGCGTGGGGACCGCCATCCGCCATACGCTTTTCGATGGATTTCAGGGTGCGGATGGCGGTGATGTTGGCGGCAAACTTTTCGCGCGGTGTGCGCGGGGGTGCAGGGTCCTGCGGTGGGATATAGTTGTTCGGCAAATAGGCTTCCTTGAGGGCAATGAGTTCCGCAGCCTGCAAGACCTGCTCACCAAATCCACCAGATGATTCCTCTGCGGGTTCTTCTACAGGTTCTAAGACTTCACCCTCAACAACCTCTGCCGCTTCACCGGTGTCTGGTGCATTGGGCAATTCGGGAGCCGCCAGAGCTTGGTTTTTTGGATTTGCCGCCAGCAGCCTTGCAAACTCCGCACGGCTGACGGCGCGCCCGATCAGCGGGAAATCCTCATCGCGTAGATGCACATCGAAGATGCCAATCTCCTCCACCGTAAAGGGGTGGTCGTTTTCCAGATAAACGGTATCTCCGGCAGCGACCGGCGTCTTTTCGGTTGCCTTTTGCGGGGCGTGCTGCTCTTCAAAAGCTTCCTCGGCTTCGCTGATGAAATCCTCAAAACTTGCCCCGGCTATGCCTTGCTCGGCCAGCGTATCATTATCGTCAAAGTGGTCGATATGTACGATTCGGTTGTCCACCTCATAACGAATCTCGCTGCGCATCAGGTTGGCATAGATCTGGACATCGTGCTTGCTGTCCTCGGTGGTGGAGTACGCAAAGTCGATATGCGTAAGGTCCGAAAAATCCGGCTCGACCAGCCCTTCGCGTTCACAGAAATCGGAGATGGCCGTTTTGGCGTGGGTCAGGGCAGCTTCAACTGTTTGCCGGTGCAGCTGCTGCTCGGCAAGCCATGCGTTGTACTTTATTTTTTCCTCAGAGGTCAAATACTGGTCGTTGTGGACCAAAAGCCGCAATCGCTTGGCAACCGCCGGCCAGCGCAGCAGGCGGCGATAACTGTTGGTGTCGCTGTAAAAGCCGCGCTGCACGGATAAGCCCTTGCTGTCATAACTCACCCAGCCGCCTTGCCCGTCTGTGAATTCCCAAGTGCGGCCGCCGATGCCGAATTCCTTTTTCAGGTGGTCAGCCTGTTCTTTTTCCGTAGGCAGCTGTGTGGCGGAAAAGTATTCCTGCAGGCGGAAGTGACCGCCCGCAAATCCGCTGCCGCTGCACAGCACATCCGTAATATCTTGTTCGGTGACATACTTGCCGGACGCATCAATGGTCGGGCTTTTCCAGTTCTTGCGTTTCGCAGCTTCCTCAATGACTTCCTGCTGTTTTTGCGCGTCCGAAAGCCCGACTGCATCGCTCTGCTCCGGGGTCAGGGTCAGATGCTCCAATTCCGGGTTCGGGGCAGTGGTGCGGATGGGCACCGGCAGCTGTCCCTGTTCAATCAAGGCGGCGATTTTATCCGAAACCGCATCCCATGTCAGGTTGCTCTGTGCGGTTTTGGTCAGGTAGTTGCCCTCCCAAAGTTCCAGATACTGGTCATGCCGGATAAAGCCCGCCATGCGTTCGCCTACATATAGTTGTGTGTAAATCTGTTTGTAGCTGGTTCTGCAAAATTCACTGCGCGAAGCAAGGTCAGCGTGTTTTTCAAAATACGCAAGAATGTCTGCGTTGTCGGCGCGGGTGCTGGTCTGCTGCGCCAGCAAGCCCAGAATCAGGCTGTCATCCAGCGGCGGCAGGTCGGGAGTGGGGATAGAAAAAGAGGAGAGCGTTTGCACGCTCTCCTCTAAAGGCGGTTCTGTTACAGGCTGTAGATTTGTTTCATCGCCAGTTCCTCGGCTTGGGCTTTCAGTGCGTTCATCCACTGCGTCCAGCCCAGCGGGTTTGTTTTCCTGTCGGGCGCTGCGGTCTGCTGCATCAGCAGCTGCACGGTCTGCTCGATCTGCCGGTTCACGGTGCTGTTGATCTCTGCCAGATGCGGGTACAGCGTTCCCTCCATCTGCATCATCTCGTACAGGATCGGTGCTTTTTCCGCCAGAAACTTCTTGCGCATACTGCCGTACTTGCCGATCTCCGGCTTCGGCGTTTCTTCCAGCATCAGGTTCGGGATCACGAACTCGTTCGCCATTTTGTACTCCATGGTCGGCCTCCTTGTTTGGGTTGGTTATTGCTTGTTCGCCACCATAATAGCGGACTTTTTCTTTCCTTGCAACACTGTCGATTTCCCGCGCGATGCTGCCGATTTGGTGCATAAGGGGTTTGGAGGCACGCTGACAGGCACTGCCCAGACAAAACGCCATAGTTTTGGTATCAAACTGCCCGACAGAATCAAAGGCAGACAGATCCAGCCGCTGCGTATCCACACCGCACCGCAGTGCTGCCATATACAGGCAGCTTTGGGTGATGAGCTGTAAAAACAGCTGCTGTTGTTCCTCCGGCTTTGCCCATTGCAAACTGCTGCCGTCTACCGACTGTGCCAGCGCTTGCAGAAACATCCCGCGGCGTTGGGCAACATAAGAGGTGGAAAGCATCAGCAAGGCGTTCTGGATACTGTCTGCCTGATTGTCGCGGATGATTTTATCCCACACGGGTTTCCAGTTTTGGTCGGTGACTGCCCACGGAAGTCCTTTGTCGGTTCTTGCCTGCGGGATCGTATCAGAAATGTCGAACAGGTACCGCAGTGCCATCATTTCTTTTTTGACATCCAGTATCGGGATGCCGTGCGCGCCGCGCTTGACCTGACGACCCGCTTCTTTGTTCCAGTATTCCATATCCGCCACGGCTGTTGCAGTGGGATTCTGGCAGTAAATCAGCAGCTGGTTGGGAAAGTTGTAGTTATAGGCGATGGCCGCTGTGTGCAAAAATGCTTTCCAGCACTCGCCATTTTTCGTAACGGCTTGCAGCTGCTGCTTGGCAAGCGCACGAATGTCTTGAAATTTAGCCATGGCACATCTCCTTATCGTTCGCCCCTCTCAACGCTGCGTTTCTTGGCTTGTTCCAGCCCCGGCAGCAGGTCATCCGCCTGTTTATAGCCAATCGGCTCCACATAATAGGCGTGTGCCTCACCGCCCTCATGCATCACAATAATATCACTGACCGACAAAGAGCGCATCTTTCTTCCGTTGGGGCGGTTTTCCTGATTGTGCAGGCAGTAAAGGCTGTCCAGCGTCTGCCAGCATTCCATCTGCCCGCGATACACCAGCTTATAGGATGCGGCATTTATATGGTCTTTGGTGTAGTCATACCGTAAAAACGCAATCTCCCGGTTGTTAGTCTGGTAGATCTCATACGGCAGCAGCTCATGCTTTTCACTTCGCAGCCCCCACGGAAAAATGGTGCCCTTTTCAAAAGTAAGGGGCTGGCTCAGATTCTCCGGAAACACAACCGGAATGATGGGTTCGCCGCAATGCAACGAAGCATAAATTCTGGTTTTGAATTCCTCTGCATCGACATACGGAATGCGCTCCCGAACACATCCGCCACTGTCAAGATATTCGATATAGCCGATGACATTATCGTGTTTGCTCATCTCGGTGATTCTCCTTTTTCCTTTTGCGGGGCAGGCCGTTTTCATCGTACATATTCGGGTTTGCAGCGGGGATATGCCAGCCAAACAACGAACCTGCTTCCATCGCGGCAATCTGCGCCTTGTCGGCACCATGGTATTGATTCAATTCTGCAATGCGTTTGTCTATCTCTTCCTTGCTGCCGGTAAGGCTTTTCAGCGGAATATATCCGGGTACACCGTATTTGATGGCAATGGGCTCGCCGGTGCTGCGCAGGCGCGTATTGCAAAACTCCGGCATATTCTTTGCTTTGCGCTGTACCTCCATCAGAGCCGCTTTGCGATAGGCATACAGGTAAAAATTGTACTCGCCGCGCATAGGATTGCACCGCAGGTAAAATAATCGGCGCTGCGTTTCGATGCACAGCGCAAGCTGGACACAATCGCTCAAGGGGATTCTGGCTTCCTGCCATCGCGCGATATGTTTAGCCATGGTGGCACGGTCTTTCAGCAAACCATTTTCGCGCAGCGCCGACACCACATGATCAAGCTCCGTGCAGAAAACCTTGTGCGCCTCCTCCGCCATGATTTTTCCGGTGTGCGGGGTCCAGCTTGTAAAAAAGCCCTCGCCATCCGTACCAAAATCCCCGCGCAGGTGTCCAATACAGGCGTTTTCCTGTGCCTCGTCTGAGGTGCTGTAACAGTAGATCTGTTCCTCAGCCGGGGCAGCGCCGATATGCATTACGGTGCCTTTATAATTCATATCCATTATCGACTCAACCTTTCCCAAAAAGAGATTTTGCTTCCAAAGCGCTCGTCCTGCGGGCGAATCTTCGCCGCCGGAAAATCGCCGGACCGCATATCTTCCACCTGCGGCAGAAACAGCAGGCGACTGTATCGGTCTGCCTGTTCCTTGGATAAACCCACGATCTTATCTCCGTTCAGTCCGCAGATCAAAAACCGCCCTCTGATGGTCAGCCCGTCATCGTTGATTTGCCGGTTGTATTTCAGTCGGCTTTGTTCACAGCTGCATATCAGCCCGATTTTGGGGGTTCCAAACGGTTTCAGAATCTGGTAATCTCCCTCAACGACCTGCTCTGCGGCCTCTGCCGCGCTGGCAAAGCCCGCCTGATAGGGGCAGTAACCGGATTCCACGACTAAATATCTCGTCATACGAACACCTCATCGGCTGTCATGCTGGTGGCTTCGATAGTAATTTTCCAACAGCTTCACAATGAGATTCTGCATTTGGTCACTGGTAAAACCTTTGGGGAAATAGCGCTCGACCTTGGAAACGGCAATCGTGAGTTGCGGCTCGCGCGGCTTTACGCTGGGGGAACGGGCAGACATAATCCCGTGGATTTTGTCTTTTGTCAGGACGCTCTCCTTGCTGGCGGCTTTGAGCTTTTGCGCCTGTGACAAAGACGGCGTGCAGCCCTCTTCTTCCATGTAAGAGAGAAATTCTTCCTGTTCCTCCGGCGTCAGGTAACTCAACTCCACCGCAGGGGTGGTCTTGAGTCTGCCGTCATCCACAAGCTGCATCAGGTCAGGGGTCAGTTTGTTCAAGCGGATAAAACGCTGAACTTGTTTTACACTTTCTCCGGCTTCATCGGCGACTATTTGATTGGAACGACGCTCAAAATAATTCGGGCCAACTTGGCCCGAATTTATTTTTGACGGTCTGCCGCCCTTTCTTTTTATCGCCTCCAACTTCATCTGGTACGCCTTGGCCTTTTCGCTTGGCAGAATATGCTCACGCTGGCAGTTGGAATCCACCATCAAAATAATGGCGGTGTCATCGTCCATATCCCGCACAATGCAGGGCATGGTGTCCACTCCGGCGCGTTGGCTGGCGTGGCAGCGGCGGTGCCCGGCTACAATTTCATAACCGCCGTCCCGGCGCGGGCGAACGATGGCGGGGGTCATTACGCCATATTCCTTGACGCTGTCCACCATCTTGTCCATTTCTTCATCATCGCGCACCTGAAACGGATGCCCCTCAAAGGGGTGCAGCTCAGACAGCGGCAGGATCTGGATTTTCTCTAACTTGGCGTCCTGTCGTTCCTGCTCGCTGGAAAAGAGATTATCGAGTGAGGGGAGTATGATGTTGCTGCCGTACTCTCTCATTGTCCACGACCTCCTTTGCCAAGGTTTTATAGGCGATGCTTGCAGGACCGCTGGCATCGTAGCTCAGTACGCTGTGGGCGCTGGAGGCGCTCTCCGCAGTGCGTGTGCTCACAGGAATCTCCGTGCGATAAATTTTCAGCGCGTGTCCGTAGGAACTCCGCAAAGCGGCACAGACATCTTTGCTCAGGTTGGTGCGCCGATCCACCATGGTCAGAACAATGCCGTCAATTTCAAGCTCCGGCTTGATGCGCCGCGTGATCTGATTGATGGATTTGAACAACGACACCACGCCTTTCAAGGCAAAATGCTGTGCCTGAACGGGAATCAACACCCGGTCTGCAGCCACAAGCGAAGCCACCGTAAGGATACCCAGCGATGGCATACAGTCAATCAGACAGTAATCGTATTTGTCCTTGAACGGTTCCAACGCCTGCGTCAGAATGCGCTCATGCGCCATTACATTGACCAGCCGAACTTCCATATCCGAGAGCCCTATGTCCGAGGGGATAAAATCTACCTGTTCTTCATGGTGCATCACCACTTCCGGTACCGGTTCATCTGAAATGACGGATTCCATCAGGTCGCTGAGCGTTGCGCTGTTGGCAGCACCAGTGTAGCCAAGGTAACTGCTCAAGTCGCCCTGAGGGTCGGCATCCACCAACAGCACCTTGTAGCCCATAGCGGCCAGCGAGGTGCCAAGGTTCACGGCGGTGGTCGTTTTGCCCACGCCGCCTTTTTGATTTGCAACGGCTATTGTTTTCATCTGTTTCTCCTTTATCGGTCCATCGTAATCAATCTGCGAACAAAAACAAGATACTCGTTGTAATCTTTGCCTGATGCCGGAGGCATATCTCGCACGGTATAGCCGCGTTCTGTGAGCTTTTTCACGATTGTTTTTGCAAACGCTTTGCCGGGGTCATCGCTGTCAAAGCAGAGGACTACAGTTTTGATACCGGGGTGGTGTTCCAGAAAATAGTTAATGGGCTGGTGGTTTAGCCCGCCCAAAGCCAGATAGTGAACATCCCGCCACGGCATATCGTGCTTATACTGCCGCAAAGTTGCGCCGGACATGGCATCAATCGGAGCCTCGTAGATTTCTACAATCTCGCAGTCCGGGTTTTCAGCAGGAATCAGAAAGCCAAATTTCTTCTGGCTGCCGGAAACATCAAAGCGAACTTGTCCCTGACAACTGCGCTGAAATGCTGAACGAGCAATGCCTGCTTCATCCTTGCCAACAAATACGCAGTTTCGATACGGGCCGCGTGTGGTCTGGTACAGAATTTTGCTGTTCACACAAAAGCGCAGAACCTTGGGGCTGATGCCACGGTGCATCAGGTACGCGGCAACGGCCTCGCAGTTTTTGTCCGCTTTGGGCAATTCAAACTCACGCGATTCCTGTTGCTTTGCGGGCGTAGTCATTTTAGCCATCTGAGAAGAAACAGGGACAGGATTCAGTTCATTCAAAAAGCGGACTGCACTGACAAAATCCACGCGCTCCACATTTGTCATGTAATCCAGCGCGCTTCTGCCGCCAATGTTCTGGGAAAACCAATGAAACAGGTCTTTGCTCGGCGTAATCACAAGGCTGCTGTGTGTTTTCGTGCAATACTCATCGTCTGTTTTTCGCACAAGCTCACCGGGGTGGCAGGTGGCCAGATACTGCATGATCGTAACGCTGCGGGCTGCTTCAATGTTTTTCTGATATTTACCCATAGGGCTACCTCCAAGTCTGTAAATAAAAAAGCACCTTGCCCGGTACAGGTAAGGTGCTAAAGGATACAAATATTCTCTCTTTTCAGCCAGCTATTACTCGCTTCAGCTGGCTGAGAGGGGGTTGTTAGGGGGAGAGACGATGGTCAATACTTTTTCAAAATAAAAGAGTACACTTTCCCCTTGGTGTATTTTATATTTGGCGGAAAAACTTGCACAATTGGCAGTTTGGCAATCCAACAATAATGGGGTTACACAAAACATTTGATGGTTAGATAATGTCCACTATTGTCCGTTGGAGGGTGCTTTTTACTCTTTTATTCTTATTGCCGCACACACGATTCTGCCACATTTTGAGGTGTGTCCACTCGCACATTTGGACTTTATGTCAAGTATGTCTGCCAAATTCTTTCTCGCTGCAAAGTTAGAAACTTCGATTTTTGCTTGAACGTCCGCTATTTTTGCTGTGCAATTTGAGAAAGAAAAGGGCTTGAAAAAGTCAAAGCGACTTTTGCGTGCTTTTCGCGGGTATCGACTCAAAATCCGTTGGTGGTGACACCGTATGGGTTCGACCCCCATCACCGGCATTCCTTATACCTAAGCCTTTTAATGGCTTAGGTATTTTTTTGTGGCAGACAAAGCGGATTTATTTTCCGACACGTTGAGTTCCTATACTGACGATACTGTGCCTGTTTCGCGTAAAAGTCAATACGCCAAACAGTTTTACAGAGCCCCCTCCGAAACAAATTTGTGATGCAGGAACGGGACGTTTGCTTATGCTCTTTGTATTCTTCTGTGCAAGTCATAGGAAATTCCCCCTTCCCTCCGCA
>ERZ772876.2696-NODE-2696-length-14241-cov-3.439941_pt1 | contig 14241 bp, 10 predicted proteins | sample MGYA00580584_ERZ772876 | MGnify/ENA primary metagenome ERZ772876 (study PRJEB29015, sample SAMEA2737728) | human gut metagenome | biome: human gut; feature: human-associated habitat; material: faeces | place: China | collected 2012 ... | reverse complement strand
GTTACTGGGCACGTATGCGTGAACAGTAACGATTATGGAAGTTTGGTGTGATGCATTTACGGCTGATATTGCGAAGAGTTAATACGAAGATACATAAAGACGGGGGACGTTAGGAATGACATTGAATCAGATTTTATATTTTCAGAAGATAGCGAATCTGGAAAATTATCATCAGGCGGCGGAAGAATTATATATATCACAGCCATCCCTGAGCCGGTCGATGGCGTCACTGGAAAATGAGCTGGGCGTGACGCTCTTTGAAAAAGAAGGACGCGGGGTGACCCTGACGAAGGCGGGGAAGATGTTTTTGGAGTACGCGGACCGGATTCTCACAGACTGCCACATAGCGGTCGGGAAAATGCGGGAAATTTCGATGGATGGGGGAAAGATCGACATCGGTTACGTGTTTCCGCTGGCAGGTCACTATATCCCGCACCGGGTCAAGCTCTTTTTAGAACAGCCGGAAAATCAAAAGGTTGTGTTTAATTTCTGGCAGAATCACACACCGGCGATTGCAAAAAAGGTAAAAACGGGTGAATTAGATGTAGGCTTTGGCGGCTGTCTGGAAAAGGATGACATGGAATTTTTCCCGGTGGCGAACCAGAAGCTTGTCATCATCACGCCGAAGGATCACCCGCTGGCAGAGCGGGAGAGTATTCCATTTGCGGAGCTGAACCGGTATCCGGTAATTGGATACGATAAGGACTCCTGGATGGGGACGCGCACCCGCGCGCTCTATGCGAAATACAACATTCAGCCGGACATCATTGTGGAGTGTCCGGACGAATATTCGATCGTCGCACTGGTGCGGGAGAGTTTTGGCATCGCACTGATGCCGCGCACGGACATTCTGGAGCTTTCTCAGGGAGTCTGCATTCACCCGATTGAAAATCTGGACATTTATCACCAGATTTTTATGTTCTGGATGAAAGAACGCTACCGGCTTCCGGCGGTGGAACGCTTTATTGAATATATGAAACAGCAGGCGCGTCAGGACGGTCTGCAGGCGGAACGGGAAACCGATAGCAAAAACGTATTGAAAATTTACTTGAAAGATATTGTTAATTTTTAAGCAAAACGGTTAAGATAAAAGTGTCACAAACACAGGGATGCCTCTCATGCAATGGAGAAGGAGAATTTCATCATGAAGAGCAAATACCCCAAAATTTTTGAACCGATTACCATTAAGCGCATGACGATCAAAAACCGTGTTGCCATGACGCCGATGGGTACTAACTATGGCGAGACGAGCGGTGAGATGAGCAACCGCCATATGAATTATTATTCCCTGCGTGCCAAGGGAGGAACTGGTCTGATTATTCTGGAGAATGCCAATATCGAATATCCGGTTGGTTCCAATGGCACAAGCCAGATCCGCATCGATCACGACAGCTTTATGCCGCGTTACTATCAGTTAGTCGAGAATCTTCACAAGAATGGCGCGATGGTAGCGATTCAGGTCAACCATGCGGGCGCTTCTGCATCCTCTGCCAGAACAGGTATGGAGACGGTGTCTTCCTCCAATATCCCGACCAAGGCAGGCGGCGAGATTCCGCGTCCGATGACAAGGGAAGAGATCCTGACGACCGTAAAAAAATACGGCGAGGCGGCGAAACGTGTACAGGCGATCGGATTTGATGCGATTGAGATCCACTGTGGTCATTCTTATCTGATGAGTCAGTTTATTTCCCCGTATTACAACAAAAGAACCGATGAATTCGGCGGCTCCGTCGAGAATCGTCTCCGTTTCCCGAAGATGGTTCTGGAAGAGGTGCGGAAAAATGTAGGTCCGTGGTTCCCGATCATCGTCCGTATCTCTGCGGAAGAGCGCGTGCCGGGCGGCAACACGCTGGAAGACACACTGGAATACCTCGAATATCTGGATGAGTACGTAGATATGTACGATGTATCCTGCGGTCTGAACCCGTCCTTACAGTATCAGATTGACTCGAACTTTCTGCCGGATGGCTGGCGTTCCTACATGGCAAGAGCCGTGAAGGATAAATTTGGTAAACCGGTTATCAATGCGGGCAACTACCGCGATCCGGAGGTCGTTGAGAAAGTATTGGAGAGCGGCGATGTCGATATTGTCGGCATGGGACGCGGACTCATTGCAGAGCCGAACTGGGTCAGCAAGGTGCAGAACGGCGAGGAGGAGATTCTCCGTAAATGTATCTCCTGTAACGTTGGCTGTGCGGGCAACCGAATCGGCGTCAACCGCCCGATCCGCTGTACCGTCAACCCGGCTGTTCCGGAGGGCGATATCTACAAGAAGCTGAAAGTCAATAAAAACTGCAACGTAGTTGTAGTCGGCGGCGGTACAGCCGGTCTGGAAGCAGCCTGCACGGCAGCCGAGGTTGGATGCAACGTATTCTTATTAGAAAAGAGTGGTAAATTAGGCGGACTTTCCACCTTCATTTCCGACCTGCCAAGCAAGAACCGTATGAAAGACTTCCCGAAATATCTGGAAGCACGTGCGAAGAGACTGAAAAATCTGTATGTATTTCTGAACTGCGAGGCAACCGTGGACAAGATCAAACAGTTCAAGCCGGATATCATTGTCAACGCAACCGGTTCCGTTCCAGTCGTTCCGCCGATCAAGGGACTCAAGGAAAACATCGCAGCCGGTCATGTCGATACCATTTTCGAGATGATTCAGAAAGTAAAAGCCGGAGAATACCCGGATGATTTCTGCAAGGGCAAAAAAGTGGTTGTAGTCGGCGGCGGCTCCGTTGGCCTGGATGTTGTGGAGTATTTCGCACCGCGCGGCGCGAAGTGTACCATCGTGGATATGCTCCCGCAGATTGGTATGCTGGCAGATCCGATCACAAAATGTTCCATGCGTGAGACACACGACAAATATGGTGTGAAAGAGTATGTGAATACTGCGCTGCAGGAAGTCAAAGAAAACGCATTTACCGTGAAGCTGCCGGATGGCACGATCGAGGATCTGAACTTTGACCTCGGTTTCAACTGTCTGGGAATGCGCGCCAACAATCCGATTCTGGCACAGCTTGAAGAGGCATTTGACAACACAGATACATTCATTTACCCGATCGGAGATTCCGTCCGCGCCCGCCGTATCATGGAGGGAACGATGGAAGGACGTGCGATTCTGAACGTGCTGGAAGCGAGAGGATTTTTAGAGCTGGCACCGTTGGAGTAAGAAATTGAATATTGCATTTGAAAGATTCTGACTGTTCGCTGAACGAATGATATCGTTTTATTTGATTATAAAAATAGAGAAGAAAAGAGGAAATTATCATGCCAAACATTACAGGACATACCGAATTAGTAGGATTAATGGCTTACCCGATCCGTCATACACAGTCTCCGACCACCCACAACCTTGCCTATGACAAGAATGGCGACGATGTTATCCAGCTTGCGTTCGAGGTAGACAACGATACCCTGGAAGCAGCGGTTGAGAGTATCCGTGCGCTGAAGATGCTGGGTTCCAACATCTCCATGCCGAACAAGACCGTCGTTCACAAATATCTGGATGAGGTAGACGAGGCTGCAAAGCTGTGCGGCGCGATCAACACTGTAGTCAACACCCGTGACAAAGACGGCAATGTAACCGGATACCTGAAGGGTTACAACACTGACGGTATGGGTTACTGGCAGGGAATCAAGGAAGAAGGCATTGATTTCAAGGGAATGAAGATGGTTCTCATCGGTACCGGCGGTGCAGCGACCGCTATCGCAGTACGCGGCGCACTGGACGGCATTGCAGAGCTGCATATCTTCAATATTAAAGATAAGTTCTATGCACGCGGAGAGGAGATCGTTGACATCATCAACAAGAACTCTAACTGCAAGGCCGAGATGCATGACCTGGGCGATCTGGCACTCTTAAAAGAGAAAATGCACGAAGCAGACATTTTCTGTGATGCAACCGGCGTTGGTATGCACCCGCTGGAGGATCTGTCCAATATCCCGGATCCGTCCTATTTCCGCAAGGATCTGATCGTAACTGATACGGTATATGCACCGCGTGAGACCGTGATGATGAAGCAGGCCAAAGAAGCTGGCTGCACCCGTGTATACAACGGTATGAGCATGATGCTGTTCCAGGCGCTGATCGCGATTGAACTGTATACAGGAAAATCAACACCGGTGGATTACATGAAGGAGAAGCTGGGAATCTAATAAAAATATAGCTCGAACAGCAACACCTATCCCCCACAGTTATACCTGCTATTCCGCATTAGCACTTGCGTTCATATCCTGATTCGGGTATAATAATAAAACACACTTTCAATGTAAAGTGCAAAAGTGATCTGAATGAATACAAGTGGAGAAGGATGAGACAGATGGATGAATTAAAGAAGCTGCGAAATGATCTGGACATGTGCGACGAGATTCTGATCGACGCCCTGCGGATGCGCTGCCAGATTATCCAGGAGATTACAAATTATAAACAGAAAAACGGACTTCCGATTTACCAGGCAGAGGAAGAAGAGCGCAAGAAGAGCAAGATGCTTGCGAAGCTGGATGATTATGAATACAAAAAATCAATCATGGCAGTTTACGACAGCGTCCTCTACCGGAGCAAACGGATTCAGTCCCATGAGCTGTTTGGGTTCAATATTTTCCTGATCGGATTTATGGGAGTCGGAAAGAGCACCGTTTCGAATGCACTGCAGAATACCTTTGCGATGGATGTATTGGAAATGGATGAAATGATCGCGAAAAAGAACAACATGAGCATTTCCGAGATCTTCGATCTGCACGGCGAGGCATATTTCCGCAACGAGGAGACAAACCTGCTCAAGGAGGTAGGAAACGAGAAGAACAAGATTGTATCCTGCGGCGGCGGCGTAGCGATGCGCGAGATCAATGTACAGGAGATGCGAAAGAGCGGCAAGATTATACTTCTGACCGCGAAGCCGGAGACGATTCTGGAGCGTGTCAAAGAGAACCATGACCGTCCTCTTCTGGAAAATAATAAGACAGTGGAATATGTTTCCGAGCTGATGGAGAAGCGCAGACCGGCGTATGAAGCGGCAGCAGATATTGTGATCGCGACCGATGGAAAATCAGCGAATGAGATCTGCGAGGAGATCATTGCACAGGTGAAGAAGTTTAAATAATGTGACTGCTCAGAAAGTTCTGACAGAGAAAACGAAAGGGGAAAAAAGATGTCGAATCATATCACAGGACACACAGGTTTACTTTGTTTACTGGGAAGCCCGGTCGCACACAGTGTTTCGCCGGAGATGCACAACGAGGCGTGCAGCCAGTTGGGGCTGGATTATACATATCTGGCGTTTGATGTGCCGGAAGAGAAGATGCCGCAGGCGGTTGAGGGACTGCGGACGATGGGCGCGCGCGGCTGGAATATCACGATGCCGGGCAAAAATATCATGTGCAAGCTGGCAGACAAGGTTTCACCGGCTTCCGAGATTTCCGGCGCCTGCAATACGATTGTCAACGACGACGGTGTTCTGACTGCTTATACGACCGATGGCGTCGGATTTATGCGTGCAGTTGCAGAAAATGGTGTAGACATCATTGGCAAGAAAATGACGCTTTTAGGCGCTGGCGGCGCCGCAACCGCGATTCTTGTACAGGCAGCTTTAGACGGCGTGGCAGAAATTAACGTATTTAACGTCAAGGACGCGTTCTATCCGAGAGCCGAGGAGATTGTAAAGAAACTGAACGAGCGCACAGGGTGCAAGGTAACCCTGCATGATTACTCCGATCCGGAGATCCTGCGCCAGTCCATCGCAGACAGCGCGATTCTGGTAAATGGTACTTCCGTCGGCATGGCTCCGAAGACAGACAACACAATCATTACTGATACAACGATGTTCCACAAAGACCTGTTCGTATTCGATGTCATCTACAATCCTCAGGAGACTCGTTTACTGCGCGAAGCAAGAGCGGCAGGCTGCAAGACCAGCAACGGTATGTACATGCTTCTCTATCAGGGAGCTGCATCCTTCGAACTCTGGACAGGACAGCAGATGCCGGTGGAGATCATTAAAGAGAAATATTTTACAAAATAGGATTTGAAGAACGGCACACCGCATTCTCGTTACTTAGTGATGAGAATGCGGTGTGCCGTTTTTCATCATTTATAAACCTTTATGCCCACAAATCTGCTCATCCAGCACACTCATCAGCACCTTCATATCAATCGGCTTCGCCACATGATCATTCATTCCGGATTCCAGCGCCCGCTCTTTATCCTCTGTAAATGCATTCGCTGTCATCGCAACGATCGGAATGCCAGCCTTCTTCTTATCCGAAAACCGCCGGATCGCCCGCGTTGCCTTGTAGCCGTCCATGATCGGCATCTGGATATCCATCAGAATCAAATCATAATAATCTTCCGGCGCTTTTTGCAGCATTTCCAGGCAGGCAACCCCGTCATTTGCCCGTTCGACCAAAAGCCCCTCGCGGGTCAAAAGTTCGATGGAAATTTCGGCGTTCAGATCATTATCCTCCGCAAGAAGAATCCGGCAGCCGGATAGAGTCTGGGCAGCTGTTTCATCGAATGCGGTAGGCTCTGTTTCCTCCCGCGAGGAAATCCGGCATGGGATCCGGACGGTAAACGTTGAACCTTCTCCGAGCTTGCTCTTTACCTCGATCGTTCCATGCATCAGATCCACCAGATTTTTCACGATTCCCATGCCAAGCCCGGTGCCTTCAATGCCGCTGACGGTGGAAGAACGCTCCCGTGAAAATGATTCAAAAATATGCGACTGGAATTCCTCGGAAATGCCGATGCCGGTATCGGTGATTGCGATTTCTGTGATACACCAGCCGTCCGTTTCACCAGGCTCCTGGCGGAGGGCACAGGAGATCGTCCCGCCCTTGGCGGTATATTTGATCGCATTGCTCAAAATATTCAATACAATTTCGGACATATACGTCGTGTCAATGTAGATATATGGGTACGAAATGTCCTTGGTCACATGAAAATGCTGCTGTTTTTCTTCCAGGGCAGTCTGGACCATGACGATACAGGAATCAAAATTTTTCTCAGTCTGGACGGAGGTTTCTTCAATGTGTATCTGGTTATTCTCAATCTGTGAAAACTGAAGAATATTGTTGATGATAGAGAGCATCTTTTCACCGGAAATATGGATCTTGTCCATATATTCGCCGATTTTTTCCGGTTCTTGCAGATGGTTTCTGGCAAGTTCTGCGTAACCGAGGATCGCATTCATCGGTGTCCGGATATCATGCGACATATTGAACAGGAAGGTCGATTTCGCCTTGTTGGCTGCCTCTGCTGCTTTTGCGGTCTGTTCCAGCAGCAGCTGCTGGGTGAGTTCTCTGGACTTCTGTTTCTTTGTATAAAAATAGGAAATAACAATTAGCAGAAGTGCTATCATGCTCGCGGCAGCGGCGATTCCAAAGGAGGAACGGTTGATCGCCTCAATCGATCGGTAAGTGTCTTCCATATCAATCTCGATACAGAGGGCACCGAGAATGTCATTGGTTCCGTCGGAGGCAATGACCGGATAGCAGGCGGTAAAAATATGCCCCCATGTGGTATCAATGATCTTTTGTGAGTGGATCGTTTTGCCGGAGAGGGCAGCTTCCAGATACGGAACCATTTCCTCTTCCAGGTAGGTGCCCGGATAAGCAAAATCAGGTGCTTCCAGATCCAGACCATCGATCAGGTAGATGGGTTTTCCGCCCGGTCCACGCTTGGCAGTGTATAAGTAGCGCGTCGAATTGAGGCTGCGAAGCTCATTTAAATAAGATTGCAGGCTTCGATACTGCGCGGAGCTCATATCGGATTTTGTATTGATCTGTTCAAAATCTGCCCGCGTCAGCCGGCTTGATATCGCCCGGTGAACCGCGTCCGAACAGGAAATATTCCGTTCTACGGCGGCGCTCAGGGTGATGCGGCTGTTGCTTTTCAGCAGTGCAACGGTGTATAAGGAAATGAAAAATACTGCCAGAAGAAGCAAAAAGGTAAAGTTAAAGGCATGATAAGAAAAGCTTCTTGATGGGATATTTTCGTTGGATGGATGGTTCATAAGTTAGATTCAACTTTCATGTAAATGCAGGGTTTATAGTTAAAAAACAGATCGAGTTGTTGATAATAAATGTAACATAAAACAGGTAAATCGGCAAGAAAGATATGCTTACATGAAAATTTTAAAAAAAAAGTTTTCACAAATTCTTCACAGAAAATTAGCACTCTACTCTTGACAGTGCTAACAACAAGTGTTATATTACTGCTAGAACAAAAGAAGACCAAAAGGTTTTCACAGATTGTTCGAAAGGAGGCAGGTTTATGAATATCAGTAAATTTACCCAGAAGTCTCTGGAAGCCGTTCAAAATACGGAAAAGCTGGCGTATGAATATGGAAACCAGCAGATTGATCAGGAACATTTGCTGTACAGTCTTTTGACTGTGGAAGACAGCTTGATTTTTAAATTAATAACAAAGATGGGAATCTCGGGCGACCAGTTCCGTGATGAGGTGCAGCAGGCGATTGGAAAGCTGCCGAAGGTATCCGGCGGTCAGGTGTATTTCTCCAACGATGCCAACAAGGTGCTGGTGAACGCGGAGGACGAAGCCAAGGCGATGGGGGACGAGTATGTTTCCGTCGAGCACTTATTTCTGGCGATGTTAAAACAGCCGAATAAGGCGGTCAAAGAACTGTTCCGTCTCTACGGCATTACGAAAGAGAGCTTTTTGCAGGCGCTTTCGACCGTGCGCGGCAACCAGCGTGTTGTCAGCGATAATCCGGAGGCAACGTATGACACTTTAAATAAATACGGTTACGATCTGGTGGAACGTGCGAGAGATCAGAAGCTCGATCCGGTCATCGGCCGTGACGGTGAGATCCGTAATGTGGTTATGATTCTCTCCAGAAAGACGAAAAACAACCCAGTTCTGATTGGTGAACCTGGCGTCGGTAAGACAGCCGTTGTCGAAGGACTGGCACAGCGTATCGTGCGCGGCGATGTCCCGGAGGGCTTGAAGGACAAGAAATTGTTTGCTCTGGATATGGGAGCTCTGATGGCGGGCGCGAAGTACCGCGGCGAGTTCGAAGAGAGACTGAAAGCGGTGCTTGACGAGGTCAAGAAGAGCGAGGGACAGATTATTCTGTTTATCGATGAGCTGCATACGATCGTCGGCGCGGGCAAATCCGAGGGCGCGATGGACGCCGGGAATATGCTGAAGCCTATGCTGGCGAGAGGTGAACTGCACTGTATCGGTGCGACGACCCTGGATGAGTACCGTAAATACATCGAAAAAGACGCAGCTCTGGAACGTCGTTTCCAGCCGGTTCACGTTGATGAGCCGACCGTGGAAGATACGATTTCCATTCTGCGTGGTCTGAAAGAGAGATATGAGGTTTACCACGGGGTCAAGATTACCGACTCTGCGCTTGTATCGGCGGCAATTCTCTCGGATCGTTATATCACGGATCGTTTCCTTCCGGATAAGGCGATCGATCTGGTTGATGAAGCGTGCGCGATGATCAAGACAGAGATGGATTCAATGCCGGCGGAGCTGGATGAACTGTCGAGACGTATCATGCAGCTGCAGATTGAAGAGGCTGCGCTTAAGAAAGAGACTGACCGCTTAAGTCAGGATCGCCTGGCAGAACTGCAGAAAGAACTGGCAGAGCTCAAGAGCAGCTTTTCGACCCAGAAAGCCCAGTGGGAGAATGAAAAATCTTCCGTTGATAAGCTGTCCAAACTGCGTGAAGAGATTGAGCATGTAAATGGCGAGATTCAGGCAGCGCAGCAGGCATATGACCTAAACAAAGCGGCTGAACTCCAGTACGGCAAGCTGCCGGAACTGCAGAAACAGTTGGCGGAAGAGGAAGAGAAAGTGAAAAATCAGGATCTCAGTCTGGTACATGAGAGTGTCACCGAGGATGAGATTGCCCGGATTATTTCGAAGTGGACCGGTATTCCGGTTGCCAAACTGACCGAGAGCGAGCGTAGCAAGACCCTGCATATGGACGAACTGCTGCATAAACGTGTCATCGGACAGGATGAGGGCGTTACCAAGGTAACGGAGGCGATTATCCGTTCCAAAGCGGGCATCAAGGATCCGACGAAACCAATCGGTTCGTTCCTGTTCCTAGGTCCGACCGGTGTCGGCAAGACAGAGCTTGCAAAAGCGCTGGCGGAGGCATTGTTTGATGATGAGAACAACATGGTTCGTATCGATATGAGTGAATACATGGAGAAACATTCCGTTTCCCGTCTGATCGGAGCGCCGCCAGGATATGTCGGATATGACGAGGGCGGTCAGCTGACCGAGGCAGTACGGCGCAAACCGTATTCTGTTGTCCTCTTCGATGAGGTTGAGAAAGCGCACCCGGATGTATTTAACGTCCTGCTGCAGGTTCTGGATGATGGACGTATCACGGATTCGACCGGCAAAACTGTCGATTTCAAGAATACGATCCTGATCATGACCTCCAACATCGGTTCCCAGTATCTGCTGGACGGCATCGATGAAAAGGGACAGATCAAGCCGGAGGCGGAAAGCTCCGTTATGCATGACTTGAGAGCTCACTTCCGTCCTGAGTTCCTGAACCGTCTGGATGAGATTATTCTCTTTAAGCCGCTGACGAAAGGCAACATCGGAGGCATCATTGAGCTTCTGATTGCAGATGTCAACAAACGTCTGGCGGATAAGGAGTTAAAGATTGCCCTGACGGACGAGGCAAAGGATTTCATCATTGAAAATGGCTACGATCCGGTTTACGGTGCAAGACCGCTGAAACGGTACCTGCAGAAGAACGTTGAGACACTGGCAGCGAAGCTGATTCTGGCGGACGGCGTCCGTGCGGGCGATACGATAGAGATCGGGCTTTCGGATGGCAAGCTGACGGCTTCGGCTGTCCATAGCGCGTAAGCGGAAAACGTCTTACGGCGGATTTATAACTATTATTATAGAAGAAACAATAGGGCGCGGAGAAGTGCGAAAGAGCTTCCTCTGCGCTCTTTTTATGTATTTCTGAGATTTTCACAGTCTTGACATTGCCCGGCAACTTTACTAAAATGATTTCATAATGACCGGACTATATCATTTGTTCCGGAAGTCAGTCAGATGAGGAGAAGATGAGATGAAAATTGCGATTGGAAATGACCATTCGGCGGTAGAACTGAAGAACATTATTGTGGATTTCCTGAAAGAAAAAGGAATCGAAGTGTTAAATCTGGGTACAGACAGCAGCGAGAGCTGTGATTATCCAGTTTATGGAGAGAAGGTAGGTCGTGCAGTTGTTTCCGGCGAAGCCGATCTGGGTATCGCAATCTGCGGTACCGGTCTTGGTATTTCACTGGCAGCTAACAAGGTAAAAGGCGTGCGCGCCTGCGTATGCAGCGAGCCGTACACAGCGGTGATGTCCCGCCGCCACAACGATGCCAATGTACTCTGCTTCGGCGCCCGCGTGGTAGGAAGTGAGCTTGCGAAGATGATCGTTGACGAGTGGATCAACGCAGAATTTGAGGGCGGACGCCATCAGAGACGCGTGGATATGATTATGGCGATTGAGGAGAAAGACTGATTCAGAGTCAGAGGTAACGGATGAAATCATAAGGCAGGCTGACAGCAGGATGCGAGATGCCTGTGAGAACAAAAAGAGGCAGCTGTAAAGAGATGGAGCAGCTGCGAAAAGAACAGGAGGAAGCAGGAGATGATCACAGAAGATATTCGCTACATCGGTGTAAACGACCATGACATTGACTTATTTGAGGGGCAGTATCAGGTGCCAAATGGTATTTCATATAACTCATACGTGATTATGGATGAAAAGATCGCGATCATGGATACGGTAGACAAGCGCAAACAGACAGAATTTCTGGAAAATCTGGAAACCGCACTGGCTGGAAGAACCCCGGATTATCTGGTAATCAGCCACATGGAGCCGGATCATGCATCAAGTATCCAGGCAGTCGTAGAACGGTATCCGGAAATCACATTGGTAGGCAATGCGAAGACATTTCCGATGCTGAAACTGTACTTTGATCTTGATACCAGCCGTGCGCTGACGGTCAAGGAGGGCGATACCCTGAAACTGGGGCGCCATGAGCTGACGTTCGTCATGGCACCGATGGTACACTGGCCGGAGGTTATGGTAAGCTATGATTCCTGCGACAAGGTGCTGTTCAGCGCCGACGGTTTCGGCAAGTTCGGTGCGCTTGATGTGGATGAGGACTGGGACTGCGAGGCGAGACGGTATTATTTCAATATTGTAGGAAAATATGGAATGCAGGTGCAGGCACTTCTTAAGAAAGAAGCCGGTCTTGAGATCCAGATCATCTGCCCGCTGCATGGACCGGTTCTGAAAGAGACGATCGGTCATGTGCTTGAAAAATACCAGATTTGGAGCAGCTACGGCGTCGAGTCTGAGGGTGTATTTATCGCATATGCGTCCCTGCATGGCAACACCGAGGATGCGGCGAAGAAATGCAAGGAAATTCTTGAGAAAAAAGAATGCCCGAAAGTGGCAATCGCGGATCTGGCGCGCGGTGATATGGCGGAGGCGCTGGAAGATGCATTCCGGTATGGAAAAATTGTATTGGCAGCACCGTCCTATGACGCGGGTGTGATGCCGGTTATGGCAGATTTCCTGCACCACTTACAGAGCAAGAATTACCAGAAACGCACCGTTGCCCTGATTGAAAACGGTTCCTGGGCGCCGAGTGCAGCGCGCACGATGAAGGGAATGCTGGATGCGATGAAGGAGATCACGGTGGTTGAACCGGTCGTTACGGTTCGCGGGGCGCTCAAGGAGAGCGATATTCCGTCGCTGGAGCAGATGGCGGAAGCGCTGCTGGCATAAGAAGCGTCTGGTGACAGTATTTAATGAGACCTGAAAAAGGCTTTTTTAAATAAAAAATCCGGAGAGACAAAAGTGTGGTTTTATATTTATATATGAAAAATCCACTTGATGATTTTGTATGGATGACAGAAAAGAATAGGAGAAACAGACATGGTAGATGAGGTAATGAAGTTCATTACAGAGGCAGACCCGGAAGTGGGAGAAGCCATTGAAGCAGAGGCAGCCCGTCAGAGAAGAAACCTGGAGCTGATCGCGTCGGAGAATATTGTATCGGAGCCGGTTATGATGGCGATGGGATCGGTATTAACCAACAAATATGCGGAGGGATATCCGGGAAAACGTTACTACGGCGGATGCCAGTGTGTCGATGTTGTAGAGTCCATCGCGATCGAGAGAGCGAAAAAACTGTTTGGCTGTGATTATGCAAACGTACAGCCGCATTCCGGCGCGCAGGCAAACATGGCGGTATTTATCGCAATGCTGAAACCGGGTGATACTGTTATGGGCATGAACCTGGATCACGGCGGACATCTGACACACGGAAGCCCTGTCAATTTCTCCGGTTTATATTTCAACATTGTGCCGTATGGTGTCGATGACAATGGCGTGATTGATTACGAAGAGGTAGAGCGCATTGCACTGGAAGCAAAACCGAAGCTGATCATTGCAGGTGCAAGTGCCTATGCAAGAGAGATTGATTTCAAACGTTTCCGTGAAATTGCAGACAAAGTAGGCGCATACCTGATGGTCGATATGGCTCATATCGCTGGTCTGGTAGCAGCCGGTCTTCACCAGAGCCCGATTCCGTATGCAGATGTGGTGACTACCACGACCCACAAGACCTTAAGAGGACCAAGAGGCGGTCTGATCTTAGCCAATAAAGAGGCTACTGAGAAGTTTAATTTCAACAAGGCGATCTTCCCGGGAACCCAGGGCGGTCCGTTAGAGCATATCATTGCGGCAAAGGCTGTATGTTTTGGTGAGGCATTAAAGCCAGAATTTAAGGAATATCAGCAGCAGATCATCAAGAATGCTCAGGCATTGGCTGCAGCCCTTCAGAAACAGGGCTTTAAGCTGCTGACTGGCGGTACAGACAACCATCTGATGTTAGTTGATCTTGCCGATAAGGGGCTGACCGGTAAAGAAGTAGAGAAGTGGCTTGATGAAGCTCATATCACCTGCAACAAGAACACCATTCCGAACGATCCACAGTCTCCATTTGTTACAAGCGGTGTACGTCTCGGAACAGCAGCAGTTACTTCACGAGGCATGAAACCGGAAGATATGGACAAGATTGCAGAAGCAATTGCTATGACCTTAAAAGAAGAAGGCAGCCAGGAAAAGGCAAAGGCAATCGTCAAAGAACTTACAGACAAATATCCTCTGGTTGGATAAATAAATCATACAAAATAATGTATAAAAGCGAAATGCATGGTTCATGAGTGAACAGCAC
>ERZ772876.2691-NODE-2691-length-14270-cov-15.880478_pt1 | contig 14270 bp, 6 predicted proteins | sample MGYA00580584_ERZ772876 | MGnify/ENA primary metagenome ERZ772876 (study PRJEB29015, sample SAMEA2737728) | human gut metagenome | biome: human gut; feature: human-associated habitat; material: faeces | place: China | collected 2012 ... | reverse complement strand
GAATGCAGATGAGATGTGGGCCGCACTTGCCAGCATGGAAGACCCGATCCTGCATTTGGCTGTTCACCTCACACTGGTAGGCGCACTGCGCGAGGGTGAAGTTGCTGGCCCGACTCCGGAAGATCTTGATTTTGAGGGAGCGGACGGCACAGGCACGTTCCGCATCAACAAGTGTATGCAGCGTGTCCAAAAGGCATCGCTGGCAAAAACGGGCAAGGGCTGCATCTTGCAGGAGCTTGAGGATAAGCGCGAGGGTAGCACCACAACGCTGGTGCTCAAAAAGACTAAAACAGCATCTTCCAACCGAACCATCTTCATGACAGCCGTGCTGAAAGAGGAACTGAAACACTGGCTAAAGCGTTTGGAAATGGACGAAGCCGTTGACCCGGAACGCTATCGCAACAGCGGGATGCTCCTGCGCTTACCCAATGGTCTGGCGGTAGAGCCGATCCTCATCCGCAAAAAGTTCATCAAGTGGCAGGACGAGCACCCGGAGTTCACCCGCATTGTGTTTCACGGTCTGCGGCATTCCAGTGCCACCTATCAACTGATGATCTCCGGCGGCGATGTGAAAGCGGTACAGGGCACAACGGGCCATGCCAGCGCAAATCTGTTGGTCAACACCTATGCACACATCCAGCAGGATTCCCGTAAAAAGCTGGGTAAAAAGTTCGAGGAAGGCTTCTACAAGCCGGGAGCAACACTTGTGCAGGCTGCCCCGGTTGAAGCAGAACCGACCATCTCCGTGTCGGCACTGTTGGAGCTTCTGAAGGACGCAGACCCCTCTGTAAAAGCGCAGCTCCGCTTGGCTTTGCTGACCTGAATTGCAAAAAATAGCACGAATTGCAGAGTAATTCACAGACTTACTCCATCTGACACGAAAAATGCGGACCGTGCAAAAACCGTGCAGAGACCGTGCAAATGGCGTATAAAAAGAAAATCCCACGAGGGAACTCGAATCCCTGGCCCTCTGATTAAAAGAGCCCACCGGGCAAGTCACTCTGATTTTAGAAGTTTCGAGTTTACGTCATTTTTGTGCAAAGCATCGTAATTTTCTGCCCAGTAATTTCTGCACCCTTTGTCGTATTTTGCAAGTCAGAGTGCCCATTGCATCCCTTGAAACCGTGCAAAAACAGTGCAGAAACCGTGCACTTACTCTGGGACAAATAAAAAATGATGATTTTTGATCCATGACTTGGTGGCGATTTGAGTGACCACAAAGGTATATTTGATATATAGGAAGAAGAATGCCCACTCGTCTGAGGAGTTCTCAGGGGAGTGGGCATTTTCACACAAGTGGTTAATATAATTTCGATTATGATAATTCAAATTATATTAAGACGTTCCATGGGCTGTAACAGCTTCACCGCTTGGTTTTCAAAAACCACCTGTTGATAGCGGTGTTACTTCTTCACAAATTGGTATACGCCATATTCTGGTGACGTCACCAATCCATGCTTGATAAGATTCTTGATGATAGAGGATGCACGCGATTTCTGAACGCCATATAGCTGTGCAACGTTTATGCTGCGGAACTGATATTGATACCGATATCTCTTGAAAAGTTCAAGCGTCCGTTCTTTTGTACTTGCAGTCAGCCTGGTATTATCCAGCCTTTTGCAAAGTTCACTCACTTCGGCATCCGTACTCATTCCGTGGAGCACTGTAGAAGTTTCCGCACTTTCCGCAGAGGTTTCCGCACTTTTCTCACCACTTGCCACACTTTCCATACTGACCTGTGCCGGAGTCGCTACACTTCTATTCGGCAGTGTGACGATAAAGAAATCCGAATCCGAGTAGAAGGTCGGCTTCTGGGCTACTTCCACATAAGAGTTCAGGATGCGGTCAATGCCGCTGCCACGGCGCTCCATAAAGCCAAGCCGTGAGAACACATCCGAGATCACCTGATTGCGCCGCATAGACGGAATGTGCCGGATATCCATATCCTGCACCCTGCGGCCATTCATCATGCCGCCCGGCGAAGTGATTTCCAGTCGGTCATCGAACACTTCTACATGAATCTCCGAACCAAGAATCTGATAATTCCGATGGATCAGCGCATTGACCAGCACCTCACGAACGGCCTTATACGGGTAATCACTGCGTTCTTCGCGGGTCATACCACGGATGCTCCACGGGTTTTTGCTGTTGTTGCGAACAAAATCTTCCGCATTTTGCAGCAGCGTGATCAGACTTGCACCCTGAAATTCCTTGTCATCCAGAGCATCTTCTTCAATGCTGCCCTTGTAGTTGCCTTTCCAGCGCGTGCAGAAAATACGGGATTGTTTCAGAACGCCTTGATCGCAAAGCAGCAGACCGCCATTCGTGATTTGTCCATCATCTGTTACCAATCCTGCGGAGGGCAAGTCTTTTTCAAGGTCGAAATCCTCTTTTTTCAGAGTCTTAAACGTCGCGGCCAGCAGTGTAAAACTGACATCACCCACTCGATAAGAACTGGGCAGGGCATCAAAGGTCTGGTTCATACCTTGTAGGATCAGCTCGTTCAGTTCCCGTGAAGTGGCTTCTTCGGACTGGTCGCCATGCCGCACATAGGCCGTATGGGAACCGTCAAAGGCATAATAATATGGATACGCCGGGCCGTCCTGTACTTCCAAATCAACGCAGGACTTGCCCTCTATTTCGACCTCCCGCACCCGATAGCGTGGTGTAGGGTCAATGCGGACTTTGATAAGTTCCGTCAATCTGCTTACCACAGCCTGCGGATTTTCCAATCCTACGACCTCGCGCGGCTCATTCTTTACGCCAAAAATCAGGTGTCCGCCCTCGGTATTGGCAAATGCCGACACGGATTTCAGCCAGCTGCGCGGCTTTTTCTCTTCAAGGCGTTCCTTGTAATCCACATGGGAGGCTTCAATGTAATGGTCGAGGGGGAAAGACATGGTATCACCTGCTCGCTTCTTAATCTTTAGCGTTTGTAAATTCATTATACCTTATTTGAAGGCCAAATTCAAAACTTTTTATCCGTTTAGTGCCTGCTGAGCTTTTTCTGCCTGAGCAACGATTGATTTTCCAACCTGATTAGAGTATCATTAAAATGAATTATTGTATCTTGTCGTTGAAAGTTAATTTTCGCTTTAATCAGTCGATTGCGGGGACTCTTCTATGAAAATTCTGGATAATATCAACCATACTGTTCGGGAAGATTTACAGGATACTATGCAGAAAGGGAGCCGCGTGTCCATTGCTGCGGCCTGTTTTTCCATTTATGCGTATCAGGAATTAAAGAAACAGTTGGAAGAAATCGCGGAACTTCGCTTTATTTTTACTTCACCGACCTTTGTGCAGGAAAACACGCCAAAAGAGCGGCGAGAGTTCTATATTCCGAAATTGTCCCGCGAAAAGAGCCTTTACGGCACAGAATTTGAGGTTCGCTTGCGGAATGAACTCACTCAAAAAGCACTGGCGAAAGAATGTGCCGACTGGGTGCGACGGAAAGTAAAATTTCGTTCCAATGTCAGTGGAGAGCAAATGCCCGGTTTCATGACGGTTGGTGAAAGTTCCTATATGCCAATCAGTGGGTTTACAACGGTCGACCTTGGTTGTGAACGCGGAAACAACGCATACTACCCTGTTCAGCGAACCGAAGCCTTTGAAAACGGCCGTTACTTTTTGTCGCTGTTCGATGAAATCTGGAATGATTCTTCCCGACTTCAGGATGTTACAGACATTGTATTGCAAAGCATCAGCACAGCTTATCGAGAAAACAGCCCGGACTTTATCTATTTCTTCGCCCTCTACAATATTTTCAGTGAATTTTTGGAGGATGTGTCAGAAGATAATCTCCCAAATGAAGCTACAGGCTTCAAGCAGAGTAAAATCTGGAATATGCTCTATGATTTTCAGCGAGATGCAGCGTTGGCCATTATCCACAAGCTGGAACAGTATAACGGCTGCATTCTTGCAGACAGCGTGGGCCTTGGCAAGACGTTCACTGCACTGGCTGTAATCAAGTACTATGAAAATCGCAACAAATCCGTTTTGGTACTCTGTCCCAAAAAGTTGGCCGCAAACTGGAACATCTATAAAGGCAACTACGTCAACAATCCACTGGTAGAAGACCGTTTCCGTTACGATGTGTTGTACCATACAGATTTGAGCCGTTCCGGCGGAACCTCTAACGGTATCGACCTTGCTGCACTTAACTGGGGGAACTTTGACCTTGTTGTGATTGATGAAAGCCACAATTTCCGCAATGGCAGTAATACCTCTACTGATGAGAAAGAAAACCGCTACACAAAATTGATGAATCGCGTGATTCGTTCTGGGGTGCGCACCAAGGTGCTGATGCTTTCGGCAACACCCGTAAATAATCGTTTTGTGGATTTGAAAAACCAGCTTGCGCTTGCCTATGAGGGAGATGCCGGAAAAATCAATGAAAAGCTGAATACTTCGTCTCCGATTGATGAAATTTTCCGGCAGGCGCAAAAGGCTTTCAATACATGGAGCAAGCTTCCTGTCACAGAGCGTACCACAAATGCGCTGCTTGCGGCACTGGACTTCGATTTCTTTGAGGTGCTGGACAGTGTGACGATTGCACGTTCTCGCCGACATATCGAAAAATACTATAATATTTCTGATGTTGGTACTTTCCCGGAACGGTTGAAGCCAATCTCTGTGCAGCCATGCCTGACAAGCCTTGATAATGCAATCAACTACCAACAGATTTATAGTGTACTGGATTCGCTGACGCTGCACATTTACACACCAACCAGCTTTATTCTGTCCTCTCGGATCTCCAAATACATCGACCCCAGCCAGCATGGAAAGGGACTGACGCAGGCAGGCCGTGAAGAGGGAATCCGCCGTCTGATGAGCATTAACCTGCTCAAACGGCTGGAAAGTTCTGTTTATGCGTTCCGGCTGACGATTGACCGAATCAGTAAACTGATTGAAGATACCATGCAATCGGTACGTTCATATCAAAATGGCAGCCGTGTGCTGGAGCTGAACGACATTTCCGATGCAACCGATTGGGACGATGATGACCAGAACAACGACATTTTTACAGTCGGCCGCAAAGTAAAGATTGATCTTGCGGATATGGATCATGTTTCGTGGCTGCATGATCTGGAAAAGGATGCTGAAAATCTGGAGCTTCTTTCCCTGATGGTGCAGGATATCACCCCTGCATACGATGCCAAGCTGCAAGAATTGCTGCGCCTGATTGACGAAAAGCAAAGGCATCCCATCAATCCCGGCAACCGGAAAATCATTATTTTTACTGCGTTTTCAGATACTGCTGACTATCTGTATCAGAATATTTCCGGCTATGTAAAGCAAAAGTTTGGGCTGAACACTGCCGAAATCACCGGCAGCGTGGATGGTAAAACAACCATTCCCAAACTCAGTGGTGATCTGAATACAGTTCTCACCTGCTTTTCGCCCATTTCCAAGCGGCGGGACAGCCTGCCGAACGTGAATCAGGCGGACATTGATTTGTTGATTGCCACCGACTGCATTTCCGAAGGTCAGAACTTGCAGGACTGTGATTATCTGATCAACTATGATATTCACTGGAATCCTGTGCGCATTATCCAGCGTTTTGGCCGCATTGACCGCATCGGAAGCCAGAATCGCTGCATCCAGTTGGTCAACTTCTGGCCGGATGTGGATTTGGATGAGTACATCAACCTGAAAGGCCGCGTGGAAACCCGGATGAAGCTGACGGTCATGATTTCCACAGGGGATGATAACCTCATCAGCCCGGAAGAAAAAGGCGATTTGGAATATCGCAGTGCACAGCTCAAACGGCTGAAAAACGAGGTGGTCGATCTGGAAGAAATGTCGGGCGGCATTTCCATTATGGACTTGGGATTGAACGAGTTCCGGCTGGACTTGCTGGACTATATGAAGAAACACGATGATGTGGAGCATACGCCGCTTGGGATGCACGCAATTGTTGCATCTACGCCCGATGCACCTCCGGGTGTGATCTTTGTTCTGAAAAACATCAACAATGAGATCAATGTGGATCAGCAAAACCGTCTGCATCCATTCTACATGGTTTATATTGGGCAGGATGGCTCGACTGTCTGCGATTATCTTTCTCCGAAAGAGCTGCTGGATCGTCTGCGGCTGCTCTGCAAAGGCAAAACCGAACCCGACCAGAGCCTTTGCCAACAGTTCAATCAGGCCACGGACGATGGAAAGAATATGTCTGCCTATTCTGAATTGCTGAGCGAGGCCATCCGTTCCATTCTGGATGCAAAGGAAGAGAGCGACATTGACAGTCTGTTCAAGATGGGCGGTACGACGGCCCTGCTTTCTTCGATTTCCGGGCTGGATGACTTTGAACTGATTTGCTTCCTTGTGGTACAATAAGAGGTGAGATCAATGCTGGGCTTTCCACCCTCCACGGAGTTTAACAAACGGATTCCGAAACAGAAGTTCTATGAAAACGCTGCCGTTCCAGCGGCAGTCAAGCGATTGTTTGCAGACCAGCTGCGCTGTATCTACTGGCGCAACAAGCTGGCAGTGTCCACCTTGAATCTCACTGCCGGAGAGCGGGTGACAGAGATCGAGATTTTCGAGCTGTGTCTGACCGAACCAAAACTGGATGAAGCTGTTCTGCGCCAAATCGACAGTGAAATCCCCTATCACATTCTGTTTGTTCTTTCTTATGAGAATAAGGTACAGGCTTGGATCGGCTGTAAAGACACATCGGAAAGCGGCAATACCAAGGTAAGCCGCTATCTGCATACAGACTGGATGCCAGAAACAGAATTGTCCCTTACGATAAGCGGCCTGAGTTTAGAGGCGGTTTACAATGGACTGGTGCGTCAGATTGCCCGATTGCAGGGTGAGAGCTGGAATGCCGCATACAGCATTGCGGAGAACATCCAACGCTCTGCGGAACGTGAAAAACTGCAAAAGCAGATTGCGGCATTGGAGAATAAGATTCGGAAAGAGAAGCAGTTCAATCGTCAGGTAGAGATGAATGTGGAACTAAAACAGCTAAGAAGGAATTTGGAGAATATGCTATGAGAATCAAAAGAGTGGAATTAAATGATTTCAAAAGATTTACACATTTGACAGTCGAAGACATTCCAGAAACAGCAAAGCTTATTGTTCTTGTGGGTCCTAATGGGTCTGGCAAGACCTCATTTATGGAGGCATTGAACCATTATTATAAATTTGCCGGATATGGTGATGTTGGTGAATCAAACTATTTGAGTAAAATCGATGTGAAAAGGAAATTTGAGTTCGGTGAGTGGTATAGCTTAGCTTCTAAAACAGTTGATATTGATTTCTATGATGCGGCCTATCCTAAAGATGTCGGAAGAAGTAATATTAAAGGACACTTTTATTTTCGAAGTGCCTATCGAAATGAACCCGATTTTGTAATTGATACAATGCGTAAGCAAGATGATCCTACAAAAACAGTTCATCTTAAATCACTTATTCAAAATGATCAGTCTGTTTCTTCCAACTATCAACGATTGATTGCAAATAGCATTTCTGAATTGTATAAGAGTGAAAACAACCAGAAAGATGTTGCAACATTGAGAAGTGAACTGACAGGAAAAATTAGTGCTTCTATTGAGCGAGTATTTGAGGATCTTCATTTTTCCTCTTTGGGAGATCCATTACAAAATGGCAATTTCTATTTTACAAAAGGCACAACAAAAGACTTTCCTTACAAGAATCTTTCCGCTGGTGAAAAGTCGGCATTTGATCTTATTTTGGATTTGGTTGTACAGTCAAAATATTATCCAGATGCAGTATACTGTATTGATGAGCCAGAGACGCATATGCATACAAAGCTCCAAGGGAAGGTGCTTCGGGAACTCTATGGCCTAATTCCGGGAAACTCACAGTTGTGGCTTTCTACTCACTCAATTGGAATGTTGCAGGAAGCTCAAGATATTGAAAAAGAAGCTCCGGGAACAGTCGTTTTCCTTGATTTTGATGGACGAGATTTTGATGATGATCAGATTATTCGTCCATCAAAAATTGGACGAGCTGTTATGGATAAGTTTTATGAGCTGGCTTTTGGAGACTTTTCCAAATTGTTGCTCCCCCAAAAGATTGTCTTCTGCGAGGGGGATTCTTGTGGAACAACGCGAAAAAGTTTTGATAGTAGCATCTATTCTACAATATTTGAAAATACTCATCCGGAGGCATATTTCTTGTCTGGCGGTTCTTGTGAGGAGATTATCAATAAGCTTGATGCCAATCTCGGAGAGGTGCTAAAGGTGCTCTTAAAAGAAACTAAAATTATAAAGGTTATTGATAGAGATGACCGTAGCAATCAAGAGGTTGACGAGCTTAAGAGTAATAGAATTAGCGTCCTTTCTAAGCGCAATCTTGAAAGTTATCTTTTGGATGACAGTGTTATAGAAAAATTATGCATTTCTGTTGGAAAATCAGACAAGGTTGATGAATGCCTGCAAAAAAAGCAAGAGGCTCTTTCTAGTTCGATTAAAAGAGAAAATGCACCAGATGATCTGAAATCTGCGCGTGGGGATATCTACACTTCGCTAAAGAAGATTCTTGGCCTTACACAATGCGGAAATAGGCCAGATCCTTTTTTAAGAGATACTATGGCACCTCTTATTACGCCTGACATGGAAATTTATAAACAATTGGAAAGAGATATTTTTGGAGATAACTAATGTCAATCTTACATAACAAACTTCCCCTTCAGTCCCCCAACCTGACAGCCCAGAACATTGATAAAATTGCCGCGCTTTTCCCCAACTGCATCACAGAAATGCTGGATGAGGAAAAGAGTACCCCCGACCACAAGGTTTACAAGCGCGGTATCAACTTTGAACTGCTGAAGCAGATGCTCTCGCCGGACGTTGTAGACGGAGATGAAGCATACGAGTTTACATGGGTGGGAAAAAAGGCATCCATTGTAGAAGCCAACAAGCCCATCCGCAAGACCCTGCGCCCCTGCCCGGCAGAAAGCAAGAACTGGGATGATACCGAGAATCTCTATATTGAGGGCGATAATCTGGAAGCGCTCAAGCTGTTGCAGGAGAGCTATCTGGGCAAGGTCAAAATGATTTACATTGACCCGCCGTATAATACGGGCAACGATTTTATCTATGCAGACGATTTTATGCGTTCGCAGGATGAAGAAAACCGTCAGATGGGGATGTATGACGAGGACAAGAATCGGCTGTTCAAGAACAATGACAGCAACGGACGGTTTCACTCTGACTGGTGCAGTATGATGTATTCCCGGCTGATGCTGGCGCGAAATCTATTGACAGATGATGGCGTTATTTTTATCAGTATTGATGATAATGAGCAGAAAAACCTTGAAAATATATGTGGTGAAATTTTTAGCAATGAAAACTTTCTTGCGTGCTTAATTTGGGAAAAAACCAGAAAAAATGATGCTCGATTTTTTTCTACTGGACATGAGTATATGCTTGTTTATGCAAAGTCAGTGGCCAGTCTTTTGGGAAATAATGTATATTTCAGAGAAGAAAAACCGGGAGCAGCTGAAATATACGCTGAATACCTTAGGCTTCAACAACTATATGGAACTGATTGCGCAAAGATTCAAGATGGCTTGCAAGATTTTTATTCACACCTTCCGAAAGATCATCCGGCAAAAAAGCTTTCACGCTATAATAAAGTAGATGAAAATGGTGTCTGGAGAGACGACAACATGTCTTGGCCCGGAGGAAAAGGGCCATCCTATGATGTTATCCACCCGATAACCGGAAAGCCTTGTGCTGTGCCGCCGGGAGGTTGGCGTTACTCAACGCCTGAAAAAATGCAAGAAATGATAAATAAGGGAAAAGTAGTTTTTCGAAAGGATGAGACGCTTCCTCCAATAAAGAAAACTTATCTTGTTAGAAAGCCCGGAAAATCTGCTGACCCAGAAGATGAGAATGTTGGTAAGCAGGTAATGGGTACATATTTTTACAAAAGTTATCTTCAATCGTCTATTGTGATGGAAAATCTTCTTGGAAAGGGAATTTTTGAGTACTCAAAAGATCATGAAGTTATAAAAAGAATGATTTCTTATGTAACATCTTCAAACGATACTATTCTTGATTTCTTTTCTGGCTCTGCTACAACCGCTCATGCCGTTATGCAACTGAACGCTAATGACGGCGGCCACCGTAAGTTTATCATGGTACAGTTGCCAGAGTCCTGTGATGAAAAAAGCGAAGCCTACAAAGCTGGCTATAAAACCATTTGCGATATTGGCAAAGAACGCATTCGCAGGGCAGGAGATAATATCATTTCTGAACGTAATACCGCCAATGCTTACCCCCCCCCCCCCGACGTGGGATTCCGTGTGTTCAAATTGGACACCAGCAGCGTAAAAGATGTTTATTATTCTACTGACGAATACTCCCAGACAATGCTAACTGGTCTGGAAAGTAACATCAAGGAGGATCGCACCGACCTTGATTTGCTGTTTGGCTGTCTGCTGGATTGGGGACTGCCGCTGTCCATGCCGTATCGGTCTGAGAAAATCGACAACTGCACTGTCCATACCTACGCACCCGGTGATGCTGCGCTGAATGTTCCCGATGCCCTGATTGCCTGCTTTGACAGCAATGTGCCGGAAAATGTTATCAAGGAAATTGCCAAGCGTAAGCTGCGCCGTGCAGTGTTCCGGGATTCTTCCTTTGCCAGCAGCCCGGAAAAGATCAACGTGTTTGAGATTTTCAAGCTGTATGCACAGGATACCGATGTCAAGGTGATTTGAGGGAGAACAGCAGATGAAACTTCAATTCAAACACCAGAAATTTCAGGCAGATGCCGCAAAAGCCGTGGTGGACGTCTTTGCAGGTCAGCCCTACCTGACCACAAATTACCGCATCGACAACGGCAGCGGCATTTACCAGACTGATATGGAAACAAGCTTCACAGGCTGGCGCAATGAACATATTGTACCAGAGCTGAGCGACAGTATTATTCTGGAGCACCTGCAAAAAATCCAACGCACCAACCAGATTGAGCCATCCAAGCAGTTGGAGGGACACTATAACCTTACCATTGAGATGGAAACAGGTGTCGGCAAAACCTACACCTATATCAAGACCATGTATGAGCTGAACAAGCATTACGGCTGGAGTAAGTTTATCGTGGTCGTGCCCAGTGTTGCCATCCGTGAGGGCGTGTATAAATCGTTTGAGGTCACACAGGATCACTTTGCAGAAGAGTACGGCAAGAAGATCCGCTTCTTTATCTACAACTCCGCACAGTTGACGGAAATTGACCGCTTTGCCTCGGATAGTTCCATCAATGTCATGATCATCAATTCGCAGGCGTTCAATGCCAAAGGCAAAGATGCCCGCCGTATTTATATGAAGCTGGACGAGTTCCGTTCCCGTCGGCCTATTGACATTATTGCAAAGACGAACCCGATCCTGATTATTGATGAACCGCAGTCTGTGGAAGGCAAGCAGACCAAAGAGCGGATGAAAGAGTTCAACCCGATGATCACCCTGCGCTACTCGGCTACCCACCGTGCAGACAGCATCTACAACATGGTCTACCGGCTGGATGCAATGGAAGCCTATAATAAGCGTCTGGTCAAGAAAATCGTGGTCAAGGGCATTACGGAATCCGGCAGTACCGCTACGGATGGGTTTGTCTATCTGGAAAGCATCAATCTTTCCAAGGCAGACCCTACGGCAACAATCCAGTTCGACTGCAAGGGAAAATCCGGCCTGCGCAAAGTAACGCGCACCGTTGGGCTGAAATTCAACCTCTATGACTATTCCGGCAATCTGGACGAATACAAGGATGGCTATGTGGTGAAAGAGATTGATGGCCGGGACAACCACATTGAATTTCTGAATGGTGTCCGATTGTTTGCCGGAGATGTGGTCGGCAAGGTGGACGAGGACCAGCTGCGCCGCATTCAGATTCGGGAAACGATCCTTTCGCATCTTGAGCGGGAACGTCAGCTGTTCCACAAGGGTATTAAGGTGCTGAGCCTGTTCTTTATTGATGAAGTGGACAAGTACAAGTGCTATGATGCTGCAGGCCAGCCCTATAACGGCATTTATGCAGAGATGTTTGAGCAGGAGTACGAGGATATTGTCGGCCAGATGCAGCTTTCGTTGGGCGAGGATGACTACATCCGCTACCTGAAAGCAATTTCTGCACACGATACCCATGCGGGTTATTTTTCGGTGGATAAGAAAGGCCATTTTGTCAATCAGGTTGCAGGCGATGACAAGCGGGAGAAAACCTCCAATGACATCAGTGCCTATGACCTGATTATGAAAAACAAGGAGCTTCTTCTTGACCGTGACCCCAAGCGTTCCCCCGTGCGCTTTATCTTCTCACACTCTGCCCTCCGGGAAGGATGGGATAACCCGAACGTGTTCCAGATCTGCACCCTGAAACAAAGCAGCAGTGAAGTCCGCAAACGGCAGGAGGTTGGCCGCGGCCTGCGTCTGTGCGTCAACCAGAACGGCGAACGCATGGATGCGAATGTTCTGGGCAACGATGTGCATAACATCAACATCCTGACTGTCATTGCCAGCGAAAGCTATGACAGTTTCGCCAAAGGCCTGCAAAGCGAACTGGCCGAAGCAGTTGCAAACCGCCCCAGAAAGGTGGATGCTACCTTGTTTGTTGGCAAGGTTCTTACGGACGCAAACGGCAACGAACAGATTGTGGATGCAGATACCGCCGCTGCCATCTATTTTGATCTGGTCCAGAATGGCTATGTGGACCGCCATGGTGCGCTGACGGACAAGTACTATGCCGACCATGCAAACCATGCGGTGCAGGTGGCAGAAGAAGTTGCAGACTGTGCAGCATCGGTCATTGATTTGTTGGATTCTGTTTACAGCGATAAGGTCATGCTGCCTGAAAATGCACGTTCCAACAATGTGGAATTAAAAATCGACCCGGACAAGCTGGCCATGCCGGAGTTCAAGGCCCTTTGGAACAAAATCAGCCCGAAATCGGTTTATGTGGTGGATTTTGACACAGATGAGCTGGTGCAAAAGTCCATTCGCTCGCTCAACCGCAATCTGAACGTATCGAAGATTTACTTCAAAGTAGAATCCGGTGAAATGACGGAGATCAAATCCAAGGATTCTCTGTTAGATGGCTCTGCTTTCGCAAAAGCGGATCAGCATAAATATGACCCACAGACCAAAATTCACGCCAGTCAGAGCGTCAAGTATGACCTGATTGGCAAGCTGGTGGCTGAAACCAAGCTGACCCGCAAGGCGATTGTACAGATTCTGGTTGGCATTGAAAAAGCAGTATTCGATCAGTTCAAGGATAACCCGGAAGAGTTCATTCTGAAAGCAGCTGCCCTTATCAATGACGAAAAGGCAACAGCCATCATCCAGCATATCACTTACAATATTCTGGATGAGCATTACGATACAGACATTTTCACTGAGCCGACCTTGAAGGGAAAACTCGGTATGAACGTCATGAAAGTACAGCGGCATCTGTATGACCATCTGATTTACGATTCAAGCAACGAGCGTGATTTTGCCGCCGACCTCGATACGAACCGTGATGTGGCAGTCTATGTAAAGCTGCCAGATGGATTCTATATTTCCACACCTGTTGGAAAATACAATCCCGATTGGGCGATTGCGTTCTATGAGGGCACAGTCAAGCACATCTACTTTGTTGCTGAAACCAAAGGCACACTGGATTCCATGAAGCTCAATCACATCACCCCGGTAGAACAGGCTAAAATTGATTGTGCCCGTGCACATTTCAAGGCACTGAACGATGAAAACGTGGTGTACGATGTGGTGAGTGACTATCAGACATTGCTGAACGCAGTTATGAAATAATAAACCAAAAGAAATAATACGGTGCTGTTGTGCAGCATTCCCCAAAACGGTAAGGTTCTATTGCGAACTTTGCCGTTTTTCTTTTTGTCCAAAATTGTATTCCAAAACGGCCCTATAGATTCATATTGGTGTAAGAAGTTTTCCAAACAAAATTTGAAAATCAGGTTGCCAAACACCCTTTTTAGAATGTTATAGGTATAGGAGGTTGTTTGAAAAAGTGAAAATTTCCCAAATTTTCATAAGACCCCGTTTAAAAATACCCCTTTAAGTTTGTATAGGGTGTCGGGACTACTTTCAGAAACGAACCCCTTGGCATTTTGGAAAGTCCACAACTTCTTACAAAACCACACTGTACCTTGACAACAACATGATCGGCTGCAAGTTAATATGCTTTTTCGGAGAAGTGCCGCCACGATAAGAGCGCACCAAGAAGAAGTCATACGCCGGAGGAGATCGGGCAGGAACAGCTTGCGGGCAGACCGACACCGAAGA
>ERZ772876.2687-NODE-2687-length-14296-cov-3.963415_pt1 | contig 14296 bp, 9 predicted proteins | sample MGYA00580584_ERZ772876 | MGnify/ENA primary metagenome ERZ772876 (study PRJEB29015, sample SAMEA2737728) | human gut metagenome | biome: human gut; feature: human-associated habitat; material: faeces | place: China | collected 2012 ... | reverse complement strand
ACGATGATATAGGTGCAATAATGCATACTAGATCCAGTGCCACATCCTCTCCCATCATTTCGGAAATGATCTCCTGGATCAGCTCCATGATCTTTCCCGGATCCGTCACGCCTCGCTCCTTGACCCGCTTGCGCAGCTTTTCACAAATCTCCACAGAGGTTTCCACCCCCATGTCGCTCATGATCATGGTTTCCTCCAGCTGTTCAAACAGATCCTCATCGATCTTGGTAAAGGAATTGACCACCCGTTGCATACCGCTGATCATGGATTCCTTGGTTTTCCGCAGTCCCTCTTTGATTTTACTGAATAATCCCATATGTGTACCTCCTTACGCCTGTGTCGTGGTGTCCAGATCCGGCTGTTCCAGCTTCAAGAGCCTGGAAACGCCGTCTGCCTGCATAGTCACGCCGTACAGCACATTGGCTTCCTCCATGGCACTGCGGCGGTGCGTGACCAGAACAAACTGGGTATGCTCCGTGAACCGGTGCAGATACTGCGCATACTTGCGCACATTTGCTTCATCCAGCGCTGCATCAATCTCATCCAGAATACAGAAGGGCGCCGGACGCAGCTTCAAAATCGCAAAATAAATACAGATTGCCACAAAGGACTGCTCGCCGCCGGACAGGTTGCCCACGGTCTTGAACACGTCTTCCCCCTGAAACAGGAACGCGCCGAGACGGTCTCTCGCCATCTGAGGCGTGCAGTTTTTCTCATAGAGCATGGTGTCGTAAAGGCTCCGCTCCGGGTGGTCAAAGTGGATGATCTGGGGCAGATATCCCCATTTCACCGTGGGGCCGAACTGGATTTTCCCCTGACAGTCCTCCTCACCCAGCAGGCACTTGATAAAGGTGGATTTTCCGGTGCCATTGTCCCCCAGCAGGGCAATGCGCTCGCCGCCCTCTACCAGCAGATTCACGTCGGAGAACAGCGTCCGGTCGCCGAAGGATTTCGACACGTTCTTCATCTTGAACACCACGTCTCCGGAGAAATCCCGCTCCCCGAAGCTGGCCTTCATCGTTCTTTCCGCTTTGGGTCGTTCCGTTTTGCGAATACGATCCATCCGGTGCTGAATGGACATGGCCCGGCGGTAGAGGGTGCGGTTGTTGATGCCCCAGCCCTTCATCCGCTCCACCGTGTAGCCCAGCTGCTTCAGCTTCGCCTGTTCCTGCTCGTACTGCTTCATTTGCAGGTCGAACCGCGCCTGTTTTTCGTCCATGTAGAACGAGTAATTGCCGGAGTAGAATTCCGCGTGGCCGTCCGCGATCTCGATCACCCGCTGGGCAATCTGATCGATGAAATAACGGTCGTGGGAAATGGCAAGCACCGTCCCCCGGAAATTCTGAATATCCCCTTCCAGCCACTCCACGCTTCTCAAATCCAGATGGTTGGTCGGCTCGTCCAGAAGCAGGATGTCCGTCTTTTCCAGCAGAAGGCGGGCGAGATTCGCTCTGGTCTTTTCGCCGCCGGAAAGGCTGTCGAATTCCTGAGCGCGCTGCTCCGCCGGGATGCCCAGACCGTTGCAGACCTTGTCCACGTCCACATCCATCTCGTAGCCGCCCCCGGACTGGAAGCGGTTGGACAGCCTGTCATATTCCCGCAGCTGCTCCGCCGTTGCGCCGGCCGCCATGTCCGCTTCCAGCCGCTCCATTCTGGCCTTCACCTTCATGAGGCCGGAATAGGCGGTGCGCAGCACGTCCTCCACGGTGTAGCCCGCCGGGAACTTGGGGATCTGGGAAATCAGCCCCAGACGCTTGTTAGGATTGACGTAGACCTCGCCGCTGTCATAGTCCATCTGGCCGGTGAGGATGTTGAAAAGTGTGGTTTTTCCGCAGCCGTTGCGGCCGAGGATTGCTACCCGCTCCCCCTCCTGAATCTCAAAGCTCAGGTTGTCCAGCAGATTTTCTCCAATTACAAAGAATTTTGTCAGATTCCTGACTTGTATATCAACCATATTCTCTCCATTTAATCGCGTTCGATTCCGGATTCATTCAGCATTTGCTCCAGCTCTTCCCGCGTGTATAACAAATTCAGCGCCTGTAACATGGCGTTGGCGCTCATGTGCTCCGGCAGGTCCAGCTTTTTCAGAAGCGCTTTCCGCTTCTCTCCGGCGTTGCTTCCGCCGGAAAGGCCCAGCGCCATGAGATCCTGCTTCGTGATGCCCCCGGAGGAAGTCGTTTCCTCTCCCTCTATGGTGGCTCCCGCGTTTCGCAGAGCGGCGAGAATGACCTCCGGGGTCATGCCCTCCACCCCCAGCTTACCCTCCCGGCCGGGGGCGGATTTCCGCCGTTCCTTTCCGGGGATGTCCGGGATGTAGGCGTGCTTCAGGTATTTTCCGGGAATGGCGCTTTTGATGTGGTTGCGGATGACGAAGCCCGCCCCGTCGGAATCCGTGAAGACGATCAAGCCCCGCTTTTCCGCCACCCGACGAAGCAGCGCCATCTGCTGCCTGTCCTTGAAAATGCCGAACCCCGCCGTTTCCAGAATGGGGGCGTCCACCACCTGGCTGAGGGTGTTTTTGTCGTAGCGCCCCTCCACCACAATGGCTTCCCTGATTTTAACCATTGCGTCCCTCCTGCGCCAGCTGCAACAGCAGCAGCTCCAACAGGCGCTCCGGGTCATCGTAGGAGGTTTTGATCTTATAATCCGTTTCCAGCACCAGCTCCGCCGCCCGGCGGCAGAACTCCGGCGTGAACCGTCTGGCCGCCTCCATGGTCTTTCGCGCGGGATAGTCCGGGATGCCGCAGAGCCTTTGCAGGTCGGAGGCGTTCTTTCCGTTGTCCAGCAGCGTCCGCGCGGCGCTGACCCGGCGGAAATGATTGCCCACCGCCCCCAGAATCGCCAGCGGCTCCTGCTGCATCTTCAGCAGCTGCTGCAGCTTCACCAGTGCCTGGTCGAAGCGTCCGGCGCTGAGCATATCCGTCATCTGGAACACCACGGCATCCAGCACCGGTTCGGTGACGGCGTCGATGTCGGTCTTCCGAATCTCATTTGCGCCGGAATAGGCGCATATTTTGTCAATTTCGCCGCTCAGTGCCGTCATAGTGCCGCCGGTGATGTCGATGAGATACAAACACAAATCTGTGGAAATCCGCTTGTCCCGCGCCATAAAATGCCTTGTGACCCAAGCCGCCAGGTCTTTCTGATCCTGCTTGGCAAACTCCACGATCAGCCCGGCGCCGTCGATCGCCTCCCAGAGCTTTTTCAGGCGCTTGTCCGGCTTCCACGGGGTCGTCTCGTAGGTGAACACCACCGTGCAGTAGTCCGGGATATCCGCCAGAATTTCCGCCATCTTGTTCCGGTCGGACTCGCCCAGCTTGAACAGATCCACCTCGTCCACCTGCACCATGGTATGCTCCGCCATCATGGGCAGGTTTTCCACGGCGTCGGCGAAGGTCTGCAAATCGAAGGTCTCGCTGTTCATCCGGTGGAAGTTGAAGGATTCCGTCAGCGCATCCAGCAGTTGCTTTTTCATCTGCTCCAGGTAGTGGTGCAGCAGAAAGACCTCCTCCCCATGGAAAATGTACAGCCGCCCCAAATCCTTGTTTTTCAGCTGGGTTTTCAGTTCCTGTAAATTGCCCCCGGGGGCTGTTTTTTTTGCCATGGTTTCACCTTCTGATGGTAATTGTTCCTTCCCGGTCTGTCCGGTACACCGTGCAGCCGAAATTTTCCAGCCGCTGCAGGGTCTCCGCCGCCGGGTGTCCGTAGAGATTGTCCTTTCCTGCGCTGATGCAGACCGTCTGCGGTTGGGCAGCGGCAAGCAGATCCTCGCAGGTAGAGTTTTTGGAGCCGTGATGTCCGGCAATCAGCACGTCCACCTCCGGGATTTTCCCGGCGTGGAGCAGAATCCGCTCGCCGTAGGCGCTCCGGTCTCCCGTTATGAGTATATCACAGTTTTCCGTATCAAACAAGACGCACAGGCTGTTTTCGTTTTCGCTCCTATTGGAATCGGTGGTGAAAATGTGCAGATTTGTCTTGCCGTAGGTCAAAAGCAAATCCTGTTCGGCGTATACCACCTCTGCGTTATCAGATGTCGGCATACCTTCCTCCGGTGGGAGGATGAGGATGTCCGCTTTCACCCGACTTAAGAGATTTTCCGCCGCGCCGGTGTGATCCCGGTCGCCATGGGTCAGGATCAGGCCGTCCAGCCGGGAGATCCCCTGACTCAGGAGCGTTTCGGCGGCAATGTCCGCAGTTTCGATGTCGCTGTCTCCGCCGCAGTCCACCATGTACGTCCGGCCTTCGCTTTGCAGCAGAATACACTGCCCCTGCCCCACATCCAGCACCGTTACCCGGGTGTTATCCAGCATCGGCTCCGCCCAGGATGCCAGTAGCGCCAGACACAGCCCCAGCGTGCCGCAGCAGAGCAGAACGCCCGGGCGGCGATTCCGGCTCAGAAGGAACACCAGCAGCAATACATACACGGCCACCAGCCAGATGGTAATGTAAGGGCTTCTGGTATACACCGCCGCCAGCGGAAAGCCCGCCAGTAACTTTGCGATCAACAGAACATAGCGAATCGGCCACGCGGCGATTTTCCCGAGAATCATCGCCCCGCCCGTCCAGAACGCACCCACCAGACTGACCGCCACAAGCCCATAGAAAATGAAGCTGATGACCCACAGGGTGAGCAGATTGGTCACCACGCCAACAAGACTGACGGTGCCAAAATACCATGCGCTCAGCGGCGTTGTGAAAATCATGGCGCTGAGGGTGATGGACACGGAAGCAGTAAACCAGCGAATCAACGTGGGTCTGACGCCCTTCCCTTTGCTGTCCGGGAACAGAGAAACCAGCCACTCGCGGATGCCCGGCGCAAAGAGATAAATCCCCGCCACGCTGGCCACGGACAGTTGAAAACCCACGGACGTGATGACCAGCGGGTTGCCAGTCAGCATCACCACGGCGGCAAAGGCCAGCGCCGCAGGGCCGTCGTATTCCTTATTCAGCAGCAGCGCCGCCAGCATCAGTCCGCACATAATGCACGAGCGGCTGACCGACGGGGTAAAGCCCGCCACCGCCGCGAAAAGCAGCAGCGTAGGGAAACCGACGAGAGCAGTCAGGAACCGTTTTCGGAAGGTTATGGCAGTGAGCAATGCGAACAGAATCGACACATGCAGCCCAGAAACAGCCGCCACATGGCGGATTCCGCTGATTTTCAGACTGGTATCCACCCCGTAGCTCAAATCGGTGGTATCGCCCAGCAGAAGCGCCCGGGCGAAGGGCGCAGCGTCCTCTGGGATGCAAGTCTGCAAAATTTTCTGAATCCGGTGCCGCAGCCGTGGCGGGAAATCCCGCCAGGACGCGCCTGTATGGGGCGAAACGGAAACCTCGTCCACCTGATACGCCAGCAGGAAAATGCCGTTGCCCGCGTGATAGGTTCTGCTTTCCTTAGGCGTAGTGGCGCGGAAACGGAACTGGCCGGAGACGGTGTCCCCGGGTTCCAGCGTTTCGCTCAAATCCAGATACGCCCGCAGACGGTACGACTTCCCTTCCAGCTGCACCGTGCCGTCCACGCCGATACCGTATGCCGTCTCGTAGCTGTAGTCCGACACCCGGATGACTGCGTTTGCCGTTTTTCCGTCCATCGTTCCGGCGGCATTCAGATAAAAGCCGTCGTACAGAATGAACCAGCCCACTCCCATGGCAAAGCCAAGAAGAACCGCGGCAATCCGCCGGAATAATGCGAACTTTCTCCCCGCAATCGCCGCGAAAAGCGTCAGAAACCCGACAGCTGCGGCCAAAATGACACGCGTACTTCCCGTAATAACATACGCGCACAGGCAGCAGGCCGCGCCGAAGCCCAGAGAAAACCATACCAGTTTACGCATCCTGCCGCCTCCTTATCGTTGGAAAAGGCGCCGCCTTTGCGGCAGCGCCTTTCTTATTACTTCAATTTGGAAACCACGTAATCGTCCACGATGGCGAGGGCGTTGTCCACCTTGGTGACGTCCTTGCCGCCGCCCATGGCAGAGTCGGGCTTGCCGCCGCCGCTGCCGCCGCAGCAGCAGCATACCTGCTTCACCAGGTCGCCGGCCTTGATGCCCCGGGCAATGGCGTCCTTGCCGCAGACAGCAAGGAAGGTGATCTTGCCCTCGTTGACCGTGGCAAGCACAGCAACCACGGAAGCATCCTTATCCCGCAGCACGTCGCCCATCTGGCGGAGTCTGCCGGTGTCGGCGTTGGGAACGCTGGCGGTGATGACCTTCAGGCCGTCCACATTGTGGGAGCCGAAGAGAATGCGGTCGATCTCGCCCACGGTCTCCTTGGCCTTGTAGGCCTCGATGGTGCGCCGCAGCTCCCGAAGCTCCTCCAGCTGTGCCTGAATCCGGGTGCCCAGCTCGATGGGCTTGGTCTTCAGCTTGGCGGCCGCTTCCAGAAGCATGGTCTGGTTCCGCTCCATTCTCTCAAGGCACGCCTTGCCAGTAATGGCCTCGATCCGGCGGACACCGGAGGCGACGGAGCATTCGCTCTCGATTTCAAAGGGGCCGACCTTGGCGGTGTTGTCCAGATGGGTGCCGCCGCACAGCTCGATGGAGTAGTTGCCCATGTTGACCACACGAACCGTGCTGCCGTACTTCTCGCTGAACAGCGCGGTGGCGCCCATGGCCTTGGCCTCGTCAACGGGCATCTCCCGGGTCACGATGTTGTAGCCCTCCAGAATGGAATTCTGGACGATGGCGTTGACCTTCACCAGCTCCTCCGGCGTCAGCGCGGAATAGTGGGTGAAGTCGAAGCGCAGCCGGTCAGGCTCCACGTAGGAACCCGCCTGATGGACATGGTCGCCCAGCACCGTCTGCAGCGCCTTTTGCAGCAGATGGGTCGCGGAGTGGGCACGCATAATGGCCTTGCGGCGCTCCACGTCAATGGAGGCCACCACAATATCGTCCACCTTGATGGAACCGGTGACCATCTTGCCGTGATGCAGGTACTTGCCGCCCTTGTCCTTCTGGACATCGGACACCACGAAGCGGCTGTTGCCCATGAGGATCACGCCCTGGTCGGCGATCTGACCGCCCATTTCGGCGTAGAAGGGGGTCTTGTCCAGAACAATGATGCCCTTTTCGCCGCCGGCAATGGTACCGGAGACCTCATCGCCCACGCACACAGCCAGAACCTTGGCGTCGCAGTTATTCTGGGTGTAGCCGACAAAGGTGGTGGGGGTGTTGTCCAGCCCCAGGTCGATGCCTGCCCAGGCCAGATCGCCCAGCGCCTTCCGGGCTTCCCGGGCGCGAACCTTTTGCTCCTGCATCAACTGGGCAAATGCCGCCTGGTTCAGGGTCATATCCTCGTCGGCAACCATTTCCAGCGTCAGGTCAATGGGGAAGCCGTAGGTATCGTACAGCTTGAAGGCGTCGGCGCCGGAGAACTCCGTCTCGCCCTTGGCCTTATGCTCTGCCAGCATGTTGGAGAAAATCGCCATGCCGCCGTCGATGGTGCGGGCAAAGTTCTCTTCCTCCACCTTTACAACCTTGGTGATATAGTCGCAGCGCTCCCGCAGATAGGTATAGTGAACCTCGTTTTCCTCCACCACGGTCTCCACGATCTGATAGAGGAAGGGGTGGTTGACGCCCAGGAGCTTGCCGTGGCGGGCAGCCCGCCGCAGCAGACGGCGCAGGACGTAGCCGCGGCCCTCGTTGCTGGGAAGCACGCCGTCGGCGATCATGAAGGTGGAAGCGCGGATATGGTCGGTGATGACCCGCAGAGACACGTCCATCTTCACGCTCTGGCCGTAAGTCGCGCCGGTCAGCTCGGTGACCTTGTGGGTGATGTTCATGACGGTATCCACATCGAACAGGGAGTCCACGTCCTGACAGACCACCGCCAGACGCTCCAGACCCATGCCGGTGTCGATGTTCTTCTGGGCCAGCTCGGTATAGTTGCCGTGGCCGTCGTTGTCGAACTGGGAGAAGACGTTGTTCCAGACCTCCATGTAGCGGTCACAGTCGCAGCCGACGGTGCAGCCGGGTTTGCCGCAGCCGTACTTCTCGCCACGGTCGTAGTAAATTTCCGAGCAGGGGCCGCAGGGGCCGGAGCCATGCTCCCAGAAGTTGTCCTCCTTGCCGAAGCGGAAAATACGCTCGGCGGGGACGCCCACTTCCTTGTTCCAGATCTCAAAGGCTTCGTCGTCGTTTTCGTAGATGGAGGGGTACAGCCGGTTCTCGTCCAGACCGACCACCTTGGTCAGGAACTCCCAGCTCCATGCAATGGCCTCGTGCTTGAAGTAATCGCCGAAGGAGAAGTTGCCCAGCATCTCGAAATAGGTGCCGTGGCGGGCGGTTTTGCCGATATTCTCGATGTCGCCGGTACGGATGCACTTCTGGCAGGTGCAGACCCGGTGACGGGGCGGCTCCACCTCGCCCTTGAAATAGGGCTTCATGGGCGCCATGCCGGAATTGATGAGCAGCAGAGACGCATCATTCTGGGGGATCAGAGAAAAGCTGGGCAGGCGCAGGTGACCCTTGCTTTCAAAGAAAGAAAGGAACATTTCGCGCAGTTCATTTACGCCGTAAGGCTTGGGATTCATTGGTTTCTACCTCCATAAAAATTGTCGGAGCTGAAAGTGAATTCTCCACTTCCAACTAAAAACGCCGCCCCCAAACAATAGGGGCGACGTAAATCGCGGTACCACCCTAATTCGCCTGAAAATCAGGCATCTTAGCTGCTCTGTAACGGGAGCGCCCGTCCCGGTCATCCCGGGCAACGCGGGAAATGGCTTGCGGGAGTTCATCCGGGGGCTTGCACCTTCTCCCCCTCGCTGAAGGACTACGTTTCCGCTTGGTTTCCGCAATGTCTTTACATATCGTCGCTATTTTATCACAAAAAGGGAAAAAGTCAAGGCTCATTTCCCATTTTTTCGGGCGGTTTCCCGGAAAAAGTCAAATTGTCTGTCCGGGAAACCGAAAACCTGCGGAACCGGCGGCTGCCGATTCCGCAGAGGTTTCCGAATCAGATTCGTTCTTCCAGCCAGCGGCGCATGTCCTCCCGGCCTTCCTCGCTCATGGGGAAGGTGGACTCCCCCTCCATGGTGCTTTTTTCGTAGCAGTAAAGGCCGTGCCAATATTCCACATGGATGGCACTCTGGGCAAAGTCCACCTCTTTCGGGTTCGCCATGACCACCTTCGGCTCTGCCCGGAAACGGAACAGCCCCTTGGAGCCGGTAAAAATGTTGTTCATGGCGAAGGTGTGCAGGGTGGGCAAAAACAGCTCTGCCATGCCCTTACTCCCGGGTCAGCTCTTCCATTTCATCCAGCAGCTCGCCGAACAGCGCCAGCGCCTGATTCACAGGCTCCGGGCTGGTCATATCCACGCCCGCGCCCTTCAGCAGATCAATGGGGGACTTGGAGCAGCCGCCGGAGAGGAAGCCGAGGTAATCCTTCACGGCCGGTGCGCCCTCCCGCAGAATGCGGCGGGACAGGGCAATGGCGGCGGAATAGCCGGTGGCGTACTGGAAGACATAGTAGTTGTAGTAGAAGTGGGGGATGCGCGCCCACTCCATGGCGATGTTGTCATCCACCACCATGTCCGGGCCGTAGTACAGCTCGTTCAGGCGCTTGTACTCGGCGCACAGGACGTCCGCCGTCAGGGTCTGTCCCTCAGCTGCCATCTTTCCGATGTTCAGCTCAAACTCGGCGAACATGGTCTGACGGTACAGCGTTCCCTTGAACTGGTCAAGGAAATGGTTGATGAGGTACGCCCGCTCCTTCTTATCCGTGGTCTTGCCCAGCAGATATTCCATCAGCAGCGCCTCGTTGCAGGTAGAGGCCACCTCTGCCACGAAGATCACGTAGTCCGCATCGATGGGGTTCTGGTGCTTGTTGGACAGGTAGGAGTGCAGAGCGTGACCCATCTCATGGGCCAGCGTGAACTGGCTGTCCAGCGTTCCGGTGTAGTTCAGCAGGACGTAGGGATGCACCACCGTCCCGGCGGAATACGCGCCGCTGCGCTTGCCCTCGTTCTGGTACACGTCGATCCAGCGGTGGTCGAAGCCGTTTTTCAGAATGGTGCGGTAATCGTCGCCCAGAGGCGCCAGCGCGTCGTAAACGGTCTGCTTGGCCTGCTCATAGGGAATGTGCTTGTCCACATCTTTCAGCAGGGGGGTGTACACATCGTAGAAATGCAGCTCGTCCACGCCCAGCAGCTTCTTGCGCAGACGGACATAGCGGTGCATTTTGTCCATGTTCTGGTGGACTGTCTCGATGAGGTTCTTGTACACGGAGGTAGGGACGTTGGTCGCGTCCAGAGACGCTTCAAAGGCCGTGTCGTACTTCCGCGCCTCGGCGAAGAATTTCAGCTGCTTGTTCTGGGCATTGAGAAGGGCGGCAGTGGTGGTCTTGAACGCAGCCAGCGTACCGTAAAGATTTTCATAGGCGCTCTGACGCAGTACTCGGTCGCTGCTCTCCTCCAGACTGACGAAGGTTCCCTGGGTCAGGGGATGCTTGTTTCCCTTGACGTCCACGGCGTCGGGGAATTTCAGGTCTGCATCGGCGAGGGAGCCGTAAATGGTATCAGGCGCCTGAGACATTTCACCCGCCGACGCCAGCAGCTTTTCCTCCGCGGCGGAAAGGGTATGCGCCTTGCGGCGGCGCAGGTTGGTCAGGTAGCGGCGGTAACGCTCCAGCTTGGGGCACTCCGCGTAGAACTGCGCCAGCTTCTCATCAGAAATCGCCATGATCTCCGGGGTATCAAAGCTGCACGCCGCGTTCAGTGCTACTGCAACGCCCATAAATTTTCCGGCCATGGCCTGATAGGTGGCGTTCCGGGTATCCTCGTCCGCCCGGCGCATACAGTAGCTGCCCAGCAGATCTCCCTTGGCATTGACCTGCTCAAAGACTTCCATGTAAGCATACAGCGTCTCGCCGCTCTCACCCAGACGTCCCGCAAAGGAAGCCAGCGTCTTCTGGCTCTCCGCCAGCGCCGCCAGTTCCGCTTCCCATGCTTCGTCGGTGGGGTACAGATCTTCAATGGCCCACTTGTCCTCCGCCGGGATCTGGTCGCGGCTGGGAATTTTTTTGATTTCTTCCATAATGAACCCTCCTGGTTTTTTCTGCTATTATACCACACTATCCAAAAAAATCAACGCCGCTTGCAAAGATCGGCAAATTATGCTAAAGTTAGCCTCGGTGATGCATATGAAGAAAAATCGCGTTCGCGGCAGTCTGAGTCTGCTGCTGGGTACAACCATTTGGGGCTTTAGCTTTATCGCCCAGAGCGTGGGCATGGATCATATTGGCCCCTTTACCTTTCAGGCCGCGCGGTGCCTGCTTGCCGTGCTGTTTCTGATTCCCTGCGCGTTTGTGCTGGATATCGGCAAATGCAGCTTCCGGGAATCCGCGGCAAAGTGGAAGAACCCGACGCTGTGGCGGGTGGGGCTGATCTGCGGGTGCGCCCTGTTCGTCGCGTCCAGCCTGCAGCAGATCGGCATTGTCTACACCGACGCCGGAAAGGCGGGGTTCATTACCGCCATGTACATCGTGCTGGTGCCGGTGCTGGGACTGTTCCTCGGGAAAAAGCCGCCCAAAACCACCGTTTTCAGCGTTGCGCTGGCGGTGGTGGGGCTGTACCTGCTCAGCTGCATGGGCGTTTCCCGGATCAACAAGGGCGACCTGTACCTGATGGGCTGCGCTCTGGCCTTTTCCGTGCAGATCACCTGCATCGACCGGCTGGCGGGGAACTTAGACGGTCTGCGCATGAACAGCATTCAGGCGCTGGTGGTTACGGTGCTTTCCGTGCCGTTCATTCTGCTGACGAAGGAAACCGTCGTTTTTTCTGACATTACCGCCTGCTGGTTCCCGCTGGTCTTTTCCGGCGTTCTGTCCATGGGCGTCGCCTATACGCTGCAAATCGTCGGGCAGCAGGGTCTGGAACCCACCACGGCATCGTTAATTATGAGTCTGGAATCCGTCTTTGCCGCTCTGGGCGGCTGGCTGATCCTTCACCAGACCATGACGCCTTGGGAGCTGCTGGGCTGCGGTCTGGTGTTCGCCGGTGTGGTTCTTTCCCAGCTTCCTGTGGGAATGTTCGCAAAAAAGTCATAAAACAGCATAGAATATGGGGGGCTGCCGGCGGCAGCCCCCCCATATTTTCGTTCACATCTCCTGACGTCCTTCCAGTGCTCTGGAAAGCGTTACCTCGTCGGCATATTCCAGCTGGCTGCCAACCGGCACGCCGTAGGCAAGCCGGGTCACCTTGACCTCCATGGGTCTCAGCAGGCGGGATATGTACATGGCCGTGGCTTCTCCCTCGGTGTCCGGGTTCGTCGCCATGATGACCTCTCTGACCTCTCCCCCGGCTACCCGACGGAGAAGCTCCTTGATCCTGATGTCGTCCTGGGTCACGTGGTTCAGGGGAGAAATAACGCCGTGAAGCACATGGTAAACGCCCCGGAACTCCCGGCTGCGCTCCATGGCAATGACGTCCTTCGGCTCGGCCACAACGCAGATGACGCTTTTGTCCCGGGTATCGTCATCGCAGATGGGGCAAACTTCCCGGTCGGTCAGATTCTGGCAGACGGGGCAGGTGTGTACCTGTTTTTTTGCCTCCAGAATGGCGTTGGAAAATTCCTCCGCATCCTCCATGGGCAGGCTCAGCACATGGAAAGCAAGTCTCTGCGCCGTTTTGCCGCCGATGCCCGGAAGCTTTGCAAACTGGTCGGCAAGATTTTGCAGCGCAGCGGGAAAAAACTGCATAACTTCTCCTTAGAACAGGCCGCCCAGATTCAGGCCGCCGGTGAGACGGGACATGTTGTTCGCCGCTTCGGCGTCCGCCGCCCGCGTGGCTTCGTTGACAGCGGCAATGACCATATCCTGCAGCATTTCCACATCGTCGGGGTCTACCGCTTCCGGCTTGATCTCAATGCCGACCAGTTCATGCTTGCCGTTGACGGTGGCCGTGACCATGCCGCCGCCGGACGCCGCGGTGAAGGTCTTGGCCTCCTGCTCCGCCTGCATCCGGAGCATTTCCTGCTGCATCTTCTGCGCCTGCTTCATCATAGCCGCCTGATTCATTCCGCCGGGCATACCCCGGAATCCGCCTTTTGCCATAATATGATTCTCCTATCTTGAAAAATTCACATGAAATTATCGTTTGATCGTTACAATATCGCTGTGCGCCCTGCCGAAGTTCATCAGCTGCTCCATTCTGGGGTTCGCGGCGGGCTTTTCCGACATGTCCACCGTCACCGCCTTCACCGGGCGGGACAGCATGGCCGTCGCTTTCCGGGAGACGACCTCCAGAATTTCCGGTCTGTCCAACATCTGCGCCGTAAAGCTGTTGCTGCACCGAAGCTCCAGCCTGTCCCCCACCAGCGCGCCCTGAACCGGCGCGTTGGGCGTCACCACAAAGAATCCCGAAACAGGCGGTTTCAGCTCCTTGCGAACCGCCGCCACCAGATCCGACCAGAAGCCGACCGGGGCTTCGCTTTCCGCCACCGGCGGCGTATCCTGCGCCGGGGGCGCGTCGGCATCATCCGGCATGGGCGGGCGGTCGTCCTCATATTCGTCCTTCTCCGGCGCGGCCTTCTCCGCTTTCACGGGAGCCGCCGGAACGAAGGCGCCGCTTTTCACCTGCTCTTCCAGCCGGGTGAGACGGGCGTTCAGCGCTTTGCTATCCAGACTCAGCTCCGGCTGGCACAGCTCCACAATGCACAGCTCTGCGTCCATGCGGCGGCTGGCGCTTCGGGTAAAACCGGCCATCGTCTCCTGAAGCCGCTCCATCATGCGAACCAGCTCGGCGCTGGTCAGCGCTTTCGTCAGTTCCAGCGCTTCCTTGTCCGACGCCACGCCGGAAAGCATGGTGATCCCGGCGTTTCCGGCGGTTTTCAGCACCAGAAGATCCCGGGTCAGGCAGGCCATCTCGTCCAGCATGGCGCCCAAATCCTTGCCCTCGGTATAGAGCCGGTTGAACAGCTCCAAAGCGTTTTTCGTATCGTGGGCGGCAATATAGCCCATCATTTCCCCGCATTTCCGCTCCCCGGCAATGCCCAGACAGGCGTACACCCGCTCTGCCGTCAGCTCTCCCGTGGTCGCGGAGGCGCACTGGTCAAGCAGACTCAGGCCGTCCCGCATTCCGCCGTCCGCCAGCCGGGCAATCACCCGCGCCGCGCCGTCGTCCAGGTCGATGTTCTCCTGATAGGCAACGTATTGCAGCCGCGCCGCAATGTCCTCCTGGCTGATGCGCCGGAAGGAAAAGCGCTGGCACCGGGACAGAATTGTCGCCGGAACCTTATGAAGCTCCGTGGTTGCGAGAATGAACAGCAGATGCTCCGGCGGCTCCTCGATGATCTTCAGCAGCGCGT
>ERZ772876.2677-NODE-2677-length-14353-cov-2.798783_pt1 | contig 14353 bp, 8 predicted proteins | sample MGYA00580584_ERZ772876 | MGnify/ENA primary metagenome ERZ772876 (study PRJEB29015, sample SAMEA2737728) | human gut metagenome | biome: human gut; feature: human-associated habitat; material: faeces | place: China | collected 2012 ... | reverse complement strand
ATAACCACGCATTTTCAAAAGTCTGCCCAGAGATGCGGCTGTAATTCCTTTGCCGAGACCGGACACAACACCACCAGTGACGAAGACATATTTGACTGCCATTTGTGTATCCTCCTTTGTGTCAGAACATTGTTGTCAATAAATAAACCAATATTTTTCTATTATACTCTATATGATTGGGTTTGTTCAATATATTTTTGCACAAAAAGGAAAGAAAATTCATGGAAAATTTCCAAGAAATACATAGAAATTTCAGACTTTCTTAATATTGTGAAATATTGCTTTTTGGGCAGACTAGACTTATAATAGAAATAGTTTACAGGATATGAGGAGGACAAATTATTTGGACAACAATATATCAAATCAAAATAGAAACCAAAATAACAGCCAAAATAACAACAATATGGGAAATAATTTTGGACGCGGACAGAATCGTAAAAGCATGGTGCTTTGTCTGCTCGTTGCACTTGGCATTTTTCTTGTGTTTTCTTTGATGAATCGTCAGGTAGAAAAGGCAAGAGATAAAGAGATCAGCTATGACCAGTTTTTGCAATTGCTGGATGATGGACAGGTTGAATCTGTGACACTCACTTCTGATCAGATCAAGATCGTTCCGAAGAAACAGTCAAATAGTCTGTATCAGATTACCTATCATACCGGTCTGATCAGTATGGATATTACATTGGTACAGCGATTAGAAAAGGCAAATGTAAAGTTCACCAAAAAGTCAGACAGTTCCAATAGTATGGTCTACATGCTGGTATCGACTGTATTGCCATTTTTACTGCTATGGGTCGGACTGATCTTTATGTCCCGTGTTATTTCTAAAAATTCCGGCGGTATTATGGGTGTTGGTAAGAGTACGGCGAAGATGTATGTTCAGAAAGAAACCGGTGTAACATTTCGCGATGTAGCCGGTCAGGAAGAGGCAATGGATTCGTTGAACGAGCTGGTCGACTTCCTGCATAATCCGAAGAAATATACGGAGATTGGTGCTAAACTGCCGAAGGGAGCATTGTTAGTCGGACCTCCGGGAACCGGTAAGACACTGCTTGCGAAGGCACTTGCAGGAGAAGCAGGTGTTCCGTTCTTTTCCCTGTCCGGGTCCGATTTTGTGGAAATGTTTGTTGGTGTCGGTGCGTCACGTGTAAGAGATTTGTTTAAGCAGGCGACATCGATGGCACCTTGTATTATTTTTATTGATGAGATTGATGCGATTGGTAAAAGCCGTGACAGCCAGTATGGCGGGGGCAATGATGAGCGTGAGCAGACGCTGAATCAGCTGTTGTCGGAGATGGATGGTTTTGATTCCTCGAAAGGAATTATCATTCTTGGTGCGACAAACCGTCCGGAAGTGCTTGATAAGGCATTACTTCGTCCGGGACGTTTTGACCGCCGGATTATTGTGGAAAAACCGGATTTGAAAGGCCGTGTGGATGTATTAAAGGTTCATTCGCATGATGTGCTTATGGATGATACGGTAGATTTGGAAGAAATTGCGTTGGCAACTTCCGGTGCCGTTGGTGCGGACCTTGCCAATATGGTTAATGAAGCTGCTATTATGGCAGTAAAAGATGGCAGACAGGTTGTAAGCCAGAAGGATTTGTTTGAGGCTGTTGAAGTGGTACTTGCCGGAAAAGAGAAAAAAGACCGTATTCTTGGCGAGGAAGAAAAGAAGATTGTTGCTTACCATGAGATTGGACATGCGCTTGTGGCAACCAATTTGAAACATGCGGAGCCGGTACAGAAAATTACGATTGTACCGCGTACAATGGGAGCACTCGGCTATGTGATGCAGGTGCCGGAAGAAGAAAAATATCTGATGAAGAAGGAAGAGCTGATTTCAGAGATTGTTACACTTATGGGGGGGCGTGCGGCAGAGCAGGTTAAGTTTGATGATATTACGACCGGAGCGTCGAATGATATTGAGAAGGCAACGTCAATTGCACGTTCGATGGTAACGCAGTACGGTATGAGCAGTAAGTTTGGCATGATGGGCTTAGAGACAATTCAGAGCCGTTATCTGGATGGCAGACCGGTGCTTAACTGCGGCGAGGTGACGGAGAGCCAGATTGATGAAGAAGTCATGGCAATTTTGAATGACAGTTACAAAAAGGCAGTGGAATGTATCGAGACAAACCAGGCGGTTATGGATAAACTGGCAGAGCATTTAATTGAAAAAGAAACGATTACCGGAAAAGAGTTCGTTGCGATTTACGAAGAAATTACCGGTGAAAAGTTAAAGAGAAGCGGCGAGGAAAAACAGAAAGAAGAAGTAAAAGAACTCCCGCAGAATGAGGAAGAGTAATGGCTTACGAATTGTTAGTGCTGGATGTTGATGGAACATTAGTCAATACAAAAAAAGAGATTACAGAGCGTACAAAAGAGGCTTTGTGGGAATGTCAGGAACAGGGTGTCAAGGTTGCAATTGCTTCCGGGCGGTGCACAGAGGGCATCCGCCATCAGGCAAAAGCGATTGGACTTGACCGGTTCGGCGGCTATGTTATTTCGTTTAACGGTGGACGCATTACAAATTTTGCAACCGGTGAAGTGATATATGATATTACACTGCCGGATGGGATGATTCATGAATTGTATGATTATTCAAAAAAAGAGCATACCGGAATATTAACGTATGATGCCGGGAAAATCGTGGCGCACAGTGACACGGATCCGTATATTACAATTGATGCAAAAGGCTGTGATATTCCTATTTGGGTACCGGAAGATTTTCACCGGGATGTGAAGTTTGCGGGTAATAAATGCATTTTGACCGGGGACCCTGCACATTTGGAAAAACTGGAGAAAAAGGCGACAAAAGATTTTGAGGGCCGTCTTTCGGTTTACCGCTCCGAAGGATTTTATCTGGAAATGATGCCTCTTGGCGTGGATAAGGCATACGGTGTGGCAAAACTGTTAGAACGTCTTGGCTACCGCCGCAGCCAGATGGTGTGCTGTGGGGATGGATTTAATGATTTGCCGATGATTGAATATGCCGGATTTGGCGTGGCTATGGCAAATGCACCGGAACAATTGAAAGAAAAAGCGGATTATGTTGCACCGTCCTGTGACGAAGATGGACTGGTGGATGTGATTACGCGTTTTATAAAGGACTGGTAAATGTGTTTAATCTGGAAGAGGAATTGAAAAAACTGCCCGGTAAGCCGGGCGTGTATCTCATGCATGACCAAACGGATGAGATTATTTATGTGGGAAAGGCAATTAGTCTAAAAAACAGAGTACGCCAGTATTTTCAGAAGAGCCGTCATGTGACGCCTAAAATACAGCGGATGATTGACCGTATTGCGTGGTTTGAGTATATTGTGACGGACAGCGAACTGGAAGCATTGGTGTTAGAGTGCAATCTGATTAAGGAACATTCCCCACGGTATAATACAATGTTAAAGGATGGCAAGAGCTATCCTTTCTTAAAAGCGACGGTTTCAGAAGCCTACCCAAGGCTTCTTTTTGCGCGTCAGATGAAACGGGACGGCTGTAAGTATTTTGGACCGTTTACAAGTGGCAAGGCGATTCGTGATACAATTGAACTGGTGAATCAGTTGTTTCATCTGAGAAACTGCCACCGCGTGCTGCCACGTGATATAGGAAAAGAAAGACCTTGTCTGTATCATCAGATTGGACAGTGTCCGGCGCCATGCCAAGGACATGTGAAAAAGGAAGAGTACCGGGCAAATTTTGAGCGTGCCCTGAAGTTTTTGCAGGGCGATACCAAATCGGTATTGAAGGAACTTGAGGAGAAAATGCAGCGAGCGGCAGCAGAGATGAATTTTGAGGAGGCCGCCACATACCGTGATTTGATACAGAGTGTCCGTCAGGTGACAGAACGGCAAAAAATTACATCAGAGGACTTTGAAGACCGTGACATCGTGGCGATGGCTCGTGGAAAAGAGGATGCGGTAGTGCAGGTGTTTTTTATCCGTGGTGGAAAAATGCTGGGGAGAGAGCATTACTATCTGACCGGAACAAATGAGGAGACAGAAGGGGCTGTTTTGTCTGCTTTTATTAAACAAATGTATGCTGGAACGCCGTATATTCCGAAAGAAATCTGGTTAGAGCAGGAAGTGGAAGATGCAGATGCTATCCTTGAGTGGCTTTCGGCAAAACGCGGACATAAGGTGTATTTCCGCTATCCACAGCGCGGTCAGAAAGAGCGCATGCTTGAGTTGGCGAAGAAAAATGCCCGGATGGTGCTTCAAAAGGACGCTGAGAAGTTACAGAGAGAGCGGGCGAGGACGAAAGGTGCGATGGAGGAAATCGAAGGCTTGCTTGGTATTTCCGGACTCAGCCGTGTGGAATCCTATGATATTTCAAATATCAATGGTTTTGAGACGGTTGGTTCAATGGTTGTGTTTGAAGAGGGAAAAGCGAAAAAGAATGATTACCGTAAATTTCGTATCCGCTCCGTGAGCGGGCCGGATGATTATGGTGCTATGCGGGAAATGCTGACGAGACGTTTTGAACACAGTAAACGGGAAGGTTTGTCGGAGATGGATTCTTTCCGCAATCTGCCGGATATTATTTTTATGGATGGTGGAAAAGGCCAGGTAAATATTGCAGAAGAAGTTTTGTTAAAATTAGATATAACAATACCAGTTTGCGGCATGGTAAAGGATGACCACCATAGGACGCGCGGGCTGTATTTTAAAAATGAAGAAATTCCGATTGACACACACAGTGAGGGATTCCGCCTGATTACGAGAGTGCAGGATGAAACACACCGTTTTGCGATTGAGTATCATAAGCAGATTCGAAGCAAGACGCAGGTTCATTCAATTCTTGATGATATTCCGATGATTGGTGCCACAAGGCGTAAAGCGCTGATGCGGACCTATCAGTCATTAGCTGAGATTCAGAAAGCAGATGTGGAAGAGCTGATGGAGATTCCGGAAATGAATCGTCAGGCTGCGGAATCCGTTGTTCAGTTTTTTGCAGCGAAACAGAGAGAAGGTGAAAGAGATGACAAATCTGAATGAAAAAAAAGCGGCAGATGATTTTCTGCCAATGAGTAAAAAAGCAATGAAACGGCGGGGGTGGAGCCGGTGCGATTTTGTATTTGTCATTGGGGACGCTTATGTGGACCACTCTTCTTTCGGACCGGCAATTATCAGCAGACATTTGGAGGCAAATGGTTATAAAGTTGGAATTATTTCGCAGCCGGATTGGAAAGACGATGCAAGTATCACAAAATTGGGTGAGCCACGCCTTGCTTTTTTAGTGTGTGCAGGAAATATGGATTCCATGGTAAACCATTATACGGTGGCGAAAAAGAGACGAAAAACGGATGCGTATACGCCGGGCGGCGTGATGGGGAAACGCCCGGATTATGCAACCGTTGTGTACTCGAATCTGATTCGCAGAACGTATAAACATACGCCGATTATTCTTGGTGGAATCGAGGCGAGCTTACGGCGGCTGGCGCATTACGATTACTGGTCGGATAAGGTGAAACGCTCGATTTTACTGGATTCCGGTGCGGATATGATTTCGTATGGCATGGGAGAACACAGTATGCTTGAAATTGCAGAGGCGTTAGACGCCGGTATTTCCATTCATGATATCACGTATGTTGCGGGAACTGTGTACCGTACAAAAGAAGGGGAATTGAGTGCGTATGAGCCGATTTCTCTTCCTGCGTTTGAAGAAGTTAGTACGGATAAGAAAAAATACGCACAAAGTTTTTATGTGCAATATGAAAATACTGATGCATTTACGGCAAAACCGTTAGTTGAAGCATATCCGAATAAAGTGTTGGTTGTGCAGAATCCACCGGCAAAGCCACTTACTACGCAGGAAATGGATGATATTTATGCCTATCCCTATGTGGGAACGTATCATCCATCCTATGAGGCAGCAGGCGGTGTTCCGGCAATTTCCGAGATTCAGTTTAGTCTGACAAGCTGCCGTGGATGTTTTGGCGGCTGTAATTTCTGTGCCCTCACATTTCATCAGGGAAGAATTGTTCAGGTCAGAAGCCATGAGTCGATTTTGGAAGAAGCAAAAGGGATGACTGTTAAAACCGGATTTAAGGGATATATACACGATGTGGGAGGACCGACAGCAAATTTCAGAAGACCCTCGTGTGACAAGCAGCTTGAAAAAGGTGTCTGCCAGATGAAGCAATGTTTGTTCCCCAAACCGTGTCTGAATCTGAAAGTTGACCATAAGGATTATGTTTCACTGCTTCGGAAACTGAAGCGTTTGCCGGGAATTAAGAAAGTATTTGTCCGTTCCGGAATCCGGTTTGATTATGTGATGCAGGAAACGGATGATACGTTTCTTAGTGAACTTTGCAGAGACCATATCAGCGGGCAGCTTAGAGTGGCGCCGGAACATGTTTCTAATAATGTTTTGCGGGCGATGGGAAAGCCACCGCATGCGGTCTATGAAAAGTTTTGCAAACGCTATGAAAAAGTAAATAAAAGGACGGGGAAGAAACAGTATGTAGTTCCTTATTTTATGTCTTCTCACCCGGGTTCGACGCTAAAGGATGCGATTGAACTGGCGGAATATATTAGAGACCTCGGCTACATGCCGGAGCAGGTGCAGGATTTTTATCCGACGCCATCAACGATTTCGACCTGCATGTATTATACGGGACTTGATCCTCGTACGATGGAGCCGATTTATGTGCCGAAATCTTCCCATGAAAAGGCTATGCAGCGAGCATTAATTCAATACAGGGAGCCTGGAAATTATGATTTAGTAAAAGAGGCCCTGCTCAAGGCAGGGCGGAATGATTTAATTGGATTTGATAAAAAATGTCTGATTTCTCCGAGAAAGCGTAAGCGCCGTTAGTTGTGGATTTTACACGTGGAGCCTACGAGATAGCGGGGAATGCTTAACGATGAGTCTGCGGTTTGCGTGGACTCATTTTTTTGCAGGTAAACGGCTGTATAAATCTGTGAGGATGGGCAGCCGTCGCCGGCAAGATGTCCGGAGGCTTTGCAGATTTTGCAACGCACATGGCAGTCGCATTTCTCCTTTGGTACGGACTCTTTATCAAAGTATTCTTTTTTTATGCAGGAGCCGCCAACAGCCTTGTCGCAAATACCGTTGATTGCAAGTTTTCCGCATTTTGTACAAATAACAGCGGTTGTGATAGAGTCCGGTTTCTTGAATGAAACTTTTGTGTAATTTTGATTTAACTTCTCCATCGTGTCACGCCACAAATCTTTCTGATAGGTAAGAGATGTTTGCTTTTGCCCGGAATCATAACCGCCCCAGATGCCGGCTGTGAGATACGGTGTGTAGCCGACAAACCACAAGTCACGGTTGCCGGTGGAAGTACCGGTTTTTCCTGCCTGTGGCATATTGATTTTTTTGAATTTTAAGCGGCTGCCGGTTCCTTTTGAAATGACGTCTTCCATTGCACTGGTAAGGAGCCATGCAGTCGATTCTTTCATGACCTGTTTGGTATCCGTATTCGTTGTGTTGTCGAGTAACACATTTCCGTCATGGTCGACAATTTTTGTATAAAAGAAGGCGGGATGATAAAGTCCCTGATTGGCAATGGTAGCAAAGCCGTTCGTTAATTCTAAGTTGGTAACGCCTTTAGTCAATCCTCCAAGAGCAAGTGGGAGAGAAATATCCGTATAGGTGTTTCCATCCTGACTGGTATAGTTGTCAACCAAAGTAGTAAAACCTAAATTTAATAAATAATCATATCCGGTTTTAGGACTTACATCCTTCAATGTTTTGACGGCAACTACATTCATGGATTGCGCCATTGCTTCACGCAGGGAAGTAAGTCCGCGGTAGGAGTTTCCGTACCAGTTTTTCACTTTCCGTTTTGTACCCGGATAGTAATAAGGGGCGTCATCCTGTACGGTTGCCAGCGTCATGCCGGCAGTGTCAAGTGCCGGCAGGTATGTCGATAAAATCTTAAAGGTTGAGCCGGGCTGGCGCACCGAATCCGTTGCACGGTTCAGTGTGCGGCTTGCGTTTTTATCACCGCGACCGCCGACAAGCGCTTTTACGGCACCGGTATGCTGGTCGATTACAACAAAGGAGGACTGCGGTTCAATTACGAGGTCAATCGTCTCAGACTGCACGGTATCATCTTTCGTCAGCATAGCAGCTCGGAACTGCTTGATTTGTTTTCTGGCAGTGGATTTCTTTTTATATAATCCGGATATAACTTCCTTCTTTCTACTTTTAAACCATTTCTTCATATCGGAAAAGGAATAGGTAATCTGCGTTCCGTCCTTGTGCGTAACAATCAATTGATAAGTTAGTTCATATCGAGAGTTCGCAGGATAATATTTTTTGTTGTTCATCATTGAATCGACGGTTTTTTGCATAGATTTGTCCTGCGTGCTGTAAATCGTCAGGCCGCGGCTGTACAGTGCGTTATAAGCCTGCGTTTCCGTGTAGCCGCATTTGGCTTTCAAATCCTGAATTACCTGCTCGATCAAAGCATCGGTAAAATACGAGGTAATGGAAGAACTTGAAAATGTTTGTTTGTTCACTTTTTGGATGCGGTCATAAACCGGGTCACGGAGAGTATCGGTGTATTCTTTACTGGAAATATATCCCTGATTTTTCATATAGGTCAAAACAGTTGTGCGTTTCTGACTGTTTTTCGCCGGATGGGAAATCGGATTGTACGCTGATGGGTTTTGCGTAATGCCGGCAAGAACCGCACACTCGGAAAGGGTGAGGTCAGAAACATTTTTATTAAAATATCGTTTGGATGCTGCCTGTACACCAAGTGTATTTTGCCCGAGGTTAATGGTATTTAAGTAATACTCGAGAATTTGGTTTTTACTGTATTTTTTTTCGGTCTGCAAAGCAAGAAACTGCTCCTGCAGCTTACGCTTTATTTTTTCAAAGAGTGTATTTTCCTCGCCGCCCTCAAATACCTGGTTTTTCAATAACTGCTGTGTAATCGTACTGGCACCTTGTGTAAAATCGCCCTTATTTTTTATGCCAATAGTCAGTGCACGCAAAACGCCCTGTGTATCCACGCCGTTATGCTTACGGAAACGCTCGTCCTCAATGGCAATAAAGGCATTTTGAAGATTTTCAGGAATTTTATCCAATGTAACATATTCACGGTTGGCATCTTTCCCGACTAAGGACTGAATCGGATTTCCCTCACTGTCCACAATTGTCGTTGTATAGCCCTTTGGAACAATCTGGATAGAGTTCACATCCGGTGTCGAAGATAAGATGCTTGTGTACATCCCAATCAGGAAACTTCCGGCAAAAAGGCTGATAAAAATAAGCCCGATGAGAGTAAGACGAATTCCCATAAGCTGTAATTTGTGCAGACGGTGAGTGGCTGCGGATTCAAGCTGATGTTTTCGATTCTGGATTCCCTTATGACTAAAATTCATGTGCGGTCCTTTCCTTCCTGAATGTTTCCTTTTCTTTTTAGTATAACAAAAACTCTTGAAAAGGGAAAGGGCAATTACTATAATAGTAAGGAGTAGGAACGAAGTAAGAGAAAGGAACGAAACGGATGGAAACAGCATCTAAGATACTCTACGAAGGTGGACAAGGGGAAATTATAGAAAAGAAATCCCGTTTTATTGCGAACATTTTTCCGGTCACAACGGAAGAAGAAGCACTTGAAAAAATTACCGCGATGCGGAAAAAATATTATGATGCCAGACATAACTGCTTTGCCTATATTTTAGGTGAAAATAAGGATACGGTGCGCTGCAGCGATGACGGGGAACCATCAGGAACGGCCGGCCGACCGATGTTGGATATTTTGGATGGACAGGGAATTTATAATGTTGTGGCAGTCGTCACAAGATATTTTGGAGGAACTCTTCTTGGTACTGGGGGGCTTGTAAGAGCGTATTCCGGTGCGATGAAAGAGGGATTAAATCACTGTGTACTTTTAGAAAAAGAGACCGGTTACCCGCTGACCGTTACAGTGGATTATAACGAGGTTGGAAAAATCCAATATTTAGCAAGAACCAACGAGATTCACGAGTTATCGTGTGAATATGGAAATGAGGTTGTGTTTCGGTTTTTGGTGCCGGAGGAGAAAATTGATTCATTTGAAACGGCACTGACGGAGAAAACAGCTGCGAAAGCTAAACTTGAACGGGGCGAAAAACTGTGTTATGGTTTCCATGGAGACGAAGTTATACAGATGGATAAACGGCAGGAAGGAAAGGAATCATGAATTTATTAGATTATATGAGCGAGCAGAAAAAAGAGACCGAATCGCCGCTTGCTTCAAGACTCCGTCCGACTACCTTGGACGAGGTTGTGGGACAGAAACATATTATCGGAAAAGATAAATTATTGTACCGGGCAATTCAGGCAGATAAATTAAGTTCGCTGATTTTTTATGGACCGCCGGGAACCGGAAAAACGACGTTAGCGAAAGTAATTGCGAATACGACAAGTGCAGCATTTCTCCAGATTAATGCGACATCAGCCGGTAAAAAAGACATGGAAGAAGTTGTTGAAAAAGCAAAAGAAAACTGGGGGGCTTATGGGCGCAAGACGATTTTGTTTATTGACGAGATTCACCGCTTTAATAAAAGCCAGCAGGACTATTTGCTTCCGTTTGTTGAAGACGGTACCATTGTCTTGATTGGTGCAACAACGGAAAATCCGTATTTTGAAGTAAATGGTGCGCTTTTGTCCCGCTCGATTATTTTTGAATTAAAGGCATTGGAAAAAGATGAAATCAAGGAACTTTTGCTGCGTGCAGTGACAGATAAAGAAAAGGGACTTGGCAGTTTTGATGCAGTCATCGAAAAAGACGCTTTGGAATTTCTTGCGGACATCAGCGGTGGTGATGCCAGAAGTGCTTTAAATGCGATTGAACTTGGTGTTTTGACAACCGAGAGAGGTGCAGATGGCAAAATTCATATTACGATGGAAGTTGCCGAGGAATGTATTCAAAAACGTGTACTCCGCTATGATAAAACAGGGGATAATCATTACGATACCATTTCGGCATTTATTAAAAGTATGCGGGGCTCTGACCCGGATGCCGTAGTTTATTATCTGGCGAGAATGCTGTATGCCGGTGAGGACATCAAATTTATTGCCAGACGAATCATGATTTGTGCGGCGGAGGATGTTTCAAATGCTGACCCACAGGCTCTTGTCGTGGCGACCGCGGCGGCACAGGCAGTTGAGCGTCTTGGTATGCCGGAGGCAAGAATTGTGCTTTCACAGGCGGCGCTTTATGTGGCATGTGCACCGAAGAGCAATTCAGCAATTGTTGCAATTGATGATGCCATGGATTATGTTAAAACGCATCCGAATTACCGGATTCCGGCGCATTTGATGGATGCCCATTATAAAAGTGCGGCAAAACTCGGACATGGTATCGGGTACCAGTATTCCCATGATTACGAAAATCATTATGTAAGACAGCAGTATCTGCCGGATGAGGTGGAATCCGAGCATTTTTTTCATTTATCGGAGAACGGTTATGAAAAGGAAATTAAGCAGCATATGAAGAAAATTGGAGCAGATAAGGAGGAATGGTAAGATGGCAGAAGAGAAAAAAGAAAAATTTGAAAGTTCATATCCGAAGGGTGTGCGTATTGCAGCAATTATTGGTGTAATCTTTTTAGTTGCGTTGTATATTGTAACTTTGATTGCAGGAATCACCACATCAAAGGCGGCACCGGAATTGTTTAAAATGTGTATTGGTTCCAGCATTTTACTGCCAATTCTGTTTTGGCTTTATATTCAATTTGCCAAATCGTTTATGAACCGGGATAGGGAAAACATAAAGAAAGAAAAATAACAGATATTAAAAAAGCTGTAAACTGATGAAATTCACCAATTTACAGCTTTTCTTTTATCTTTTTTAGTATCCGATTTTTTTACCTTTTTTTGTCAGATATCCACTGATTCGTTTTGCTTTATAATCTTTTTTCTTGCGGGAATCCGGTACACTGGGATCTGTTGGGTCGTAGTTGATGCCACCTTTCACTTTGATGGTCTTTGCTTTGCCGAGAGGACCCGGTTTCTTTGTGCTTCCCTTTACGATTTTAATGGTATTGCCGGTTGAAGTATAATCGTAAATCCACTTCGCATCCGCTACTGCCATACGGATACATCCGGCAGAAGCAGGTCTGCCAAGCTTGTTGTAGGTGACAGCAGGCAGTGCATAATGAGACTGTGTGCCGACGGCAATCGAGTGGAAATAAACATTGCCGACAATGTGGGTTGCCCAGCGTGCATATACAGTACTGCCATCCGGCTCATGCATCGGTTTCATCGTATATTTTACGGACTGGCCGTTTGTGCATACCGAATATGTACCTATTGGAGTATATGCTGACTTCTCATGGAGGCCACCGGTACCGGCAACGGTCCAGATGTCACTGCCGACACATACAGAACACGTTTTAACCGGAATATCGTATTTGTTTGTCTCATCGTTGTACATGTAAATCGTAACAACACATGCGGCACGGTTTACTTCGATGTAAAACTTGTTCTGATGAGAGGAACTGCTTTTTTTCAGTTTCAAAATCTTAGTAAGGTCGGTCTGTTTTTCATTGTTAATATAATAGAATTTGTATTTCTTTCCCTTATATTTTTCATAATACCAGCCGTTTTTACCAAGGTCTGACTTTTTCAGTTTGAACTTTTTCTTTTTCAGCAACAGTCTGCTTTTCCATGCGGATGTCGCAAATGCACGAACCTCGTAAGTTCCTTTTGCTTCATTTTTTACTGTTACGGTGTAGGTCTTTTTATTGGAAGAAGCTTTTGCTTTGTATGTGCCAAGCTTTTTCTTTTTACCGTTTTTAATCCGGTAAATATCAAATTCAACCTTTTTGATATTGCCGGGAACATAAGCTCCGGACAATTTATAGATGCAGGTTGCATTTTTCTTTTTAGTAACGGTAAGAGTTCCCTTTTTCATACGCTGGTCAGCTTTTGTTGTCTGTGCAAGCGTATAAGTTTTATTGTTGGAATCGATCACAACCGCTTTAATTGTAAATAAATCCAAATTGTATTTTAAGGTTTTCATCGTAACTTCTTTATAATAAGAAGCTGTCTTTTTCTTGCCGGAAAGTGTAGCAACCTGTCTGCCATCGCTGTTAAATACCTGGAATGTTACACCATTTACACCGAATACGTTAGTCAATCCGCTAAGTTGAATGGCAAATGCCTTTTTCTTCTCCAATGCTTTTGTTTTCTTTGTAACAAATGAAGTGCAGGAAGGGACAACATTATATTCGGTAGAAGCTAAAGTATACTGTGTTTTCCAATTGCTGTTTGTAACAACGGCCTTTGCGCCCCATTTGCCATAATAATTTCCGGATTTGGAAACATCAACAGACCAGTTCTGGTTCGCATTCAATCCCATTGCTTTGCCTACGGTTACTGCGGTGGATTCTGCGCGGTTTTTGTTCCAAATCTGGATGGAAATCTGGTTTCCGGTACCGGGAACTAAAACACCGCCTGTGGCTTCTTTTGATACGAAGGCAGCAGTACGAACAGCGGCACCGGTATTTCCTGTGATGGAAAGACCTGCTTTTGCTGTATGAATCGTAAAGTCAGCAGTGCCGGCGGTCAATGTTTTTGTACCAATTGTTACGGTTACTGTATAATTGGCAAATGCATATTTTAAGTCCGCCAAAGTAATGCTTCCTGTAAAAGTGCCTTCTTTGCAGTTCGTCTCGTCGAGAGTGACATTTTTTGTAAAAGCAGTTTTCTTTGTGGAAGAATTGACTGCATTAATCGTAAGTGCGGTATCGGATGTCAAATCCAGACCGGTTACGGTGTAGTTTGCTGTGCCGGCGGCACGATTTGTAGTCAAAACCGCTTTGTGCGTAGATGGTGCTTCAGTAGCAGCAGCCGCAGCTTTTGCCGGTGTGCTGACAAAGGAAAATGTCAGAAACAAAGAAGCAAATACGAACACAAGCAAACTTCTTATGTAAGTACGTTTCATGATAAAACCTCCATTCTGTTCCATTCACTATTTGACGGCATGACTTTAAACATGACGCCAAGTTCTTTCATAATCGCACATTTCCTAATGTTTGTCAAGAAATCATGCTTTATTATAAGAAGGATATGTGTCAGTTCTTTTACAAAAAGTGTTCTTGACAAAAATGTTTTGATATATTAAGATACCCACATAGGCAAAGAAGAGAAGAAGTACGAGTAAGAAAGAGCCAACAGAGAATAGCCGGCTGGTGAGAGGCATGGGAAATCGCTTATTTGGAATACATCTTGGAGCTTCGGCATTGAAACCAGGTAGGTGCCGACGGAAGAGGGGAAACCCGGCACACGTTATCGTGCAGGAGTATTCGTGCCATCCGGCAGGTGTACTTGATGAGGCAGTTGATGTGAGTCGATTGTGAAAAAAGGTGGTAACACGGGATATGAT
>ERZ772876.2638-NODE-2638-length-14534-cov-10.704261_pt1 | contig 14534 bp, 11 predicted proteins | sample MGYA00580584_ERZ772876 | MGnify/ENA primary metagenome ERZ772876 (study PRJEB29015, sample SAMEA2737728) | human gut metagenome | biome: human gut; feature: human-associated habitat; material: faeces | place: China | collected 2012 ... | reverse complement strand
CCGGCCGCCACAGATTGTGCTTGAGGTGGTGGCGGATGCGGCCTGCCTCGCACATGCCGCTGGCCGAGATGATGACCTTGGGCACCCGGTCGGCGTTGATCATCCGGGACTCATCGCTGGTCACGCTGACCTGCAGCCCCGGGAACTGGATGGGATCGATCCCCTGGGCCAGCAGCGCCCGGGTATCCTCGTCAAAGCAGTCGGGGTCGGTATCTTTGAAGATGCGGGTCGCCTCAATGGCAAGGGGGCTGTCGATGTAGACCGGGAAATTGCCGTGGCCGGTGACCAGCCCCTCTTTTTTGATCTCACGGATAAAGTAGAGCAGCTCCTGGGTACGGCCCACCGCAAAGCTGGGGATGACCACATTGCCGCCCCGGTCAAAGGTGCGCTGCAGGATCCTGCTCAGCTCCCCCACATAGTCCGGGCGGGGACCGTGGCTGCGGTCGCCATACGTAGACTCCATAAACACATAGTCCGCGTCCCGGATCGTTGTCGGGTCCTTGATGATGGGCTGATGCTGGTTGCCGATGTCCCCGGAAAAGACCAGCTTGGTGGTGGTGCCGCTCTCAGTGACCCAGATCTCGATGCTGGAAGAACCCAGCAGATGGCCCACATCGATGAAGCGGATCACAAGGCCCGGGGCCAGTTCGATCTTAGTGTTATACTCCATGCCCCGGAACAGCTGCATGGCCGCCTCGGCATCCTGCACGGTGTACATCGGCTCCACCGGCTCGGCACCGGCACGCTTCGCCTTGCGGTTCTTCCATTCAGCTTCAAACTCCTGAATGTGGGCAGAGTCCCGCAGCATGATGCTGCACAGCTGAGTCGTGGGCTTGGTGGCATAGATCCTGCCCCGGAAGCCGTTGCGCACCAGCAGCGGCAGCTGGCCTGTGTGGTCGATATGCGCATGGGTCACCAACACGCCGTCAATTTCACCCGGTGCCACAGGGAGGGGCTGGTTTTCGTAGACATTCTTGCCCTGCTCCATGCCGCAGTCGATGAGGTAGCGCTGCCCAGCTGCTTCCAGCAGGGTGCAGCTGCCCGTGACCTCGTGGTTGGCTCCCAAAAATGTGAGCTTCATAGATACACCTCCCAGTTTGGTTCTGCACCCTTAGTATAGCATAACTCGCTGCATCCATCTGCCCAAATCGTGTGAAGAGTTATCGGGCAAAGCGCCGAAATTTTGAAAAAGTTTTTATACAATCTTGACAAACCACCCCCAACTGAGATAAACTTTATTCGTATGACGTAACTTCTACAGAGATTCAAAATAGAGAGGTAGTTATTTATGGTTCGTAACGATTTGCGCAACGTCGCCATTATCGCTCACGTTGACCACGGCAAGACCACGCTGGTGGATGCCATGCTGCGTCAGAGCGGCGCTTTCCGCGACAATCAGGTCGTGGCAGAGCGTGTCATGGACAGCGGCGATATCGAGCGTGAGCGCGGTATCACCATTCTGGCCAAGAACTGCTCCTGCACCTACAAGGGTGTCAAGATCAACATCGTTGATACCCCGGGCCACGCCGACTTTGGCGGCGAGGTCGAGCGCGTGCTGAAGATGGTCAACGGCGTGCTGCTGCTGGTGGACGCTGCTGAGGGCTGCATGCCCCAGACCCGTTTTGTTCTGCAGAAGGCTCTGCAGCAGAACCTGAGCCTGGTGGTTGCCATCAACAAGATCGACCGCCCCGATGCCCGCATCAAGGAAGTCATCGATGAGGTGCTTTACCTGCTGATGGATCTGGGCGCTTCCGATGAGCAGCTGGAATGCCCCATCCTGTTCTGCTGCGGCCGTCAGGGCACCGCAAGCCTGGACCCCGATGTGCCCGGCACCGACCTGATCCCCCTGTTCGACACCCTGCTGGACACCATCCAGCCTCCTCAGGGTGACCCCGAGGCTCCCTTCCAGATGCTGGTCTCCTCTGTTGACTACAACGAGTTCGTTGGCCGCATCGGCATTGGCCGCATCCAGAACGGCGTTGCCAAGGTCGGCGAGGAAGTGGTCGTTTGCGATTGGCACAACCCCGATCTGAAGATGCGCGGCCGCCTGACCAAGCTGTACGATTTCCAGGCCAATGGCCGCCAGCCCTGCGACAACATCACCGCAGGCGATATCGTTGCATTCTCCGGCCTGCCCGATGTCACCATCGGCAACACGCTGTGTGCTCCCTCTCAGGTTGAGCCGCTGCCCTTCGTGAAGATCAACGACCCCACCGTGGAGATGACCTTCTCCGTCAACGACAGCCCCCTGGCCGGCCGTGAGGGCAAGTACGTCACCAGCCGCCAGATCCGTGACCGCCTGCAGAAAGAGCTGCTGAAGGACGTTGCTCTGAAAGTGGAGGATTCTCCCACCACCGATTCCTTCCGCGTCATGGGCCGTGGTGAGATGCACCTGTCCATCCTGATCGAGACCATGCGCCGTGAAGGCTACGAGCTGCAGGTCTCTCCCCCGCACGTTCTGACCAAGGTCATCGACGGCAAGACCTACGAGCCCATGGAGCACGTTGTCATCGACGTTCCCACCCAGTATCAGGGTGCTGTGATGACCGGTCTGGGCCAGCGCAAAGCCGTTCTGCAGCAGATGGAGTCCCTGGGCACCGACCGTGTCCGCCTGGAGTTCCGGATGCCCAGCCGCGGCCTGTTCGGCTACCGCAACCAGTTCCTGACCGATACCCACGGCGAAGGCATCCTCAACCAGATCTTTGATGGCTACGATGTCTGGGCCGGCATGATTGCCAACCGTTCCACCGGTTCTCTGGTCAGCTTTGAGACCGGCGAAGCCGTTACCTACGGCCTGTACAACGCGCAGCAGCGCGGCACCCTGCTGGTGGGCGCTGGCGAAAAGGTCTACGAGGGCATGGTCATCGGCTACACCGCTTCTGGCGAGGATGTGGATGTCAACGTCTGCAAGACCAAGCACCTGACCAATACCCGCGCTTCCGGTTCCGATGACGCTCTGCGCCTGATCCCCGTCAGCAAGCTGAGCCTGGAGGGCTGCCTGGAGTTCCTGGCACAGGATGAGCTGCTGGAGGTCACCCCTGAGAATCTGCGCATCCGCAAGCAGATCCTGAACCACGACCAGCGCATGAAGGCAAAGAGCAAGCTGAAGTAAGCTGCTTTCCTTCCCGATCAACATAAAAAACGGCATCGCAAACCAATCGGTCTGCGATGCCGTTTTGCGTTTCGCTCTTTATTCAGCGCTGTATGCGCTGCCCATGGTCCAGGAGTTGGAAGCCGAATACTTTGCGTGGTTGCGCAGGTAGGTGACCCAGGCACCATAGCCGTTTCCGGCCGAGAAGTGGACTCCATCCGGAGCCGCCAGCATCTCCTTCAGATTCCCGTTCTCATCAGCAAAGGTCTCCCACAGGTCAAGGTAGACACAGCCCTTGTCTGCGGCCAGCTTTGCCAGCTGCTCGTTCACAGAGCGCAGGACATCGGACGCAAGACCGGGCTTTTCCGCAGCAGCCTGGGGCCGCACCGGCGGGATGGACTGGACATAGATGACGCAGCCGGGCAGGGCCTGCCTGAGCTGATCCAGCATCTGGCCATAGTAGGCCAGAAAGCGGTCTGCCGCCCCCAGCGTGGTCAGCGTGTTGGTGCCCAGCAGGATATAGAGCTTTTTCGGCTGGGCCGCTGTCAGCACATCCATTGCCACCTCTGAGCCGCGCACGCTGCTCTTGACCGCGCTGCGGTTCACGATGGCATCGGGGCCCACACCGGTATAGCCGCAGATGAGCGCCCCGCCCAGGTTGATGCTGTAATCGGAAAAGCCCACGGTCAGGCTGTCGCCCAGCAGGGCCGCATCCGAAAAGTAGCTCAGATCCACCTGCCCACAGCTGGGCTGGCGGATCACGCTGCTGTCATACGCCTTGACCTGATAGGCCCCCGCTGCCTGCCGGGCGGGTCCGAACTGTTCCAGCGTGACAGCCGCCGCATCGTCGGTTCCACTGCCTTCCCCTGCCGTACCGCCGGCGCTGTCTGCCGCAGAGGCTCCCGTATCTCCCTGCATGGGCAGCGGAGCCAGGATATTGGCCGCTGTGCCCGCCGCCGGGCTTTGCTGGACAGCCTCGCTCTGCTTTTCGCCATTTTCCAGAATGGCCGTGACGGCCAGCGACAGCAGCAGGATCGCTGCAATGACCCCCGCCAGCCGCAGGCCGGTGCCTGCCTTGCTGCGCCGTCTCCGGCCATGGGTGGAATGATATTCGTGTGAGATTCCCATTCTTTTTCCCGCCTTTCCCTGTTTTCTTTTCTCTATCATTACGGTCAGTATCCCCGAAAAATTGCAGAGTTTGCATTCTGCACTCCGACCGACCCTATGTTTTTGTAGGATACGCCAAATATTGTATCATAATTTTTTTGCCCATGCAACCAATCAGGTCTTGCATACAACAGAGAAATAGTTTACAATAGTATTGTTGCAGGAATTGCACAGTTTTCATTGAATCAGATGCACATCCTGCATTCTTTTTGTACGACTTGCGGCGCGCATCCGCATCCACATTCTCCTTCCCCGGGCAGTGCAGGGCTCTGGGAGGACACAGGGGGACTGACCGCGTGCTTTGCAGGACGTAAAATGTTGTTCTTTTGGATAAGGAGGACGTATGTCAAAGAATGTCATCATCGGCCAGAGCGGCGGCCCTACCGCCGTTATCAATTCCAGCCTGGCAGGCGTATACAAAGCTGCCTGTAGTCTGGGAGCCGATAAGGTCTACGGAATGAAGTACGGCATCGAGGGCCTTTTAAAGGAAGAGATGCTGGAACTGAACGTTCTGCTGGATGACCGCATGAGCATTGAGCTGCTCAAGCGCACCCCGTCCAGCTATCTGGGCAGCTGCCGCTACAAGCTGCCAGACCCGGACGTGGATTCTACCCCGTTCATCAAGCTGTTCACCCTGTTTGACAAGTACGATATCTGTGCGCTGTTCTACATCGGCGGCAATGACTCGATGGACACCATTGCAAAACTCTCCCGTTACGGTGCCCAGGTGGGCAGCAGCGTCCGGTTCATCGGTGTGCCCAAGACCATCGACAACGACCTTTGCCTGACCGACCACACCCCCGGCTACGGCTCTGCCGCCAAGTACATTGCCACCATCCTGAAGGAGGTCATCCGTGACTCCTCCGTTTACAACATCCGCAGCGTAACGGTGGCCGAGATCATGGGCCGCCACGCGGGCTGGCTGGCCGGTGCGGCTTGTCTGGCCGGCGGCGATGACTGCGAAGGCCCCGATCTCATCCTGCTGCCCGAAGTTCCCTTTGACCCGGACAGGTTCCTGACCCGGGTGGACGAGCTGCAGCGGGTCAAGCCCAATGTCATCATTGCAGCCAGCGAGGGCGTTAAGACAGCCGACGGCACCTATCTGTGCGATCTGGTCTCCACTGCCGGGCAGCTGGATGCCTTTGGCCACAAGGCCATCCTCAGCGGCACCAGCCGGTACCTTTCCGATCTCATCCACGACAATCTGAACTGCAAGAGCCGTGCCATTGAGTTCTCGACCCTGCAACGCTGCGCCAGCCATCTGGCCAGCCGCACCGATGTGAATGAGGCCTACGCCGTGGGCGGCGCTGCCGCTTCCGCTGCCTTTGCGGGCGAGACCGGGCGGATGATCTCGCTCAAGCGCATTTCCGATTACCCCTACCAGTGCATCACCGAGTCCGTGGATGTCCAGCAGGTGGCAAACCTGGAGAAAAAGGTGCCGCTGGACTGGATCACCCCGGACGGAATGCAGGTGACGGCGGCATTTGAGGAGTATGCCCGTCCGCTCATCCTGGACGAAGTGACACCGGTCTATGTCAACGGTACCCCGCGCCATATCTGCCTGTAAGTTTCATTTGCGCGTTTCCTCCCCCCTCGTGGTCTGTTTTCGTGCTCCTGCACGATAATATAAAAGCCGAAACAGAAGAAAAGGAGAAATCATCATGGGTAAAAATGCAATCGTTGGTCAGTCTGGCGGCCCTACCTCCGTCATCAATGCAAGTCTGGCAGGCGTATTCGAGAGCTGCAAGAGCCGCGGCGCTGAGATCGTTTACGGCATGTGCAACGGCGTTGCCGGTCTGCTGGAGGAGCGCGTGGTGGATCTTTCCACCGTGCTGACCGACGACCTGGATATCGAGCTGCTCAAGCGCACCCCGTCCAGCTTCCTGGGCAGCTGCCGCTATAAGCTGCCCGATTGGCACGATGACGAGACCGTTTACAAGAAGCTGTTCGCCATCCTGGAAAAGCTGAACATTGGCTACTTCTTCTACATTGGCGGCAACGACTCCATGGATACCATCGGCAAGCTGGCTGAATACGGCAACCGCATCCAGAGCGACATCCGCTTCATGGGCGTTCCCAAGACCATCGATAACGACCTGATGGTGACCGACCACACCCCCGGCTACGGCTCTGCGGCAAAGTACATCGGTGTGGTGATGAAGGAGATCATCCGCGATGCCACCGTTTACGGCACCAATTATGTCACCGTGGTCGAGATCATGGGCCGCAACGCCGGCTGGCTGACCGCTGCTGCTTCTCTGGCCAAGAGCGATGATTGCGAGGGCGTGGATATGATCTGCCTGCCCGAAGTCCCCTTCAACGTGGAGCACTTCATTGAGAAGGTCCGCGCCATGCAGGAGAAGAAGCCCAGCATCGTGATCGCTGTTTCCGAGGGTGTCAAGCTCGAGGACGGTCGTTATGTCTGTGAGCTGGCCGATGATGTGCACGCAGTGGACGCTTTCGGCCACAAGGCACTGACTGGTACCGCACGCTATCTGGCAAATGTGGTCGCCCGCAATCTGGATACCAAGACCCGCTGCATCGAGCTGTCTACCCTGCAGCGCTGCGCTGGTCACCTGACCAGCCGCACCGATATCACCGAGGCTTACCAGGTGGGCGGCGCTGCCGCCAAGGCTGCCTTTGAGGGTGTCACCGGTCAGATGGTCGCCCTGAAGCGCATCTCCAACAGCCCCTATCAGTACATCACCGAGCTGCACCCCATCAGTGAAGTTGCAAACCTCGAGAAGAAGGTTCCCCTGAGCTGGATGAACGAGAATCACACCCAGATGACCGAGGAATTCCTCGAGTATGCCCGCCCGCTGATCCAGGCTGAGCTGACTCCGCTGTACATTGCAGGTCTGCCCCACCACATCTACATGAAAAAGTAATTTCTCCTTTGAATCCTTCTAAGGCATAGCAAAACTCCCGCCCGGAGCCGGGCGGGAGTTTTGTTGCTGTATGGCTTATGAATTACTGTTTGCCCAGCTGCCAGAACGCCACGGCGCTGGCGGCGGCAACGTTCAGGGAATCGACCCCGTGGGACATGGGGATCTTGACTGTGTAATCGCAGGAAGCGATGGTGGTATGGGAAAGGCCGTCTCCCTCCGTGCCCAGCACAATGGCAAGCTTCGGCTCCCGGGCAAGGGCTTCGTCATCAATGCTGACCGAACGGTCACTCAAGGCCATGGCAGCCGTCTTGAAGCCCAGGGCATTCAGCTGAGCAAGCCCCTTTTCGGGCCAATCAGCAGGCGTTTCACCGATCTGCGCCCAAGGCACCTGAAATACCGTGCCCATACTCACGCGCACGGCCCGGCGGCAGAGCGGGTCACAGCAGGAGGGGTTGATAAGAACAGCGTCCATGTTCAGCGCTGCCGCGCTGCGGAAGATGGCACCCACGTTGGTGGAATCCACAATGCCCTCCAGCACGGCCACCCGCCGGGCGTTCCGGCAGAGCTCCTCCACGGTGCGGGGCTTTGGACGTTGAAAGGCGCAGAGCACACCCCGGGTCAGCTCGTAGCCTGTCAGTTCCGCCAACAGCTCCCGGTCAGCGGTATAAACAGGTGCATCCCCGCAGCGGGTCAGGATCTCCGCCGCTGGGCCGGTGATCTGCCTGCGCTCCATCAGCAGGGAGACCGGCACAAAGCCTGCATCCAGTGCCCGGGAGATCACCTTGGGGCTCTCGGCAATGAAGATGCCTTTTTCGGGTTCCAGCCGACTGCGCAGCTGGTTCTGCGTCAGGCGGGCGTAGGGGTCCAGCTCCGGCGCGTGAAAATCCGTGATCTCGATGATATTGGGCATGGGGAGATTCTCCTTTTTCTGTATGAATGGTCTTATTGTAGCACAACCCGGATGCAATTGCAAAATACATGGCAGGCATATTCGTTTTACATAGTCAAAACCGCCAAAAAGCACCTTTACTTTTTGACAAATCCGTCAACCCGCGTTATAGTATAGGGGTAAAAAATCAGAGGGGGAATTTGCATGAATTCCAAGAAAAAGCGCCGCGGCCAGATGTCGGAAGCCTTCTGCACGGCAATGTTCCTTTCACTGTCCGGCGGCCTGCAGGACGTATACACCTATCTGTTCCGGGGCAAGGTGTTTGCCAACGCTCAGACCGGCAACATCGTGCTGATGGCTGTCCATGCCTTTGCCGGGGAGTGGGGGCGTGTGCTGCATTATCTTGTGCCCCTGTGCTTCTTTGCGCTGGGCGTGTTCGCGGCAGAGCTGATGCACCAGAAGCTGCAGAATCTGCAGCGGCTCCACTGGCGGCAGCTGGTGGTGCTGTGTGAGATCGTGATGCTGTTCGTGGTGGGCTTTTTCCCGCAGGAGTGGAATCTTATGGCCAATGCGCTGGTCTCGTTTGCCTGTGCGATGCAGGTGCAGACCTTCCGCAAGGTGAACGGTTATGCCTTTGCCAGCACCATGTGCATCGGCAACATGCGCAGCGGCATGGACTCCCTCTGCAGCTGGGTGCTCAACCGCAATCCTGCCGCCCTGAAAAAATCCCTTTATTACTGGGGCATCATCCTCCTGTTTGCGCTGGGCGCGGGCCTGGGCAGCCTGACGCTGGACCTCTGCGGCGCAAAGGCCATCTGGCTCTCCTGCCTGCTGCTGGCCGTCAGCTTCTGCCTGATGTTCCTGAAAGAAGATGTGGAAGAGATCAAAGAAGATCTTGAAGCACTGGAAGCAAAACATTAAATAAAACATTAAATCAAGGAGTTTCCCTCAGTTTCACGCTGTTTACCGCCATGCCAAAGGCTCTCCTGGTAGGGGAGCTGGCGAGCGCCAGCAAGACTGAGGGTTTATTTTTTCCGAATCTATCCAACACTTCCCCGGTCTCCTTCGTCTTACAGGCAGAACGACGCAATGAAAGGAGGAAGCCCCATGTGGGAGCTGCTGTACGAGACCTTCTGGGACAGGCTGGAACACTTCTGTTTCAATCTCTGCCGGGACGAGGCTCGGGCAGAGGATCTGACCCAGGAAGTCTTTCTGCGGGCACTGCAGAACCGGAGCCTTATCAACAGCTTTACAGAGCGGCAGTGCAAGGCCTGGCTGTTTACCACAGCGCGGAATCTCTACTGCGACCAACTCCGCCGGGCGGCAAAGGAGGAGCAGCTGCTCAGCACCTTTTTCCCGGAAGAGGACAGTGCTGAACCGGATTCCGCGCTGGACACAGTGGAAGCCGCCAGTCTGCTGGCTCTGCTCCCCCCGGAAGAACGGCGGCTGTTCACCCTGCGCTATACAGCGGGCTACAATGCCAGCGAGATCGGTCAGCTGCTCTGTCTCCCGCCCGGCACGGTCCGCAGCCGCCTTGCCCAGATACGCCATCGCCTCAAAACTGAACTTACGGAGGATTAAATGATGAAAAAGAACCTGAATGTGGACGCTATGATCCTGGACCTGCGCAATGTGCAGGAGGATTTTCTTGACCGCTATGAGCAGATCAAGCTGGACTGCATGATCGCGCTGACCTCGCCCCGGGTGCAGACGATCCTGAGCCAGCACAACATTTCTCTGGATTCGATGCTCTGCAAAAATGTCCCGGAGGAGGTCTCGGTGGGTGTGGTCAATGGCAAGGTCACGCTGAGCTCTGCCAGCCAGACCGCCGCCGGGCAGGTACTGGTGGTCAACGGCAAGCTGATGATCACACCGGATGCTGCGGAGGTTTTACAGAAATACACCTGCATTCTGGTCAACGGTATGATCTACTGCCCGCAGTGCCTCTCGGCAGTGGTATCCGCCCGCTGCATCCTGAACGGAAAGCTGGCGGTCTACCCCGATGATGCAGTGCTCCTGCCGGGAAGCTCCATCAAGCTAGACAACACCTTCCTGCTGCGGGCACAAAGCCGCCTGTACTGGAATGAACATCGCTTCCTGGCGGTTGACCCCAGGCTCGACACTGCCGCACTGGCCGCAAAGGGCTGCCGCTTTTCCGCTCCAAAGGCCATCCTGTGCGCAAGCCTTGCGCCCGTTCTGGCCCCGCTCTTCCCGGATTCCACCGAGCTGATCATCGTGCCGGACGGCACCGCCGTGGTGGAGGACGACCTGGAGCTGACCGCCTCTTCCCTGCGCCGGTATGGCACCCGTCTCTATGTGCTGGGTGATGCTGTCATCCCCGCAGAGAGCGCAGACCTGCTGGCTCAGATCGAATTCCTGCATGTTACCGGTGAAGTAGAGCTGCCTGATGCTCTGGAAGCGGCCTTCTTTGCCATCCCTGAGCTGGAATGCGGCAAAGTAGTCCACGAGGACGCTCTGCCCAAGCAGACCCGCGCCAAAGCAAAGGATGAGGAGCCCGATCCGGATACCGTGACCCTCAGCGGCATCCAGCTGACTCTGTAATCCACACCGTTCCTCCCTGCCCCGCTCTTTCCGGCAAAAGCTTTCTGCTGGAAGGAGCGGGACTTTTGTTGATTTTTTATTGCACCCGCTCCTCTGATATGATATACTAATTTTTGTATTGTGTAATTCCCCGGGCACACTTCCGCTGTGGAACCCGCTGCCCGGGCAGGATATGGGAACCGAAATCAGGAAGAGGAGCAACGAATGAAAAAAGGATTTGACAACGACAAATACCTGCAGATGCAGTCGGAGCACATCCGGGAGCGGATCGCGCAGTTCGACAACAAGCTGTATCTGGAATTCGGCGGCAAGCTGTTCGATGACTACCACGCCTCCCGCGTGCTGCCCGGCTTCCAGCCCGATTCCAAGCTGCAGATGCTGCTGCAGCTGAAGGATCAGGCCGAGGTCGTTATCGTCATCAACGCTGAGGACATCGTCAGCAGCAAGGTGCGCGGTGACTATGGCATCACTTATGATCTGGACGTTCTGCGTCTCATCGACGCATTCCAGGAGCGCGGCCTGTTTGTGGGCAGTGTATGCGTGACCATGTACACCGCTGCCCCCGAGGTGGAGGCCTTTGAGAAGCGGCTGAACAGCCTGGGCATCCGCACCTTCCGGCACTATAAGATCCCCGGCTACCCCAACGACGTTGCCCGCATCGTGAGCGACGAGGGCTATGGCCGCAACGAGTACATTGAGACCCAGCGCCCGCTGGTGGTTATCACGGCTCCCGGCCCCGGCAGCGGCAAGATGGCCACCTGCCTGTCCCAGCTGTACCACGAATACAAGCGGGGCGTGAAGGCCGGTTATGCCAAGTTTGAGACCTTCCCCATCTGGAACATCCCCCTGAAGCACCCGGTCAACCTGGCTTACGAGGCTGCCACCGCCGACCTGAACGATGTGAACATGATCGACCCGTTCCATCTGGAGGCCTATGGCAAGACCGCGGTCAACTACAACCGCGACATTGAGATCTTCCCCGTGGTCAACGCCATGTTTGAGCTGATTGCAGGCAAGAGCCCCTACCACTCCCCCACCGACATGGGCGTGAATATGGCAGGCAACTGCATCGTGGATGATGCGGCCTGCTGCGAAGCTTCCCGCAACGAGATCGTCCGCCGCTACTTCAAGGCCCTGTGCGACCTCAAGAACGGCGCACAGATCCAGAGTGAGGTCTACAAGCTGGAGCTGCTGATGAATCAGGCCGGACTGACCCAGGGCAGCCGCCCGGTGGAGCAGGCCGCCCATGCAGTCTCTGAAAAGACCGGCGGTGCCCCCGCCGCTTCCATTGAGCTGCCGGACGGCACCGTTGTCACCGGCAAGACCGGCCCCCTGCTGGGTGCCGCTTCCTCCGCTCTGCTCAACGCGCTGAAAAAGCTGGCCGGTATCGACCAGGAGCTTGACCTCGTTTCTGCCGCCGCCATCGAGCCCATCCAGACCCTCAAGACCAACTATCTGGGCAGCAAGAACCCCCGTCTGCACACCGACGAGATCCTGATTGCCCTGTCCAGCTCGGCCGCGCAGAATCCCACTGCTGCAGCCGCCCTCAAGCAGCTCTCCCACCTGAAGGGCTGCGATATGCACTCCACCGTCATCCTGTCCAGCGTGGATATGGATACCGTGAAGAAGCTGGGCATGTATCTGACCTGCGAACCCACCTATGAGGAAGCAGACCGGATGTACCACAAGAAGTAAAAAATAATGACCCTCTCTGTCATTGCTTTGCACTGCCGTCTTTCCCCAAGGGCTAGGCGGCCGCATCTGCGCGACGGAGAGGGTCATTTTTATTTCCGGGTCTGTTCCCAGTAGGCTCCCATGCTCTGGCCGGGCTGGTCGGTGACATCATCGTTCAGATAGTCTGCAAGACCAAAGGCTTCCGGCTTCCAGCTGCGGGCAGCATCCACGGTGGGGTATTCCACCTCAGCGTACCAGAACGCAGTGGGCTGGCCCTCATCCACATGGTTCACCTCCAGCACAAGGCCATCGGGCAGGGCATAGCTTCTGCGGATCTTCCCGATCAGGGGCTTACCGATGATCTTTGTTTCCAGTTCATCAAACAGTTTCTTGTCGATGGGGCGCTCGATTTCCTCCCGTGCAAGCCCGCTTCCGGACTTGAAGCAGAGGATATAGGCCGTCTCGCCGCCCTTGAGCGCCTCCTCCCGGATGCGCACGGTGGGCCGCACGCTGATATATCCCTGCCGCATGGCAAACTCTTCCTTGAGCGGCAGAGCCGGGAGGTTTTCACCCTCCGGCCAGCCGTTCACCATCCATTTGCGTTCGATCTCCATGACGTTTTCCTCGTTTCTGTGTTTATGTATTTATTCTAGCACGTTTTTATGTTAGAATAAATATCAGTATGAAATTTTAGCATCCTCACCCTCTCAGTCAATGCCTGACGGCATTGCCAGCTCCCCCAAAGGGGGAGCCAAGAGCCGCTCTGTATTCAAGCTTGATGAGACTGAATCGAAAATCGCCAAAGGCTCTCCCTTTGGGAGAGCTGGCGAGCGGAGCGAGACTGAGAGGGCGAGCCAGTTATAACAGGAGCAACTATGAAATCTTCTCGCAATTACCCCGTTTACACCGTCAACAAACACGCCGAGGGCCTGCTGGTGGGCGGCCACCCCTGGGTGTACGAAAACGACATCCAGAGTTCCCCGGAAGCAGAGCCTGAAAACGGCACGCTGGTCGATGTGGTCAGCACAAAGGGTGCCTATCTTGGCACCGGTTTTCTCTCGCTGAAAAGCAAGATCCGGGTGCGGCTCATCTCCCGCAACGCCAACGACACCTTTGATGCCGCTTTCTGGAAGCGCCGTGTCGAATACGCCTGGGCCTACCGCAAGACCGTGCTGGAGCCCGCCGACCTGACCGCCTGCCGTGTCATCTTTGGCGAAGCCGACCAGTTCCCGGGCCTGACTGTGGACCGGTTCAACAATATCCTTGTCACCCAGACCCTGAGCGTGGGCATGGAAAAGCTCAAGCCCATCCTCTTTCCCCTGCTGGCAGAAGTCCTGCGCGCTGACGGCCAGACCATTGAGGGCATCTACGAGCGCAACGACGAGGCTCTGCGGGCCAAGGAGGGCCTGGCACAGAACAAGGGCTGGTTTGACCTGCCCGGCGAGACGCACCCCGACAGCACCCAGACTGAGATCTGCGAGAACGACGTGTTCTACCACGTCGATTTTGAGAACGGCCAGAAGACCGGCTTTTTCCTCGACCAGAAATACAACCGCCGGGCTGTGGCCCGCATTGCTGCCGGTCACACCGTGCTGGACTGCTTTACCCACACCGGCAGCTTTGCGCTGAACGCCGCCAAGGGCGGGGCTGCCCGGGTCACTGCCGCTGACATCAGCGCCGAGGCCATTGCCATGGCCCAGCGGAACGCCCAGCGCAACAATCTGACCAACATGGATTTTCTCTGCGAGGACACCTTTGAGCTGCTGCCCCGGCTGGAAAAGGAGGGCCACCCCTACGACTTTATCATCCTTGATCCGCCGGCCTTTACCAAGGCCCGCCGCACGGTGGAAAACGCCATGCGCGGCTATAAGGAGATCAACTACCGCGCCATGAAGCTGCTGCCCCGGGGCGGCTATCTGGCCACGGCCAGCTGCTCTCACTTTGCCACCGAGGAGCTGTTCATCAAGATGCTGCACGCCGCCGCAAAGGATGCCCACCGGCAGCTGCGGCAGATCGAGGTGAAGCAGCAGGCCCCGGATCACCCCATCCTGTGGGGCGTGCCCGAGACCAATTACCTGAAGTTCTTCCTGTTCCAGGTGATCTAAAAGTAATACCAAATACGATATCTCCCAAAAAAACGAGAACGTGTTTGTGCAGAATCGTTAGTTTTGTCAATTGCCTTTTGGGCCGTTCCGGGATATAATCAAACCATAGACAGCAACGGCGCTGTGGGTCACCTCCTGACTCGCAGCGCCGTTTTTGT
>ERZ772876.2633-NODE-2633-length-14576-cov-2.429860_pt1 | contig 14576 bp, 10 predicted proteins | sample MGYA00580584_ERZ772876 | MGnify/ENA primary metagenome ERZ772876 (study PRJEB29015, sample SAMEA2737728) | human gut metagenome | biome: human gut; feature: human-associated habitat; material: faeces | place: China | collected 2012 ... | reverse complement strand
GACCGGCTGGCTGCCCAGGGAGCGGTGTTGATCGTGAATCTGTCCGCCAGCGATGAAACCATCGGCAAGGCAGCGTACCGGAAGAAGATCATCGAAGCCAAGTCCGGCAGTCTGTTCTGTGCCTATGCCTATGCGGATGCAGGCATCGGAGAATCCACCACGGATATGGTGTTCGCCGGGCATAATCTGATCGCCGAAAACGGTACACTGCTCAACGAAAGCAAGCGTTTCCAAAACGGTATGATCCTGTCTGAGATCGATCTGGGACGTTTAACCAGTGAGCGTAGACGCATTTCCACGTTTCCACAAATTGTTCCGGGCACCGATGAGTCAGAGAAAGATGCTTATCAGATTATTCATTTTACATTTCAGCAGGTGGAAGAGACAACGCTCACAAGACATTATGAACGAACACCGTTTGTCCCGAACAGTAAGGCAGACCGCGACCGCCGCTGCGATGAAATTTTACACATTCAGGCGATGGGACTCAAAAAAAGATTGGCGCATACCCATTGCACCAGCGCTGTGATCGGCATATCCGGCGGATTGGACTCAACGCTGGCTCTGTTAGTTACTGCGAAAGCCTTTGATCTGCTTGGACTTGACCGAAGTGGAATCGTTGCCGTCACGATGCCTTGTTTTGGCACGACCGACCGCACTTACCAAAACGCCTGCACACTCACAAAGCAGCTCGGCGCAACACTAAAAGAAGTCCCGATCCACGAAGCAGTTGAACTTCATTTTCGGGACATCGGACACGATCCGAGCAGCCATGATGTTACGTATGAAAACTCACAGGCCAGACAGCGCACACTGATCTTAATGGATCTTGCCAACCAGTCAAACGGTATGGTGATCGGTACCGGTGACATGTCAGAGCTGGCACTCGGCTGGGCAACTTACAACGGCGACCATATGTCCATGTATGGCGTCAACGCGTCCGTTCCAAAGACGTTGGTTCGTTATTTGGTATCCTATTATGCGGAAACAACGGAAGATCCTTCGCTAAAAGCTGTGTTATTAGATGTCTTAGATACCCCGGTAAGTCCGGAACTCCTGCCTCCAAAGGACGGCAAGATTGCTCAGAAAACAGAAAATATTGTAGGTCCTTATGAACTGCATGATTTCTTCTTGTATTATCTAATGCGTTTTGGATATGCACCGACGAAAATCTTTCGTTTGGCAAAATATACATTTGCGGGAGAATACGATGATAAAACCATCTATAAATGGTTGAGAACATTTTATTGGCGTTTCTTCGCCCAGCAATTTAAGCGTTCCTGTCTGCCGGATGGGCCAAAGGTCGGCAGCGTTGCATTGTCACCGCGCGGCGACTGGCGTATGCCTAGTGATGCCTCCGCTGCTCTTTGGATGAAAGAATTGGATACGATCGAACAATCTCTTTGATTTTGTCAAAAACGTTCTAATGCCCGTGTCGGAATTTCATTGCCGGTGCGGGCATCTAATATGCTCTCTGTTTCGCTAAGTGCATTCTGATACCACATTGCTGCTTCCGCCAGATCCCCACACTCTTCAAAATAAGCTCCAAGTTCACAGCATAGCTCAGAAGTAGGTGCCGTCACTGCATCCCGCAATGCATATGCCAAAAAATGCGAAACATCTCCCTCCAAATGATAACCTCGTGTCAGCACACAGATTGCCTCTCGAAGCGCATCCTGTCCACTGTCCGGATCCTCCATTACTCTTTGGAAAAATCCCTTCGCTCTGTTAAAATCGTTGACGTCTCCACAGCGATACAATTCCATTGCGTACATGTGGCGCAATTTGTCGGACAACAGTTTCTCACGATCCGCTGCGGCTGCCAGTGCCTCTAGGTCTCTTTTGGCATGTCCGGACGATGGTCTGTGCTGAATACGTATCTCACTGTCAAACACAACCGGCTCCAAACGTAATGTCTCATGAATCGGATCGATCCAAGTAAACGAACGCAGTCTCTTATATAATTTAGGGCGGTACTCCTCCGCAAAATTATATACGGTACTAAGTTCCGGCGGTGTGCAATACAGCATTTGCACGATCTCAACCTCAGGCAGCAATACCTTTTTGAGCTGCAATAATTTCTGCAGCTCTTCCAGCTCCAAATATTCATCGGCATCTGCCGTATAAATGTAATCACCGGTTGCCTTGGAAGCTGCATAGTTCCTTGCCTCTGCAAAGTTTCCTGTCCACGCAAAATCATAGATCTGATCGGTATACGCTGCGGCGATCTTTTTGGTTGCATCGGTAGATCCGGTATCCACTATAATGATCTCATCCATCGCTGATGCCATGGACTCCAAGCACCGATTCAAAACTGCCTCTTCATTTTTCACAATCATACAAAGGCTAAATTTCATGCACTTCTCCTCCTGGCACACACTACTGCAGTGTCTCGCGCTTCATTCTGACACAACTTATTCTGCAGTGTCTCATGCCCTGTTCCAATGCACACACTACCGCAGCGTGTCTCATGCCACATCCTGATACATCTTATTCTGTGTCGTCCCCGGTATCGCCTCCGACATCATCCGGCTGTGTATTATCGCTCGGCACATCACTTGGGTCATCATCAATAGTCGTTGGTGGTTCCGTTACCTCCGGCTCTGCCTTTGGTGTTGCCGTAACAACCGGCTTTTTGGTTGCTTTTGGCTTTGCCGTCTCCTCCGGTGTTTCTGTCTCACGCGCCTCAGGATCGATCGTTTCACGTGGTTTTGTCGAGTAACTTCCATCTTTCTTGTCTGACTTGCTGCTTGATGATTCCGATTCCACAAAATCCTTATTCTCCAGACCGATATGAATCTCGTTCATAAAGTTTTCCCAAATTGTAAGCGGATACGTACTTCCGTACAGATCCTCTAATGTTCTTGGCGAATCATATCCCACCCATACCGTCGTTGTATAATATGGAGTAAATCCACAGAACCATCCATCTTTTTTGTCGTTCGTCGTTCCCGTCTTACCGGCGCAAGACATATTGTTCAATTCATGTCCTGCTGCTGTACCACTTGTCAATACACCGGTCAAAATATCTGTCATGGAACGTGCTGCATTTTTCTCATAGACTTTCGTTCCCTTCCGCTTGGTTCCGTTATTCTTCAAAATAACATTTCCCTCGGAATCTGTAATCTTCTTAATGCAGGTCGGCTCGCGGTAAACGCCATCATTTGCGATCGTCGCATACGCAGAAGCCATCTCGACCGTTGTCACGCCGTTCGTCAGTCCACCAAGCGATGCAGATAGATAATAGTCATTGTCTACAATATTGGCAAAATGCATTTTGAGCGGATAACTAAGACCAACCTTCGGCGTAATTTCCTTAAAGATCTTCCAAGCGACAACGTTCTTGGACTTCTCTACGGCACGGCGCAACGTGATCTTTCCAAGATAGCTGTTTCCCGAGTTGCTAGGGCCACCCTTAAACCTTGAATCATCTACGATCGAATTCGGTGTATAGCCGCGTTCCAATGCAGGCGTATATACCGCTACCGGCTTAAAGCAGCTACCCGGCTGACGATAACTCTGGAAAGCTCGATTCAACGTATAACCCGTCGTTGATTTCTGCTTACGTCCACCGACAATTGCAACTACGAATCCCGTCTCATTGTCAATGCAAGTAGCCGCGCCCTGTAACTTGTAAGTACCATCCTTTGTTTTTTCCTTAAATCCTTTCAGAGCATCATTCACACTCGTCTGCAGTTTTTTCTGTCTGGAACGACTGAGCGATGTATAAATATGATAGCCGCCGGTATTCAACTGTGTTCTACACTCGTCGTACAGCGTATCGTACTCTTTTTGATAATTTTTGCGATCCGCGTCATTGGCAAATTCATAGCGGAACTCAAATCCATGTTGCTGCATCAACGCTTTTGTCGCACAACTGATCGCATACGTAGCCATATAGTCCTGACTCTTGATCGCCTCTGCCGGATCCAGGACAATCTCCGTATAAGAAGCATCGCTGTACTCTGCCTCCGTAATTTTCTTTTCCTGCAAAAGCTGTTTCAAAATACGGTCTTTACGCTTGATCGCATTGTCATAATGTTCCAACGGATTATACGTTTCCGGTCGGTTCGGGATCGAACACAAAAATGCCACCTCTGCAAGATTCAGCTCCGAAGTTCCCTTGCTAAAGTAAGCTCTGCTGGCTGACTCGATACCGTACTTCGCATTTGCAAAACATACGTTATTAATGTAAAATTCCAAAATCTGGTCTTTGGTATATTTCTTCTCCAGCTCCATTGCGTAAAAAATTTCACGCACTTTTCGCTCATACGTTTTATCATCCGTCAAATAGATCTACGGGCAAGCTGCTGCGTGATCGTACTTCCGCCTCGAGAAATCTTTTCATGGAACAAACGACTCTTTACAAGCAGCACTGCCGCTTTCATAGTGGAGAGAATATTCACTCCGTCATGTTCATAAAAATCTCGATCTTCCGTCACGATAAAACAATCTTTCACCGATTGCGGAATTTGATCAAACGCCAAATAATAGGAATCTTTGTCTCCCCGCAACTTGGCGATCACTTTTTTATCTGCCGAATAAATAAAACTGGTCTCCGAAGAACGGAACGTTTCCGTCGTCGATGACTGCACATCCTGCTTTGCCTGATTGCGCCAACGCAACAGATCATCTCCAAATTTAACGTAAAAAACAATCATTACTGCCATGATGATCAATAATATGACAAGCAATGCAATTTTCATCGCCAACCGAAGCTTCGGATGCTTTCGCTCTTTTTTGCGGTGTGAACTTTTGTCCCCCGCTACTCTAAATCCACTCATATCCTCCTCTTTCTGCGCAGTCTTATATCAACTTTTTGCGCCCCTTATTTTCTGTATCACATTTAGCAATTTCCCCTTAACAACTCGCAGATCCACTCTTCTAGAGCTTTCCAGCTCGTCTCGCACGCTGATCTGCTCGCTTCTCCAAGAGGCTCATTATATGATATTTCGTACTTTTTACGGCATTATAATAGCATATTTCTATAAAAATTTCATCCTTTCCATAGCATTTCACAAAATTGTAAGATTCAGTCATGATCTCGTATGACATCTTTTTTAAGCCTTATTTCATAAATTCCATTAATAAGAACAAAGCCAGCGCTTTGCTTTGCAAGAATTGCTAAAGCAATTTTTGGTGGTATAACGTAACAGCACGAGTAATTTCCTATTCCGTAATAAAAGCAGAGGATGTACTTTTAGTCACATCCTCTGCCAGTAGTTATACACTTTTTAGTTGTCAACTCATGTTTCAAGAAACATAGTAAACATTACTTGATGACTTTCACTTTTATCTTGTATCGTTTCTTTAAAAATTTTCGTTCCTTATACATTTCTGAGTTCTTTGGTGTTTTTATGGTAATGTTGGAAAGGTTACACTTTAATCCACGATGATAAAATATGCTGTCAATGTACCACCCAAGATTTTTTATGCCTTTAGGAACCGTCACACTTCTCAGTTTCGGGCAACTAGTAAACACATATTCTCCAAGTTTCTTAACTCCTTTTTTTAGCACTACAGACTTTAACTTTTTGCAATCTGAAAATGTTTCATCCAATTCCACTTTTCCGTATACTGTTATCTTCTTTAAAGCAGATTCATGAAATGCACTCCCGCCCAATTCTTTCAGTCTTCTAGGCATCCTAATGTAATTCAACGAACAGCACACAAACGCATTCTGTTCAATCACCTTTACCGTATCCGGCAGGATCACCTTTTTAATGTTGGTGCAGAAGGAAAAAGCGGAATCTGCTATCTTTGTTGTCCCCTTTTTTACTTTGACCGTTTTTGCCGTATACTTTCTTGGTACAGTAATTAATTTCTTTCCATTTTTAGTATACAATATTCCCTTGTATGACCTATACCACCTATTACCGGATGCTACGTTAAATTTTTTCAGATGCATTAGGAATGACTGCATTCCCTTGCAATACCCCTCATTCAACGATCCCCCTTCGTACGCATCGATCAATTTAACCGTCTTAGGAATATTTAATATTTCCACCTTTGGTACAAGCCACGTTCCCTCTTCCACATCATATAATTCATAACGATAATCTTGCTGTTCTGATGCTCTAAATACATCATACAAATCTATCTTTGTTACTGTTTTTCCGTCAATCTTTTCCGGTACGTTGACTATTTTTTGATCCATTGGTATTCCCACGATCTTAGCTGTATTATTTTTTTCCGAATAAAGATAAGTAAACCCATTTTTCTGACCCCACTTGCCACACTCTGCTTCTTTCATGGTAAAGAATTTTTGAAATAACGTCAAATACCTGTCATCCACCGGCACATAGTCTCGCTGTGCATGTACTGTTACTGAGGAAGACACTGCAACTAATGCACAAAAGACCGCTAATAAAAGATAATTTTTCCACTTCATACGAATCCCTCCTGTTCAACTATACTTTTTGTTATCATGTTCCACATACTAATATTCCTAGTTTCAATCACAACGTGAATATGTTTTCCATGTTGAAGTTGTGCTGATGGACTTATCTAATTTTCTCGCATAAGTATATACTCTGTATAAGCAAATATCATTCTTTGGATTCTTCGAGTCATTTGCTCCAAAATTATTAAAAGCATTAATATTAAACTTGTTATGCTTGTTATAATAATTTTGCAGCAGTCCTGACACCGCATGCTTAGCTCCGTACTGATAACGGTTTCTATTTGATCCCGGATAATCTGCATAATGTCTATGAGATTCTCGTCTTCTATCATTGACTGATTTGCCATTATATTCATGTGTGATCTTCTGATCTAACGCAGAATATGTTATATAACTGCCATACATGTCTCTTATGATCTGATCGCACTCTGACGTCATAAACAAGTCAGCCCCTCCATTACCAATAACGTCTTTCCACAATTGTTTTCGCATAGAATCATCATTTGGCACAATCGATTTGTGAGAAAATGCATCCCCTGCTACATGCAGTGCCATTCCAAGCACCCGCAGTGCTCTGTTATTGGCAGCCGCATTGGTCCCGGTATAGGCATTTGGGATGTTATAAGCCTTACCGCCTTTTTTAAGTTCTTTGGTGCAGATAATATTGATCGCCTTATTGATATATGACAGATTTGCCAGATCAATGACTGCACCTTTGGCAGAATCACTGTTCATGATCTCCGTTATGCTCTTACTCGGATTCTTTTTCTGTAAATATGCGATCTTATACAGGTAGTAGACTGTTGTAATATAATTGGTAAATTTGTGCGCATGCAGGTTCGGTACATCCTTTGCCAAGGTGAGTTTTGTACCCCCGCTTGTTCCACTGCAGGTATCCACTGCCAGACTAACCGCTTTTAGCACAGCTATCTTTTTATCCGTGTATTTTGATTTCAAGTTCGCATCCGATACAGCATCGCTAATAAGACTATTGTGTCCTTTTTCCATCCACTTCGCCACCACTCCCGGTATCTCATACCGGTCTTCTGCAGTAACATGGCTCCCACAACTCCGGCAGATCACTTGTGCTGCAATTAGGCTTATAAACAACATCAAAATCTTTCGCCAACTCCGATGCAGCTTTATAGTCGACGATCTTTCCGTTCCCATCAGCAAGCTGTTTGGCACTGACATCCATGCATTGTCGTATCTTATCGGCAGACCAGTCTGCATGGTTCTCCCACAGTTTCGCCGCTACCGCAGCAATATGCGGTGCTGCCATACTGGTGCCGGATTCTACAGTCAATCCTCCCAACTGGGCAAGTACCGGAATATACTCTCCCGGTGCTGACAGTTCAACGTCCGCTCCCTGTACCGAACAGTCTGCCGGCGACATATCTGCACTGACACCACCAACAGCCATGACTTCCTCATATGCTGCCGGATATAATATTTGATCCGTTTCTTTTTCATTTGCTCCTCCTTACCCATGTCACTTTTCACATGTAAAAAATAGATACTCTAGATACAAAAAATAATTCACTCTATACAGAACTTCCGTTAGTTACATCTTTAGTACACCATAGATCTGTTACCTTGTCAACAATATCAGCGTAATCTTAATAATTCTTAAGAATTTGGACATATCTGATCATCTATATAAAAAAACCTCGCCCCTTTTGAGATGCGAAATTGATGGATATCTGGTTGAAGATTCACAAAATACTCGCAAGGAAAATTCAAACCTTTTAACACCTTAATCATCATGAAAAAAAGTGATTAAATAACTGGAACATTGAGGGCAAAACATATATCCATAAAAAAGCACACATAAGCAAGCTAAATTTCCCAAAATCCTAATTCCAGTCACCCAATTCAATTCGTCCCTCCCCCTACTTCAATAACATAGTAAATGAATATCATATTATCTTGCATTTTCCATACCAAATGCTACTGTTATCTATATCTGCCATATATTTCCTATTATATGGACTTGTAAAATCTTCTGGTATGGAAAGTTTGAGTTGATTTTTTCTGTATAACACGGAAAAATATGGGAATGCTGTCATTGAAAGCAAGATTGATCACCTTGCACAAAGCGAACGAATTTCGCGACACCAACATGATACCTGCAATATGATGCTAGGGCTCCCCTAGATTTACAGGATCAAAAAAGACAGGAGGATTACTATGTTTTACCATAACTTATCTGATACAGACACCATTCTTACGCGCGTTTCCACTCGGCTGCAACAGCCTCAAAACACTGGCCGCAGGAGACGTTATAGCAAAGCTGTTGCATTACTGTTGCTTTTTACAGTGTCTTTCGCTACATTGTTGACCGGACTGCGTGCAGTAAATGCAAACGCTGTACATACCAGCTTCACCCATTCTCAACAAGCAAAGGCCAAGGCTCATCAGATAAATTCCCCATCGACTGATCTTGTCGATAGTATGATTCGACTGCACGTCATTGCCAATAGCAATTCGACTGCCGATCAAACATTGAAATATCAAGTACGAGATGCCATTATTAACGAGCTGCAGCAAGATTTGGCAAATGCAGCAGATCCACAAGAAGCAGAACAGCGAATTTGCGCCGAAAAAGATTATATTATGAATACTGCTGAAAAAGTGATTCGCTCACACGGTTTTTCCTACCCGGTATCTGTGTCACTGGAAGATCGCTATTTTCCAACCAAACAATATGGCGATTTGACCTTTCCACCGGGAACGTATCGTGCACTTTGTGTGGAAATTGGCAAATCCGAAGGCCGTAACTGGTGGTGTGTGCTATTTCCATGTCTTTGTTTCGTTGACGAGACTACGGCTGTAGTCCCAGAAGACTCTAAACAAAAGTTGAAGCAGCATATAACCACAGAAGAATATAACCGCCTTACAGCCACTTCCTCTCCGGCGCCAAAGAAAAAAACGCCATCGCCTTCTCCCAAGGTCTCGTTTCACTCCGGCATCTATGACTGGATTACCTCTCACTAGTCAAATAGGTGTTGAAACAAGCTCCCTTGCGTTGCGAATTTGTGATATAATGAGCCTCAGAGAAAAACAAGCGGCTGCGAAGCAGACATTTGTTTTTCTGGGCTCATTAACGAGCAAATAAGCTTGTGAAACAAGCGAATAAGCTCTGAAACAGCGAATTTGCGAGTTTGAAAGAGGCTAATTAATGTATGATATAATATAATGTATTTTGGAGGAATGTGAATGAGGGATGATGAAAAGAAAGTGTTACTACAACAACAGATCGAACAAGAAATCGATTTTGATAAATTAACAGAATTTTGTGAACATCTGACGGATGCCGTACAGGAAATATTTCGTTCATGCGGTTTATATTTTCGTATTTTTTCCAGAGTGAAATCGACAGATTCTATTGCCAACAAACTGATCAGACGTCAATACGGGACCGAACAAAATCCCAAAAAACTACAGGATTTAATCGGCATACGCGTCGTTTTGTATTATTATGATGATCTTAGCATCTGCCGTGATATTATGGAGAGTACCTTTCAGATGTTAGACCATTGGTCTCGCACCAATGCCACTGCCAATGAATTTAAGGCAACCAAGATCAACGGTGTATTCCGTTTCCCATCGGAATATTTCAAAGTCTACAAAAAGGACATGTGGACGCTGCCTATTGATACAACCTTTGAGATTCAATTTCGTACCGTATTTTTTGAGGGATGGCACGAGATTGAACATGATATGCGTTACAAAAGTCTCCTGTCAGACAATGAATTTTGGCGTGGCAGCGAAGAATTGTCTCGCATTTTGAACTGCATCCTCGCCAACTTGGAACTAAGTGACTGGTCACTTGTCCAGTTATTTGAACAACTCTCTTATAACCATTACAAAAATGCCAACTGGGAATTGATGCTAAAAAGCAAATTCCGAATCCATATGGATGATAACAGCGAACTTGATCCTGCAATTTTAGAACTGTTTGACCGGGACAAGGAGATTGCAAAACAGTTTTTCAAATGCAAACGCAAGGATCTGATCCGCGAACTGCTCAAACTGGATGCGCCACAGCCTAGTTATAACCTGATCGTCAAGCTTTTGAATGACAGTAAGATCCATAATGAGGAGGTCGCAGCCATCTGTGACAAACTTCCTATTATCCGTGATGAGAAAATGCGTTCGCGTTCTCACTTTGCAAGACTGGATTCTGCGGTATTGTTCCATCTGGAAACCTATTTATTGCATAAAGAAGTCCGATCACTTGCGTCCGAATTTACAAACGCATCAAATATTATTTATAAATGGGCTCGTTTTAAGTTGAATCCTGTTTTTGAAGATATGCCTGAGGAACTATGTTCTTATCAGAACAAACTGCCAGGCTACCAATTAAAGATTGATTATCGACCGGAAGATATGACATTTTCCATGAAGTTAAATCACATAGACAGCAAACAGATCGGTACATTATGGCATATTCATTCTTCCGTTGCTATGTTGAGTGATGACAAACTTCATTTTTATCATATGACATCTCGCGATATGCCACACGGTGCTTCGCACCAGATCAGTTTTAGCAAACCATCTTTCATGAATGATCTTTCTTCAAAGGTAGGTTTCGTTGACGTTGTCAGACTTGGCACAAAGGCACAATTTATAACTACGCCGGAAGATTTTACTTCTTACTGCGAACTGGTAAAAGATCCAAATCGCCACCTGCCACTGATCGCCATCGTCCAGCAAAATACACAGTCTTCTGCGGAAGGCAGTGAGTTTACGGATGGCTATGATATGAATACCTTTACGATCAATGGAACGAGACTTGCAAAAGTTGTAGGTCAATACGCTCATGTAGTCATGATCGACCAAAGCCTTGCCACACCATTTGCAGACAAAATGGATGCAAATATCAGGGAACCCTATGGCTGTATCGTTATCTTTTGGCCGGAGGAGCAGAAGCGTACACCGGATATATTCACCAAAGATGATGTATGTCATGCGGAATTTGACTTTAACCGTTTTGCTTTCCACGATAATAATATTTCAGAGAAGGCATTTCGCCATAAACTCGTACAGGTGATCAAGGACGACAATGTTAGTCACTAATACTGTTATTCTTACAACTGCAAAACCGCTGGAACGGATAACGCTCCAGCGGTTTTGATTTTAATTTTTATGATGATCTATCTCTGTCGCGAAAATAGGCTTATGACTCTTTACCCTTTATGAAATAAAGTGCCAACCGGCTTGTCTTCAAAAAGCTCGTACAATTTCTTAGGGTGCTGCCCGTTCATCAACACAACATCAATATCGGATTCGTATGCAATTTCCACAGCATGAATCTTCGTTGCCATGCCGCCAGTACCAAATTTTGTTCCGGCGCCGCCTGCAACCGCATGAATATCTTCACTGATCTCTCGAACAACCGGGATCATCTTGGCATCCGGATTTTGACGCGGGTCACTGTCATACAGTCCATCTATGTCTGACATGATGATAAGAAGATCTGCATTGGCGATCGTTGCCACGACAGCTGCCAACGAATCATTCTCGCCCATTTCCAGCTCCAACTCATCAATGGCAACCGTATCATTTTCATTGACAACCGGGATCACTCCCTGTGAGATCAAACGTTCCAACGCATTTTCCACATTTTTACGGCGATCCTCTAACAATATATATTTCGTCAACAATAGCTGTGCCACCGTTATACTGTATTCAGAAAACAAATTGTCATATAAATACATTAGCTCACATTGCCCTACTGCGGCACAAGCCTGTTTCCCGGGTGTATCTTTAGGTCGGTCCATCAAGCCAAGCTTACCCATACCAAGACCAATCGCACCGCTGGACACCAAGATCACCTCGTGCCCCGCATTTTGCAGATCGGCGAGTGTCTTGACGAGCTGCTCCACGCGCCGTATGTTTAGTCTTCCGGTGCGATGTGTTAATGTCGAGGTTCCCACCTTGACGACAATTCGTTTTCTCTCACTTATCGGTATCATCTTGCCCTCCGTAACATTTGGATTTTCATGTTTTTTATTGTATTCGTATTGACAAAATATTGCAACTTATTTTTAGTATACCGACATAAGTAATGCATTGCATCTCATCTTTATGTAACAATATACGCTATATATTGCAGCTTATTTTCGTGTGTCATCATACATATCCTGCAGCCCTTTCTTTAAGCTGTTAATATCAAGCATAGCCTGTGGCGCCTGTTGTTTCTGCTGTTTTGGTTTCTTTTGTTTCTTTGGCCTCGTTATCTTCTTTTGCTTTGTTTTGACAGCAGACTCCTCCTGTGGCGTGTCAACCGCAGACAATATGGTATCCACTGCTTTCGAACGAAGATTTCCTAATCTACGCAATGCTGTCGGCAGCAGATCCGGCATACGCCGATTCCATATATCCAAGAACCAAAGAATTGTCATTGCCATCAGCAGATATAACGTCAGATCACGCTTTGCGGCATTCCGCTGTGGTGTCGTATCAAAACAGCCCTCTAATGAATTGATCGAACGTCCTGATACCGACGCGATCAATTCATTCAATGCCGTATCTGTCGTGTCATAACGATATTCGGCAGAATATTGCATCGTCAACTGCGTATTGGTGTTATCTAGTATTTTCTTTCCATTACTGCGGCGGACATTGATCTGGTAGACACCTACATCAGAAAGCGGAATCTCACCCTCATAACGGCTGCCGGAAACAGAATGTAACGTCACAGTATTCGTTTTCCCGTCCGCATCATCATAAACTGCGGTAACTTGATCGTCACCACTAACTTTTGCATTGGTATACTCGATCACACCGGCACTCCCCTCCTGCCGTGCCGTTACGGTAATGCCCTGATGATTCTGTTCCCCTATCGTCTGGTTGATCAATCCACGCCAAAACGCCGGATAATCCTCCCACTGTGCATAATTAGCTGTCCACTCATTTACTACATCTGTAGTAAACGCTGTTGTCCCCAAGCCATACTGCCACGTTGCTAAGATCGGACTTTCCTTTTTATCATCCATCAATACTGCTGTCGCATTCGACTTCAATGTCGTTCCTACATATCCAAGCATCTCCGGGAAACCACCTTCTCCGAGCTGCTCTAATATGTCACTGTTCGCCGTTATGACCGGTGTAAAAGTCTTGTTGACCAAATATTCTCCCTGCGACAAAAATACTTCCTGAGCAAAAATCCTGCTCAGTCCGGTGCCCGCATTCGTTTGATAGAAACGCCCCTTTCCTTTGTCTGCTAAGGTGCGCAGAATATTTACGTCGGCATCCGACCCTACCGCTACTGTCGATAAGGTTATCTTATGATCATTCATGTCCTTAAGCAGATCGTCATACCCATGGTACGTATCCTGTCCATCAGTCAGCAAAACGATATGTTTGATCTGCGCATCATTTGTACTCACCTTGGTCATTTGCTCATAAGCCTCTTTCAATGCAGGATAAATACTGGTGCCGCCGCCATCTTTAATGCCATATATCTTGCTTAGGACATCATCGCGGTCTGTAAGCCGGATCGGTTTAACCTGCCAATGATAGCCATCGTCAAATGATTCTATACCAACGATATCTGTACTGCGCAGGTTATTGACCGCAGCTGCGGCCGCTTCTTTCGCATACTCTAACTTACTTTTGCCTCCGTCGGACGCATCCGTCATACTTCCGGAATGGTCGATCACTAACGTCATCGCAAGTTTTGGCGAGTCCTTGTCGCCCTTGATCTCCATATTGACCGGAAGCACCTTTTCTAAGGCAGTATCCCGATATGCACCAAGCGCAAAACTTTGATCTCCACCGATCACGATCAACCCTCCGGCATAATCCTTGACATAGGTGGTGATATGATCCATAAATCCGCTCTTTAGATCGTCTGCATATACATTTTCCAGTAAAATAGAGCTATATTCCCGCATCTTTTTAAGCGTATCCGGGGCGAAGGATGGCGTCACTACGTCATAATTGATGCCAGCTGCCTGCAATACCTTTTGAAATTGCTTACTTTCTCCGCTTTTTCCTTCGATGAGCAGCACCTTTTTTTGCTCGGTCGCTTTCGTATAAGCAACATACTCATTATTAGCCTGTATCGTATCTTTCTCCGGAACGATCACCGCCCGGTAATTGGTAAATCCTGTCTGTTTTCGCTGATCCTGAAAGGTAAAATGATTGGTTCCTTTTTGTATAG
>ERZ772876.2630-NODE-2630-length-14588-cov-11.685818_pt1 | contig 14588 bp, 8 predicted proteins | sample MGYA00580584_ERZ772876 | MGnify/ENA primary metagenome ERZ772876 (study PRJEB29015, sample SAMEA2737728) | human gut metagenome | biome: human gut; feature: human-associated habitat; material: faeces | place: China | collected 2012 ... | reverse complement strand
GCGAGACCTGCGTGATGTGCAACGTGGTCATGAGCCCCAAGCCCCGCGAGGGCGTGGATTTCTTCCCGCTGAACGTGGAGTACGAGGAAAAGCTCTACGCCGCAGGCCGCATTCCCGGCAGCTTTATGCGCCGTGAGGGCCGCCCCGGCGAGCGCGCTATCCTGACCAGCCGCGTGGTGGACCGCCCCATGCGCCCGCTGTTCCCCAAGGAGATGCGCAACGACGTGTGCATCACCATGACCGTCATGAGCCTTGACCCGGATTGCAGCCCCGAGATCGCCGGTATGATCGGCGCTTCTCTGGTGACCGCCGTGTCCGACATCCCCTGGAACGGCCCCATCGGCGGCGTGCAGGTGGGTCTGGTTGACGGCGAGATCGTGCTGAACCCCACGCAGGAGCAGCGCAAGGTGAGCGACCTTGCTCTGACCGTTGCCGCCACTATGGATAAGATCGTGATGATCGAGGCCGGCGCCAACGAGGTGGACGAGGACACTATGCTGACCGCCATCAAGACCGCACACGTTGAGATCAAGAAGATCATCGAGTTCATCAACAAGATCGTGGCCGAGCGCGGCAAGCCGAAGATCGACTTCCAGGTGGTGGGTCTGGACATGGACGTGTTCCACGCCATCCAGAACAAGTACTTGGACGACTTCAAGGCTGCTATGGACACCGACGACAAGAACGTGCGTGACGCAGCCCTGCTGCCCATCATGGACAAGATCGCCGAGGAATACCCCGACCTGTCCGCCGCCGATCTGGATCTGGTAAGCTACAAGATGCAGAAGTTCGTGGTGCGCCGCTGGCTGCTGGATGAGGGCAAGCGCGTGGACGGCCGCGGCATCAACGAGATCCGCCCGCTGGCCGCTGAGGTGGGCATCCTGCCCCGCGTGCACGGCTCCGGTATGTTCACCCGTGGCCAGACGCAGGTGCTTACCACCTGCACGCTGGGCGGCACCAAGGACAACCAGTTGATGGATGACCTGACCGACGAGCAGACCAAGCGCTATATCCACCACTATAACTTCCCGCCGTACTCTGTGGGCGAGGCACGCGCACCGCGCAGCCCCGGCCGCCGCGAGATCGGCCACGGCGCACTGGCCGAGCGTGCTCTGGTGCCGGTGCTGCCCTCTCTGGAGGAGTTCCCCTACACCATCCGCTGCGTGTCCGAGGTGCTCAGCTCTAACGGCTCCACCTCTCAGGCTTCCATCTGCGGCTCTACGCTGGCACTGATGGACGCTGGTGTGCCCATCAAGGCTCCGGTTGCCGGTATCTCCTGCGGCCTGATCACCGAGGGCGAGCGCTGGATGACCATGCTGGACATTCAGGGCGTGGAGGACTTCCACGGCGATATGGACTTTAAGGTCGGCGGCACCCGCAAGGGCATCACCGCCATCCAGATGGACATCAAGATCGACGGCCTGACCTACGACATCATTGCTGAGGCCTTCGAGAAGTGCCGCAAGGGTCGGCTGTATATTCTGGACGAGATCATCAAGCCCGTGATCGCCGAGCCCCGTCAGGAGCTGAGCCGCTGGGCACCCAAGATGTTCAGCATGATGATCCCCACCGACAAGATCAAGGACGTGATCGGTAAGGGCGGCAAGGTCATTCAGGACATCTGCGCCACCTGCAACTGCAAGATCGACGTGCAGGAGGACGGCCATGTGTTCGTCTCCGCCGTGGATCAGGAGGACGCAAAGCGCGCCATCTTTACCATCAAGACCATTGTGGAGGACCCCGAGATCGGTGCCATCTACAAGGGCAAGGTGACCCGCCTGATGAACTTTGGTGCTTTTGTGGAGATTGCCCCGGGCAAGGAAGGCCTTGTGCACATCTCCAAGCTGGACACCAAGCGCGTGGAGCGGGTAGAGGACGTGGTTGCCGTGGGCGATGCCATCGTGGTCAAGGTGACCGACATCGACCAGCAGGGCCGCATCAACCTGAGCCGCCGCGACGCCATTCTGGCACTGGAGGCCAAAAAGGCCGCCCAGCAGCAGTAAGACATAAACAAACTGCATAAAACAAGAGCCGCTGTACAAATTGTACAGCGGCTCTTTTGCGTGTACCCCCTCAGGCTCACTGCGTTCGCCAGCTCCACCCAAAAAGCTCCCCCTTCGGGGGAGCTGGCATCGAGCAAAGCGAGATGCCTGAGAGGGTTCGTGCCCAAACCCCACCCGTGAAAAGGCAATTCTGGAAAATCCGCAGATTTTCCAGAATTGCAAATTAAAAAATATATTTTCCGCTGATTATGCGCAGAGCAACGCGGAGCGCATTCAAAATCGTGCTGCGCCCGGCAGGGGAAAGGGCACAAAAAATGCTCCCCCTTGCGGGGGAGCAAATTCGGCAATGCCACGCCAAGCTATACCGAAAAGAAAGGAGCGCAAAGTCAGTTTTCCTTTTTGCCCTGACGGTTCAACACCCAGCCTGCGGCAAACAGCAGCACGCCGCTGCAGGCCAGCACCGGCACGGGCCAGTTCAACTGGCCCGTCTGGGGCAGAACAGGCTTATCGGGGTTGGAAGGGGAGACCGGGTTATCCGGATTCTCGGGGCTTACCGGGTTGTCCGGGCTGTCGGGACTTACCGGGTTATCCGGTGTGCCGGGGCTCACCGGCGTATCCGGGGTGTCCGGCTGCTCCGGGAGATCGGGGGTGTCCGGTGTGTCGGGCGTATCCGGCGGCGTGTCAGGCACATCCGGGGTGTCAGGGGTGTCCGGCGTTTCCGGGATGGTAGCGCCTACCTTGGGGGTGGCGTCCACATCGTAGATCCAGTTGTCGCCATCGGGCATGGGAATGGACACAAGGAAGGGTTTGATGGCCTCGTAGCCGTGGGATGCCTCGGTCTGCACGACCAAGTACAGACCCTGCGGCAGCTTGGTAATGTTGGCATAGCCCTCTTCGTTCACGTCCTGCTGGGCGGCAATGGCGGGCACAGCGGGCAGATACTTTACCAGCTGGTCTGCCAGCGTGCTGTCGGAAAGATCGCCCAGCACGACACCGCAGCCCGTAAAATCGCCGGTATAGTCAAAGTACAGGTTGCCGTTGGTGCGCTTGACGGAGGCCACCTGATACAGGGTAAGTTCGCCGCCGCGCAGGGGCACATCGTTGTGGGTGTCGTACAGACGGACATGGAGCGAGCCCAGACGCCCCAGCTCAATGTTGGCACTGGTGGCAAACGCCGGCAGGGCGCAGCATACCACAAGGCACATAGCCAGCAGCACAGCCGCCAGACGATGACGCAGATCAATGCTTTTCATGTTCTTCACCTCTCGTTTTCTTGGGTTTGCGTGTGGAAATCAGCATACCGATCAGCAAGATCAGCAGCATGGGCAGCGCCATAATGGGCGCAACAATAATGGGTTCAATTTTAAGCGCTTCGGCGGTAACGCGGAGGTGCTTGTACTGATCCGGGGTCTCTACGCGGCGGCCGCGTACCAGCAGGCGGTGGGTGTTGATGCCGTAGGGGGTGCAGGTCATCAGGGTGACGTAGTCCTTGCCTTCGGCGATCTTCAGCTCATCGGTCTCGGTGGGGAGCACGATGGAGATTTTGTCCACCTCGTAGGTGAGCACCCGGTCCAGCACGGTGATGGTAAAGGTATCGCCCACTTCCAGCTGGTCGAGGTTGGTAAACAGCTTTGCGCTGGGCAGGCCGCGGTGCGCCGAGATGACCGCGTGGGTGGACGCGCCGCCCACCGGCAGGCTGGTGCCCTCCAGGTGGCCTGCGGCAATCTGCAGCACGCTGTCGCTGGTGCCGTGGTAGATGGGCAGCTCCACGCCGATTTTGGAAATGGTGATGTAACCCATAATGCCGGTGCCGGTAATATCCAGCGTTTCGTTGTAGCCGGTAAGCTGATCCGGGCGGAAGAGGGCGTTTTCGTTGGCGGCCACCTGTGCGTTAAAGGCATCGGCGGCGTCAAAGTAGGCGCTGTAATCCGCATCGGTCATGTTGTCCACGTCCTGCGCGTAGTTTGCCACCGCGCGGGACTGGTTGCGCTGGTTGACGTAATCGCTGATAGTGGGGTATAACATCACGGATAGACCCACGAAAAAGACGAGGATCAATATAATGGTGCTTTTGTTCTTTTTCATGGGCTACTCCCTAACGTTATAGTTTCAGGATCAGAGCAGGGGGCTTTACAGCCCCGCTCTGTGCAGGGGAAAAGGAGAGCTTAGCGGTTCTCCATGCGCTTTTTGGTAATGAGCAGGATAGCTGCTGCAACCATCAGGCCGCCGCCAACAACATAGAAAATGGTAGTGCCGATGCCGCCGGTGCTGGGCAGGGTAGTGCCGCGTTTGTTCTCAATGGGAACAACCTTTTCTTTCTCATCGGTATCCGTAAAACCTTCCTCATTGACCATCTTATACTGGACCGTGTAAGTAGCGCCATTGAGGGTGTTGCAGCTACTGTCAATCTGAACTTCCACATCAGTGGTCAGGCCGTTGAAGCCGACGGGAGTTGCGGTTTCCTTCAGGAAGTAGGTGCCTTTGTCCAGACCTTTAACGGTAACATTAGAGGTTGCATTAGTCGTAAGCTTACCGGCTTCACTCTCATTTTCAGTCCAGCCGGTCAGTTTGTTGTTGGGATCGAACTTTGCGTACTCGGTCTTATTAGCAGAGTTATCCTTACGGTACAGCACGAACTCAACATCAGCCAGATACTTCTTGTCACCGTTACTATCGGTGAAGAACTTGAGGATATCGAATTTCCAAGTATAGGTCTTGGTATTGCTGGGGATGGTCTTGCCCGATTCGCCGTATTTCAGCCAAGTTTCGTTGTCGTTGCCGGCAGTACCAACCACAGCATCGCTATTAATGGTAGCGGAGTAGGTTACAACCACCTTATCGTTGGTATGCAGAGAGCCTTCATTAAACTTGATCTCAAAGGTGCAACCATCATTGGGGGTTTCTTTGGTGTAATCAGTAAAAATTGCGTCATTCTTTTTAACAACGATGGAGCCTTCCTTAAAGTCCAAACCATTGGACATCTTATCGTGCAGAATGTAGTTGGTGGGGTTACCATCGGTCACGTAGATGGTGGTCTGGAAGTTTACGGTATCGCCAACGTTGCCGTCGTTGCCCTCACCCCAAGAGCCGGAAGCGTACTCAACTTCCTTTGTCACAGTGGGGACACCGTTCTTTTCCCTGATGGTCACTTGTTTTGCAGTGGTATCAATGGAGCAGATCGCATCAGTGGTCAGGTCAGAAACCACCAGATACCAGCCGAGGGGCAGGTTATCAAAGATTACAGTGTTCGAGGCTGCTACTTTAGAGTCGTCAGCAGCGAGGGAAGGAGTATCCGTAACATGCTGACCGGCAGCTACTGCAAGTGCCTTGATAGCAGTGCCATTATCTGCGTTATCAGAGTTTGCCCAAGTAACAACACCGGTCTTGGAATCAACAGCTAAATAGGCCGTCTGCTCCTCAACAAAAGCTCCCCACTTATCATTTTTTTCATAGCGGAAGGACTTAGCAGTATCATTGTACTGAAGATTCAGAATACGGTAGATCTTATAGGTATGACCTATAACAGCGTTATCAATGGTGATCTTACCCTCGCCAGTGGTAGCACCAGCACCACCATCTGCCCACGCCGGGATCGCCATGGCGCAAACCATAGCAACTGCCAGCAGCGCAGCCATGAGTTTTTTCATTGCTTTTTTCATGGAAAAAGCCCCTTTCTTTTCTGCCCCTTGCCGCCCCCTGCATTTTGCACAGGGGGGGGGAGGGGTGTCGTTTTTGTTCGGTCTATCGCGTAAACTTTGCGCTGGGCGGGCGGGGGATCAGCCTCGGGCGTCCGGCAGGGAAGTGCAGTTTAGTCATCTGCCCTCCCTTCGTGTCTGCGCTTGCGGTGGATAAAACTATATGCCAGCGCAGACAGCATCATTGTGCCGCCCACGGCTGTGTACGGGAGTGTGCCGGTGCCGCCGGTAGAGGGGAGCTCGTAGCCGGGGGTGTCTGGCTTCTCCTTATTGGTAAGGGTAAGCACACCACCGTTTTCTACGCCGGTTTCGTTGCTGCTGCTGTAAGTCACCTCGTACTTGTTGCCGGTAGAAGCTTCCTTAATGTAATAGAGGTAGCCTTCCGTCAAGTTACTGTAAGTGGCTGTCCAGTGGTTGCTGTTGTTCAAGGTGATGGACGTTACCTTTATACCAGTTGCACGATCAGTATCCTTTTTGTACTTGTACAGATCAACAGTAACAGATTCTTCCTTGGGTGCAGTTGCTTCGTTGTACTGGTTCGTCCAGAACTTCTGAATGATCAGCTTGCTGCGCTCGTTGGAGATATAAAGGTCGCTCTGCTCATTGAAAATGCAGATCATCAGGTTGTTGTCTTTCAGTAGAGGCAGTGTATTTCCGCTAGCATCAGTGGTTCTACCGTTCACCGCCTTGTTGTAGGCGTCAGCATCCGGTTCATCTTTAGCAGTGAAGATGAAGTAATACGTCTTGCTGGTCTTGCGATAGCCATCGGGAGCCGCTTCCTCTACAAGCTTGTAAAGGGTGTCGACATCCGCATTAAGTTCTTTATGACCGAGCCAAATGGTAAACTCACCGTTTTCGTCACTTGTATAGTTTTGCTTCTCGGTAGTTTCCCATTCTCCGGTTGTTTTGTCAAGCCAATACAAGCTGAACTTTGCACCCTCCAGACCGTTGGCCTGATTAGAGCTGTCTACCTTGTGCACAACCAGCTTGGTCTGCGAGACATAGCCACCGGCCTCTATATCTCGCAAGGTCTGGTTTTCGTTTGCATCCCATTTTCCGTTCAAAAGTGCCTTGTTATCCAGCTTTACTTCGTTTCCAACACCGGCGTTGGTTTTGTAGGTGTACTTCAACACCAGTGCGCGCTGGTCGGGAACAGTAAGCTCCATGGTGTAGGTGTTGACGCTGGCTGCATCCACATGGCTGGTATAATGGAAGGTGTATTCGTTGCGGGACAGGGGATTGCTAAAGGTAGTGTCTGCGGCATCATAGAGCTGAACAGAATTTAAATCCAATTCAGCGGTATAGCCCTGCTGAACGGTAAGGATATCCGTCAGGGTAACGGTGTCACTGTTCGGGACAAGGTCTTTTGCGCCGGGGTTGATCTTAATGGTGTATGCGGCGCTGCCGATCTTGTGGCCATTGCTGTCTGTCAACTGATCAACATCTTTTTTCAGGTTTTCAGTCCTGCGCTTTAGGGTCACCTCGGCTTTGGCGTCAAGTTTTCCCCAGTGGGCGGTGTTGATGTAGGTGCGCTCGTCCTTAGAGTCGTTTTCTATACCGGTACCATTCCAGTTTTTCCACAGATCGGTGTCGACCTCTACCGCGTACCGGATATAGAAACCGCTCATTTGCTGGAAGAAATTATTTTTTGTATTATGGTTCAGGGACTGCAGATTCTTGATTTTGAACGTAAGGGTCTGTCCCTCGGTACTGGAGTAGGTGGTCGCGTTGACCTCAAAGAACTTATCAAGATGGGTGGCATTATCGAACGAAAACTCCGCTATGCCGTCGTTCTTAAACCATGGGTCGTGGTCACGATAAAAATTATAGCAAGCGACACTATTAGACGCTAGGCGGAATGCGCCCTGTGCAGAGCCTTCCACATACTTCAGACCGGCAGGCAGCTTATCGGTAACAGTGTATTCATTCTCTGTAAATTCAGTCAGGTCAGAGGTATCAAGGGTGAGCTGATAGTAGAGAGTCCGTCCGCTCTCCTTATAGTCAACATCCTCAAGTTTGTCTGTGAAATTACCAGCATCCCATTGATAAGCTTCACGCTTAGACACGCCCTTTTCAAAGTTGGTATGTTCCTTGGGCTTGGTATAGGTGTATTTCGCCTCTGCATTATTGGCCTTATTTCTAATAGTGATCTCGTTTCCGGGCTCGACCTTGCTCACATCTACATAGGTAGAGTAGCTGTCAATGGTCAGCTTTTTGATGTTTTGTCCCTTGTAACTGTCTGTTTTGGTCAGCTTGATGTAGAACGAACGAACAGGAGTAGTACTGTCGGTGGACGAGATCTCTTTTGCTTTACTTAACATTTCGCCGGTTTTTTTATCAAAACCGTCCTGAATGTCGGCGTACTTGATCTCGATCTGAATGCCTGCCGCAATAGCTTGAGCATAGGTCATTGTGGTATTATCTACCAGTGTGAAGGTGAGATGATTCTCAAGATCAGACTGAAGCTCGGATGCTATGCCGTAGTGGATGCCATCAAGGTCTTTAGGAGAGTAGATTTTGTCCAGAATACCGTAGCTTTCCCACTTGTTCGGCACAACAACTTCGATCTTCCACGGTGCTTTAAGCAGATTAGGAGTGGAGGTTTCGGTCAGAGAACCGGCGGTGGATTTAGAAGTACTCCAACTGCGGTCTGTAATGCCGGGCTCTGCGGTTGCCTCATACTTTTCTTTGCCGGTATCAACGGTGGATTTGTTTTTAACCGTTTTAACGCCATCCGGAACAGTGGTCTTATAGTAGAAGGTGTATTCAGTGCCAGTGGCATCCTTGGTAAACGTATAGTCGAATTTATCCTTGCCATCAACACCATTAATGGTACCAAACGGAGAAACAGTGCCGTCTTTGCTCTTTTCGGTAATGGTAACGTCTCCCACAATGGTTGCGCCATTGGTTTGGAGAGCGTCCTCGACCTTATAGTTTTTCAGGTTGCCGCCATAGTAGTTAGACAGGGTGACGGTCCAGTACATATAACCGTCCTCGTTATTATAGCTGCCGTGTTTTTCAATGTAGTTACTGTGCCATGTCCACGGGTCGGTCTTTTGTTCGTTGTTTGTCTCTGCATAGTTATGGAAACTGCCGGAACCAGAGCCACCATACGAACCGGACAACTCAACATCATAGGTCAGGATGTATTTGTCCTTTTTATTCATTTCGGGAAGGTTTTTGATGGAAAAACTCTGCTCGGTTTCGCTCCATGTCAGATGCCCATCAAGAGAGATTTCTTTCTTGTTTTTGTCGGTAAGCTTAATGGAGCTACGCACATACGTACCGGTGACCTTACCGGTGTTGTCCAGTTTGTCGTTAATGTCGACCTTTTGGTTCCAACCGTCAGTGGAACTTACCGTGACCGTATAATGAAGGATGCGTTTACCGTCTTTTTCATCATAGGTGCCTTTTTTATCAATGCTGATGTTAGTAGGATTTTTAACGGTAATAGAGGCAGAGCTGCCGGGGAAGGTGATCGTGCCGCCATCTCCGATTTTGTCGGTTTTTACCTTGGCGCTCAGGGTGAAATGACCGGTAAAAGGCTGGTGCGGCGCAAAGTTATTATTGAACTTCAAGGTGATCGTGCCGTCTTTCGCAACGGTCATCGTGCCCACACCATCATCAAGATCATAAGTGGCACTGTCTTCAGGCACTACTCCGTCAGGAAGGTGATAGGTCAAAGTGTCTTTTCCGGTTGTAAGATCCAGCACATCAGCGGGAATATAGAAGTCATAGTCCAGCTTGATCTTATCGTTGTTTTGCAAGTTATATTCACCGGTAACAATTTTGTTGTTTACAGTAACAGTAGTTCCGGTAATGCCGCCTTTATTCGAACCCTCAGGCGTTTCATCAAAGTAGGCCACATATTGAACGGATGTAAGGGTGCCGGAGCCCTCACCCGCCAGCATAAGCATACCGGGAGCCTGCAGGGCACCGGTAACAGCAGTGGTAAGCATCTCGTCTGCGTACTGGGCGGCGGCAACATCCACCACGGCCAGAACCTCGGCGTTGGAAAGGGTGACCTCAGCCACCTTGCCGTCCACGTCGCCGGAGATGACGGTCAGGGTGTCGGCATCGCCGTCCACACTGCTCACGATGCCCACGGTCTCCACGGGCTGAGCGTCAGTCACGGTGGTGGTCTGCGGCTCGGCAGCGGGGGACACCACGCTGGGGATAAGGATGTCCGCGCCGGATGCAGAGGTGCCGGTGCTGTCCACCGGCTTTGCGGCGGGCTGTTCCGGGTTGGCGGTATCGGGGAGATCGGGGGTGATCACGCTGTCGGCAGCGGGGGCGTCCTCGGCGGCAGGGGCTGCATCCAACGCAGAAGCGCCGGAAGTTTCAAGCTCTGCGCCGTTCTCACCCTCAGCGTCCATGCTGAACTGGTCGTCCAGATCGTCCGCTGCACCATCGGCGCTGCTGTCCACAGCCACGGTGCGGGTGACGTACTTATTATAAATAACGATGTCGCCTACATTGGCGGCGCTGCCGTCCTCGCCGTCCAGCAGCCAATCCATGTCGCTCATGGAGCTGCGCAGGGAAAGCACGCTGGCCTCCTGCGGGATGGCGCTCTGGGGGATACCGGCGTACTTCAGGCAGTAGGAGAGGAACATCACGTCCCACTCGCCGTAGGGGTTGCCGTAAGACTGGCCGTAGCGGGAGTAGTAGCGCAGGGTCACGCCGTCTGCGGGGTCGATCTCGAAGTTTTTCTCGCTCTGCTCGTAGCCCAGCTGGGTCTTTGCCACGCTGAGCAGGTCCTCGTCCCAGTTGCCGGTCATCACGGCCTCGGCGTTGGCGGCCTGCCACTCTTCGGGGGTCTCAACGTCGGCGGAGGTGTCGCTCAGGCAGGCTACGGTGTGGTGATGCTCCGGCAGGGGGCAGGTAAGCACTTCCTCGTAGCAGGCGTCAGTGTGGTGGTGGTAGATGGGCTCCACGGTGTCCACCGTCGGCTCCAGTGCCACAGGCTCGGCCACAGCCATAGCCGCCAGCTCGGCGCTCTGGGTGGGCTCCACCACCTGCTCCACAAGCTCGCCCTCTTCCAGTCCACAGGTCAGCTCGTACTCGGTGGTATAGCAGCTTTCGTCGTGGGTATGCTCAAATTTGTCGCAGATCAGGGTGCCGTCCTCGGGGTCGAAGCAGTCGTCACCGTGGACGTGCTCTTCCTCCATGCAGGTCAGGGTCTGCACCTCGGTGTAGCAGTCCTCGGTGTGCTCGTGGGGCACAAACTCGATCTGCGGCTCCAGTGCCAGCGGCGCGGGCTCAGCCTCAACGGTGGGCTGGCTGGTGGCAGCAGCGGCGGCCACCTCGTCCGCATTTTCAAGCTCGCCTTCCTCGTAACCGCAGGTGAGCACCTTGGTGTAGCAATCCGCGGTGTGGGTGTGCTCCTCCTCGCCGCACTGGTACTGCGCGGTCATCGAGATGCCCACGCCATGCAGCTGCCAGTTGACGAACAGGGTGGTGATCATGGCAAGCGCCAGCACAAATGCGGTGTAGCGCCGCAGGGTGTGCCGGTTCTCACGGAACCGCTCCATGTACGTTTTAAGAATGTCGTTCATAACGAAATACCTCCTCCCGGGGTCAATGGATCAACGAGAAACTGGACAAGGGCCATATCCGCAGGAAAACCCTGCCCACGATCTGGCTTTTTTCAACGCAGCCTATCACGCTGCTGCGGCTGTCGATGGAGGTGGCACGGTGGTCGCCCAGCACGAAGTAGCGGTTTTCCGGCACCTGATAGGGGAACCGGATGTCGCATTCGCCCACGGTCAGCGCGTCCACATAGGGTTCGTCCAGCGCCACGCCGTTTACCGAGACTACGCCGTTCACGTCCATATCGATCACATCACCGGGCTGCCCGATGATGCGCTTGAGCAGCAGCTTGTTCTGCCAGTAAAACCCGCATAACTCACCGTTTTCAATGTGGTTGGATTTTACCAGCAGGATAATGTCTTTATCATTTAATGTAGGGTACATGCTGTCGCCGGAGACCTGAAGCACCGGCAGAAACAGCGTAGCCAGCAGCACGGCTGCTGCGGCCACCACCACCAGAATATAGATCGTACTGCGCAGCACCCGCTGGTAGCGGCTCTGGTACGCAAGACGCTCACGTTCTGCGGCCACTTCCTCGGTGGAAGGGATGGAAGCGAACCGGATATCGCGTTTTTTCATGTTTCCTCCGAAGGCAGGCCGTCAGTGCTGCGATACTGGTCCAGCAGCTCGTTGGCCTTGTGGTCAAATGCCTGCCAGCGCTGCTGCACCTCCTGCTCGGCGCGCTCTACCATGGCCTTGCAGTCGGCCTCGGTCTGGGTGCGTTTTTGCGCGGCGGCGGCGGTCATGGCGTCGCATTCCTGCTGCGCCTGCGCTTTCAGGCTGTCGGCGTCTGCCTGTGCCTGCTCCAGAATGCGTTTGGCCTCGCTGCGCGCCTGCGAAAGGGTATTGGCGGCGGTGGCGTTGGTGTCCGCAAGACTGGCCTGCACCGAGTGCAGATAGTCATCGGCGGCGGCCTGCGCGGCGGCGAACACGTTGTTCAGCTCCAGCGCGGCCTGCGCGATGGAACCGGCGCTTTCCAGCCGGAGCTGCCGGTCCTGCAGCTGCGCGGTAAGCGCGGCGTTCTGCGCCTTGAGCTGGTCCTCGCTCTGCTTCAGCGCATAGATGATCTCTATCAGTTCAGCGCGGTGCATCCGCCGCAGTTCACGATCTGCCATTTGCGTACAAACTCCCGAATGTAAAGATAACGAAATTTTTTCGAAAAAACCGAAACAACTTAAAGGAAATGCCTGATAATTCACTTGTTGCCACGCAATTTGCGCAGCTGGAGAGACCTTTTATAAACTATCTTATTTTAGCACATTCCATGTAACAACAATATAACAAATCAGACACAAAATCAAGAGATAAAGCCAAAAAAATATCGCATTTTTTTGCTTTTTATATAGAAAAAGCCCAAAAAACGGCCACTGACCCCCAAAAAGCTTAAAAAGTTTGTTCACAATTCTGGAACGTGAAGTGCTGCGCAGTAATGCACTGAATTACAGCGTGTACGAAAAACGGGAGCCGCACTTTTCGAAAAAAGCGCGGCTCCCGGATCTGAACTTTGGGGTGATGCTTTTACTTGCCGAAGCTGCCCAGCAGGCTGTTCAGCGATACAAAGGACTGGTAGATGACGTTAACGTTGTTGATGATGGAGCTTGCACCGGAGAAGATGCGGGCAATGTAGTTGAACACCTTGCCGATGTCCAGGAAGGACTGATAAGCGTTGCTGGCGCCGCCGTCCAGATAGGTCATCTCCTCGGCTTCGATAGCGGAATAGCTGGCGGGCATTTTCATGGTAGAAGTAGTCATGGTAAGATCCCTTTCTTCAATGGTATCATTGTGTTTACAGCAGTGTTCAGAACATGGTGGAGACCAGCAGGGTGGTAAGCAGGGCACCGGCCACAAGGGCAGGGCCTACATACTTCTGCCACTGGGCGGCAGGCTGGGTGGTGGGCTGCGGCACGGTAGAAGTACCGGCCTTGGCAGTCCAGTGGGCGTAGATGGTGGCGTCGGAGGTGAACACGGTGGAGGTGGTCACCTTGCTGCCGCCCACCGGCTCGGTGTACCAGCCATCAAAGGAGTAGCCCGTCATGGTAGGCTGCTCGGGCGTGCTCTCCAGTTTGCCGGACAGGTTCGTGTAGGTTACCACGGTGGAGCAGATGCCGCCTTGGGCATCCATACCAATGGCGTACACGTTCTCTTCCTTTTTGCTCCCTGAAGTTTTGTCGGCGGCAAATGCAGCCGGCAGTGCGCAGCACAGCAGCGTGAACAGGCAAAGCCCGACCACCAGCGTTTTCAGGAATTTTTTCATGAGATCCCTCGCTTTCCTTCACAAAGATGGAGACACTGCCCCGCCCGGGGACAGCCCGGACATCGGCGTAGTTTCTTCAACTTATTTTTATCACATCCAGTGTACCAGAACCGCAACAAAAAATACAGTCTTTTGAGAAAATAATAAGAAAAATCAGGAAAAAAATAAATTTCACCTTTGCAATATGAATCTTGTGCCCCCTGCGGACTGTGTTTTTTGAAAAACGCGTCCCGCAAAACTTGCCTTTCGTAAAAACATGGAAGAATATGGAAAACGCAGGGGCCCGGCCGCAAAGCCCAAAAACCGACCCAAACCGCCGCAAGTGCGGCAGACAGCGCACAGAAAAAGCTGCAAAAATGCGGCGCACCTCTTGTGGAACAGCGGAAAATATGCTATACTGTTTTGCATGATGCGCCATCGCCAAGCGGTAAGGCAGGGGACTTTGACTCCCCCATCGTAGGTTCGACTCCTGCTGGCGCAACCAAAAGCCCCGTCATCCTGAAAAGGCTGACGGGGCTTTTTGTATCACTTTTCCACAAAATGCGGCTGAACGGTGCAAAGCTCAGCGGCGGCGGATCTTTCTGGTGGGCTTGCGGCGGTTCCAGTTGTTCAAAAGGACCCACGCAAAGTAGATGATGATGGAAATAATACTCAGTGTTATTACAACTTTGAGGTACAGACTGCCTAAGAATTCCTGAAAACGCGCCACAGTGAACAGCAGCGGGTTGCGGCTGACATCCTGCCCGGCGATCAGGTCCACCACGCCAATGGTCTCACCGGCAAGCTTCAGTTCCACGGTACCCACCACATCGCCCTGCTGGACAGGGGCACACACGGAATCCGGCAGGTGGAAATATTTCTGGGTCACGCTGCCGTCGCCGGTGGAAGGCAGCAGGGTCATCATGCTGTCGGCGGGATACAGCTGCAGGGAGCTGGTATCGGAGGAATACTTCACCGGGATCTCGGCCAGCGTAAGGTCGGTGTCCAGCGCGGCCTGAATGGAAAAGCTGTCGAACACCCAGTCCATCAGTTTGACCGTCTCGAACA
>ERZ772876.2615-NODE-2615-length-14654-cov-3.331804_pt1 | contig 14654 bp, 24 predicted proteins | sample MGYA00580584_ERZ772876 | MGnify/ENA primary metagenome ERZ772876 (study PRJEB29015, sample SAMEA2737728) | human gut metagenome | biome: human gut; feature: human-associated habitat; material: faeces | place: China | collected 2012 ... | reverse complement strand
GATGCCCTTTTTGCCGAATGGTGGAAAATCCAGTATAATCCGGATCTTTTTACAAAATCCGAGATGCTGGAGAGATGGTTCGGAAATGTCCTGGTTGATACCAGGGTACACGGAGTAACCACACCGAGATATGCAAAAAGCACATCCATGATCGGAGAGCTGACCGATGATTCTGCCGGATTAGTGTGCACACCGTCCACAGAATCTACCGCCGGTTCAGACCCGTTTGCACATCTGCCTCAGTTCTGGTGCCTGGAAGTTGCGGCAGAGAAAAATGCGGATGGCTCCCACGAGATTTTTTATGTGGAGCACATTGACGATACGGCGAATGTAAGATCTGGAGAACATCTTTGCTGGGTGCTCCAGAAGAACACTTACAAGCGTGAGTGGCAGGATAAAGATTACAAGTATCTGAAAACCAGATGCACACCAGCACCGGGGTACAAGAGATGGAAAGAGGGAACTGACCGAACTGGAAAAGTGCATGAGTACATGGCACATCCGAAGTATTATGCCGGCATCGCTGCTGATGGAAGTATTACCTGCGGAACTGGTTTAAAGCCGGTCAACCGAACATCCCACCAGACAGGCGTAACCAAGTGGAGAGCTAGAGGGACACAGTATTCCGGAGCTTCCGGATCCCTTCCGAAGTTCCTGGATGCCATGATGCGTCTTAAATATGGGCGTAAAGGCAATTCCGGAAAGATCGAAGGATGCACGGTGTATAACTACCAGTACACTGTTGCGGTAAGCGAGACCGGCGTGGAGCGTGTGATTCTGACAACCGCACAGGGAGCGAACCTGTTTGTTGGATCTGCAGTCATGCTGGGAGTTTATGGCGATACAACCGACAGAAACGCAGCAAGCAACTATTCCGTCTTTGATGCGAAACTGATCACCGCCATCGAGACAGTGAATATCGATGGTACGGAATACTCGGCAGTCTACGTTGACAATGGAGGCAAGACCTTCGATACAGTAGCGGGCAGTACCTATCTTTCCACAAGCCCGTATTATTCTGGATGGAATGATAACGTACTGGGAAGAGACGGCAGCAGATACAGCCCGACATCTGGGAAAGAGCCGGGTATGCTCCAGGGAGTAGAGTTTATGAACGGATCCTGCCTAATTGTCTCTGATGAATTATGGCAGTGGAGCACAGACGCAGAAGGAAATTACAATTTTGACTGCTTTAAGTGCTGCGATCAGTCAAAAGTAGGCTCTGCGATCAATGAAGATTATGAGCAGATCAAAGGAGCACACCTTGTATATCCAGCAGGAACAACAGGAGCATGGGTGTATATTACAGACAACATCATTGACGATGATGTGCTCTGGCCGGAGGCTACGACAGCCACTGGAAGTGGCGTCGGAGTGGGAGCTGGCTTCTATCGGTTTCCGGCGGCGTCTGGTGTTCGTTCGGCTTGGTGCTTCGGCAACTTGAACGACGGTGGCAATGCTGGCGTTGCGTGCCGCAACTCGAACAATGGGGCGTCTAACGCTAACTGGAACGGCTCTCTGGGAGCAACTGGTACAATCATGGGATTAGTATTTAAAAATCATTGCACCGTATAATCCACGCTTATGTGCGAAAATAACTTGAAACCAACGAGGCTAGTACCTACGGGAAAGCCACGGAAGTAACCAGATGAATATTAAGGAGGTTGACTTGAAAACATACTGCAAACCAGCAACGGTAAACATTGAGGACTGGAAATTCAATGAAGACGCCGTTGTGGAATGCTTCCGGAATAAGCGGAGCAGGAAAGATTTCCAACGTCTGCTATGTAAGACCGGGAAAATAACAAAGCGTGAGATCGCAGAAGATCAGCTGAATAAGGATTTTAAACGAACCTTAGAAGCGGAATCAGAAGTAGCAAAGATGCTGACGCAACGTATAATCAACCGAGATTTACAATTAAAACCGATCCGCCAGTTTCGAAGAATTGACGGGCTGACGCAGAAGATCCGTGATATCTGCCAGGAATCTCCGGAACAGCAGGTTTTTGAGTATATCGCCGTGTTTGCGCTGAAACCGCTATTCAGAGCCAAAATTATGCAGATTCAGTATGGCAGCATCCCAAATAAGGGAGGCGTAGCCGGTAAACGGAAGATCGAAAGACTACTCCGGAAGAAATTTCACGGGAAGGTAGTTGCCGTGAAAGGCGATGTTACAAAAGCTTATCCTTCAGTAACAGTTCCGATTGTCATGGAAATGTTGAGAAGGGATGTAGGCAAGAATAAAGTCCTGTTATGGTTCCTGGGTGCGTTGATGAGCAATTATCCTGGGAACCATCTTTGTATTGGTGGGTATCTTCCGGCATGGCTATTCAACTACGTGATGGCATATGTTCTGAGATATATTTACGGGCAAGCCCAGATGCGAAGAGGCAAGCGAAATAGGCTTGTGTATGCGGTTGTATGCTATGCAGACGATTTCACTATCTACGGAGATGTGTCGAAATTAAAGAAAGCCATGAAGAAAGCTACGATCTGGGCTCATGACAAGTTCGGGTTGAAGATTAAAGGTATCTGGCAATTCTACCAGGTGGCATCTTTCGATGAAGAACGGGAGAACCTGGAAGAACGAAGAAAAGGCAGTAAGAAAAGAACGCCTGGAGTAGATATGATGGGCTATGTAGTCCGGAGAAGGTACACAATCATCCGTGGAAGAGTATTCCGGAGGATCCGGAGACAGGTATTAAGGGCCTGGAGCGATTATAAATCCAAGGGATTTGTTCCCTGGTGGAGAGCCTGTCGAATCGCTGCCTATAAAGGGTGGGTGAAATATAGCAATAGCTTAAAATTCCGGATAAAGTATTGCTTTGATGAACTATTCAAATTGTGCTCATACAGTGCGAGCAAGCACGGAAAGGAAGTAGAAAATGAGAAGAGAATCTTACTTATCGCAGCCATCAGTAGTTGAGATCTATCCGGTATTTTCCGGAACAGACATTATCATGCGTAAAAACATTGAGTTGGCGGAGAAAGAAGAAATCCAGGATGGGAAAAAGAATAAGTACAAGGTGTGGGAGTGTGACGAAATTCAGTTCCATTACCAGGGCAAAGTAACTCAGGAAGAGATCGAATCTGATTTTGATTACTGGTTTGCAAAAGCTGAAGAGGTTCCGGATCCTTCCAGCGTGAAAGACCTGAGACTGGAAGATGCCAGAAAAGCGAAATACCGGGAAATTGCCTCTGCGTGTGAGCAGACAATATATGCTGGCGTGGATGTGAGCACATCTTCCGGAGTGGAACATTTCAGCCTGACTGAAAAGGATCAGATCAATTTATTCGGCAAGAAAATGCAGTTGCTGGCCGGAGTGGAAAAGTTGGAATACCACGAGGACGGACAGCCTTGCAAGTATTTCTCGGCTGAGGATATGCAGAACATCGTCAATAAAGCGATGTTCTATGTGTCTTATAACACAACATATTGCAATGCCTTGAATATGTGGATTAAGTCGGCAGAGAAAGCAAGCAATCTGGAGCAGATTCGGTGGGGAGCTGAAATCCCGGAAGAGTTCCAGAATGAGGTGCTGAAAGATTACATGAAGGTTCTGGCATCCGGAGGTATTGCATAGTGAAAAAAATCATAAAGTACCTGACACTCTTCCTGATCGGAGGAGTTTTTTATTATTCCCTGGAAGTGATCTTCCGGGGATATTCATTTCCGGCAATGGCAGGATGCGGCGGACTGTGTTTCGTTATCTGTGGTGCGCTGAATGAGAAAAACAGGTGTATGCCCTTGCTTCTCCAGCAGTTGATAGCTGCATCCGGGATCACAGTGATTGAATTTATTTCCGGGTTGATCCTGAATGTATGGTTGGGGCTGAATATGTGGGATTACAGTAACATGCCCGGAAATATACTTGGTCAGATATGCCCGCAATTTACGTTGCTGTGGTTCCTTCTGTCGGCAGCGGGAATATTTCTGGATGATGTGATTCGCTGGAAGTTCTTTGGAGAGGATAAACCGCATTACCATCTTTTCCAGAAAAGGAAGGGCGATAAATGACAAAGTTACAGATTATCTCCAAATTATGGTCGGCAATCTATGATCTAATCTTCCTGATTAAGGGGACGCCGACAAAAACCCTGGAGGAGATCGAGGCAGATCTTGACGTTATCGAGTGCGCATGCCGGAGGTACGCAGATTGCGATGACGAGGAGATAACATGTGACGGTAAGTGCTTAAATGAGGGCAGAAAGGAAGCGGAATGGATGCATTGATAGAAGTGTTTGGCAAATACAGCGTGGGATCACTGATCCTGCTTGTAGCTGCATTTGTATTTTTGTGCAAAATCTATTGGAAAATGAAAAAGGTCATCGTCGAGCAGCATGACTTAAAAAAAGCCCAAGATGAGCAGATCACCCGGATCATCGAGCAAGAAGCGAAATATCCAGAATGGCGGAAACAGTCCCTTGATATTCAGAAAAAGCTCACAGAGCGCATGGACAGGATACAGAAATTTCAGGAGGATGTCATGCGCCGGATTGAGGAAATCGAAGCGGAGAGGCGAAAGCAGAAGCGCAACGAGCTTCGGGAACGGCTGCTTTACGCGTACCGGTATTACACAAGCAAGGAGGTAAACCCGAAACAGGCGTGGTCAGAGATGGAGGCGCAAGCGTTCTGGGACATGTTCGGAGACTACGAGAAAAACGGAGGGGACGGGCATATGCACACTGTTGTACAGCCTGCTATGCGTGCATTGGAAGTAATTCCGATGCACGAGACAGAGCTGGTTGCAGAGCTGATGCAGAGCAGGCGGTGAAAGAATGAAAAGACGGCAAAAAAACAAGAAAACATGGTTGTGGGAATTTTCCAAAAAGCTTGTGGTTACATGTTCCGTACTGTACGTCATGAGCTTTTTCTATTCGTGTGCAGCTATGTGGTATTTTCAAGACTTTTCCTATCTTGGTACATACATCGAGCAGGCATCCGATATCCTGCGGACGTGTGTATTCGGCTATTTTGCGAAAGCCGGGGTAGAAAATGTGTTTAAAATCAGATCAGGAAGTCAAGACAATGACGGAGTATTTTAGATTCTTTTTTTAGAAAGCGAGGAAAAATATGAACTACACAGAACTTATCAGCCAGATTTTACTTATTGTAGGCGCTCTGACGGCGCTGGTAAATATCGTGACCGAGGTAGCAAAAAGAACGTTTGACTGGGTGCAGGGGTCGAAGGTAATTAACGTCTTTGTGTTGGCGCTGTCCCTGATCCTTACCGTGGCAGTCTTTACGGCATACTGGCAGATTAAAGGTATGGCGCTTGCGTGGTATATCATCGCAGCGTTTATTATCATCGGCTTTTTAGTCGCCTACGCAGCGATGTTTGGCTACGACAAACTGCTGAGTTACTTTAAAAAGGAGGGCTGACGATGGCAACACGGGAACAGGCACTGGGATATGACGGAAGAGTGAACGGCTCCCAGAAATAACTCTAAGAGAAGGGAGGGAGTGCTATGTGGGACAAAATCCTATTCGTGTACCTTTTGGGGATCGTGTTAAGCCAGCCAGTTTATATCTGGGTGGGCCGGACATTATGCAAAATTGAGGATGTGGACGAAGAGCTTTACTGCCAGGACAACGGCGTGTATTACGAACCGAGAAAGCCGAATTACCCGTTGGTAATGGTGCTTATGACCCTGGGTGGGATCTTATGGCCACTGATTATCCCATTTGCGGTGTTTGTACCGTTGAAATTTATCCTGATGGATAAAATGGGGCAGTTGCATCCAGGGGATGGCGAGACACCGGATCCGGACGAGGACACGTACTTATAACTGGGTGGGGAGAAATCCCCACTCTTTTACGTTGGAGGAAGCTATGGCAATTATACGAAACACCTATACAGACGCATTATTCAATGGCCTTATGGCTGCCGGATGCACGATATACGGGGCATGTGGAGCTATGGGGAATATTTACGCAGAATCCGGAGCAAATCCCCGGAACTTGGAGAACCTCTGTGAAAAGAGGCTGAATTACAAATACACCGATGACACGTACACAGAGGCAGTGGACAGCGGAGAGATTACAAGAGCCTTTTTCCTGCATCCCCTGGGAGATAACCGACAGTATGGTTACGGTTTCTGCCAGTGGACATCTGCCGGAAGAAAAGCCGGACTGTATGACCTGGTTAAATCTAAAGGCGTGTCGATTGGAGATCCAGACACTCAGGTTGAGTACATGCTGAGCGAATTGCAGAAGAGCTATAAGAGTGTCTGGAAGGTATTGCAGGCAGCAACCTCTGTGCAGGAAGCATCTGATATCTTTCTGGTCAAGTTTGAGGCTCCGGCAAACACCGGATCAGCAGTTAAAAATACAAGAGCTTCCTACGGGGAGCAGTACCTGAAAATCTATCAAGACAGCAAAAAGGGAGATACGAGCATGAGTTTAATTTCTAACAGCGGACACGATGAAAACGGAAAGTATTCAGGAGGAAAAGTCGGAGACCAGACCGGGACGGAATGGGCGTTGATTCCATGGTATAACAGACCTTGGAAGTGCGTCCTGAGGCATCCGGATGCAAAAGTTAGAGCAAAGCTGGCAGAGCTAGGGATCAAAGCTGCTAAAAATGATTTGGTCGGTTACGATCAGGGACAGAGAGGCACATACTGGGAGCATCTGAAAGCCAGCAATTACGATCCGTCAAAGATCACGATCGCTTGCGAGGCAGATTGTTCCGCAGGTGTGATCGCTAATATTAAAGCAGCGGGGCATCTTCTGGGAATTGATGCGCTTAAAAACATTAACGCTACATACACAGGCAATCTGAGAGCCGGGGCAAAAGCCGCCGGATTCCAGGTGCTGACAGAATCTAAGTATCTGACTGGCCCGGATTATCTGTTGGCAGGAGATATTCTTCTGAACGATAGCCACCACACAGCAACGAACGTCCAGGACGGAGCAAAAGCCGGTGGATCCGGAACAACCAGCTTAGGATCTACGAGCAGCGGATCCGGAACAACTTCCGGAGGGAATAGCAAGACCGCCAATGTTAAGAAAGGCCAGCAGTGGTTGAATAGCAATTATGGCAATAAGCTGATTCAGTTCTGCGGAGCCAAACTGGAGGTGGATGGATCCTACGGTCCGGCTTCCAGATGGGGAGCGCTTGTGGCCTGGAAAGATCTTATGAACCGCAAGTACGGAACGAAGCTCGCCCCGACAAACAAGAACTTCTACGGCTCCTGCAAGAAGGTGGCTGGAAAGGCAGAGGTCCACAGCGGAACTGTCGGCACGTTTACGTTCCTGGTTCAGTTCATCCTGGCGGCGAAGGGATATTACACCGGAGCTATGGACGCCAGCTGCGGAGCAAATCTCACAGCAGCGATCAAAGCATTCCAGAAAGCGAATGGTCTGGATGCTGACGGATGGTGCGGAGCTGAAACTTGGTATGCATTGTTCAACTAAGAAAAATTTGTAACAAGTAAACCGAATCTATAACGCATAAAGTAAAAATCCTTTTGGTCGAGGAAATAATATATCACACACGCCCTGGGTATCTCTGGATGCCTGGGGCATTTTTTATTGTCTTAAAATCTAGTAAAATTCTGAAAAAGGCTATACAGCAAACAGGCTTTTTGTCAATGTGGTTTTTCTACAAATCAGCAAAGCTTCAGTTGTGCAAAATTTTGATTTCGCACGAAAATAAATTTTAGGATCTGATTATTGTTCGTGAAGAAAAAGGCGATATGAGGCATTTTAGGCACCTCTAGGCGAGGGAGTTCATTCCGGGAAAAGGTCAAAAATCGGATCAGAAGCCAGACATGGTTGAAATGAACAAAAACAGGTTCAGAAAACGTACATTATCTACAACGCACTGTGGAAAGTGCGGAAAAGTACCATGGTGCGTTACATAACGATCACTGTAGCATATACCGTGACTATCACAGTGACACTTCACGAGTGACAAAAAGCATCGGATCCGGATTCTTAGCAAGAGTATTTTTCTGACACAGATAAAAAGGTATTCTCAACAAGTGTTAGGTGTTTCTTCCTTATATAATGCAAACAGTACGTGATTACCACAGTGATTGCTACAGTGACTATCACTGCATATGCTACAGCGACTTTTTCTCACATATATATTATTTATTATATATAAATATAATATTTTCTCTTTTCTTTGGTTCTTTCTTTTCTCTTTCGTGACGCTACAGTGAGCATCACAAAATCCACCCGGAAAAATATTTTTAATTATATGCAGAACACGCCTTGACACAACACACTACAGTGAGTTATACTTCAAACATCAAGAAAAACAAACACACGAACGAAAACGAGGGAAAATATATGATGACAATTAGAGATTACAGAAATGCACTTAACGAGAGAAACAGTTTTGATTTTGAATCAGTCGGCTGGAGAGCTGCACAGGCAAAACTTGAGCAGATCATCGAGACAGGACTTGAGGAAGGAAGCTACGAGATCGCAAAAGAAGTTCAGGATGCAATCTATGACCTTCTTGACTGTGGGCTGACATTCGAGGATGAACAGGTTGTAACTCTGATGGATCTCCTGAAAGAGAATGACTTTGAAGAACTCGCAGAAGAGGTAATGGGGGATTAAGACTATGACAGCATCGGAAAAGAGAGCGAAGAATTTAATCGCAGGACTTACAACATCACAGCTCCTGGATCAGTGGGAGTCAACATCAGACATAGCTGATCCGAACATCCCGACCGTGAGAGGATGGCTCATGGACGAACTGGAGAAGAGATTCCCAGAACAGTTCGGCAAATGGTTAGACAGTGATTGCAGAGACGAAGATCTCAGAAAATTTATTTACGCATAATCGGGAGGTAGAGACATTATGGCAGCAACAATTATTCAATTTCCACAGACACACAGCAACATCTTTTTGAACCTGACACAGCTTATCAATCTGGCATCTGACAACCAGGTAGTAGAGGAGTATGCAGAGATCATGGCAGTTTGCCGTGAGGAGGGCAATTTCAAACCTGGAGAAGTTGAAACGCTCCAGGAACAGATCCGAGCAAGACGCCTGGAAAATGCAAGACCGGAAGAAAAGCCGGCAGTGATTCCAGAAAAGCCGGGGCTGTACTGCTACACTCCGGAAATGGGAGAACAGAAGCCAAAGTGCCAGATCGAAGCAGAGCGGAGCTATTATGGCAGACATTACCACATCAACACTCCACTGGAGCTGAGAGGCAGAGGAATCAAAAAAGATGGTGTGAAAGAGGCAAAGAACCTCAGACCAAATTATCAGTACATGGCCGGATGGTTTGAATACACCGTAACTGAAAGAGCTTTTGAGAAGCTCCAGGAACGGTACACGATCAGCCAGGAGTTACTTCTGGATTGATTACATAGTGCCGACCGGAGGCGGCAGACCTCCGGAGATAGAGCGTATGAAAAACTTGAAACCGATGTTGCTGACAAATAACCAACGGAAAATGCACGGTTTACCGTTATGGAGAAAGAAAAACTGCAAAAAGAGACTTTATACACGTTGCGAGGCAGACGAGACAATCACGGCCTTTATTGATTATTGCAATCAGGAGTAGGAGGTGTAGAGATGAAAAAATTTAAGCATACTGAGCGGACTGTAAAGATTTATAATTCGATCATCAAAGAGTACCGGGAAATAAACTCAGATAGTGACCTAGAAGCAATCGGGATTGATTATGACGATTACCGGAGTTCGGAATTGGGGTTACTGCTAGACAGTCTGAGATTCAATGGAGAAGGGATGACGAGTAGTAAGAAGGTTGCGGAATGGATGAAGAGACATAGCTGTAATGTCTACTTGATCGGAGATGACTGGAAAGTGCAGCTGTAAAGGAGAAATAAAATGTGGAGCATACCGAATGAGGATGAATACTGGGAGCGGAGACATGAAGAGTATGAGAGAGTTCCGAAGAACTGGAAACCGGAACCAGAGCTGCAGATCCTGAGCCTGGATGACGAGCTAGATGATCTGGAAAAAGAATATGGTTGTAAGCTGGAAGATCTGAATGAGCCAGACATTGAAGATATCGTATTCCGGATCCGTGACGAATATCCGATGTCGGCAGAATATGATCCAGCATTCATGGCAATATTTTATAAAGCGGATCCGGAATGGAGGTACAACATATGGTAGAGAAAAAGGTAGTAAAGAGACGTCACAAAGATATTTTGAATTTCTGCAAGCGATACATGAGCGAGAAGGGATTTCCACCGAGCGTCCGTGAGATCGGGGACGGGGTCGGATTGAAGTCCACCAGCTCAACGTGTCATTACATGCAGGAGATGCGAGAGATGGGACTGATTATTTCAGGCCCGGAGTTTTCTCCGAGAGCATTTACACTTCCGGGTGCAAAGTATGTATTCGAGGATGACCAGGAGGGAGGCTCTGAGGCATGATTAAAAAAGTGGAGAACATAATCTTGAAGAAAAGATTGCGAAAGCGATTGGAAAAGCTAAAAAGGCAGAATGAACGCATCAGGAGGCGAGAGACAGAGAACCGGAACTTAAAAAATAACATGAGAAGGACAGCCCAGGAGTTGGAGGACATCAAAGATTCTCTGACAACTGGGTTTTGCCCGTACTGTGAGACACACAACATGTTTTCCTGGGATTCAGAGTGGGGTTTGGTTTCCTATTGCCCCCGTTGCGGAGCTAGAGTAATGCTGTGCCAGATGTGCGACAAGTCCGGATCTAGGTGCGATTATGACGCACGATTGGATATTTGCTCCGAAATGTAATATACGCCTTGACAAGCTGATCCTTCCTGAAGTATGCTATAGCAAATGGAGGAAAAGACATGGAAGTGATTGAATATATTAAGCAGACAATGAAAGAAGAGGGTGTTACTCAGATGGAGCTAGGGCGTAGAACGGGGCTAACGAGGCAGTCAGTGTTCGATGTTCTGAGTAGGGCAAATCCAAATTTTAACACCGTGAGAAGAATATTCAATGCACTAGATCGTGATATAGACATCAGGAAGAAAGATGGAAGTGAGCTGGATATTGATAAAAACTCACTGTACGCTGTTTTTGAACGGGAAGCACCTGGATTTGGAAAACTGAAAGCGATCCTGGAGGCTATGGGATATGAATTTCAGTATGTGAGAAAATAAAGGAAAATGCACTGTTTTAGAGGCATAAACGCATGCCTCTAATTTTTTTGCAAAAAATGCAGAACACGCCTTGACATAACGCACTACAGTGAGTTATACTTCAAGCATCAACAGAAAACAAATGAACGACACGAACGGAAATGGAGATAAAAAGATATGAGAAAAGAAGCGGCCAGCAAAGAAAATTACATCATCGTTGACGAGAACGACAACGTAATGTTCGGAGGACAGCACTACACAGAGGCTGGAGCTGATAAAGTCTGGAACATGTACAACGGCATCTATGAGGATGAAAACGGTGAGAGATACATCTATATCAAGAAAGTTGAGGAATGGGAGGAAACAAACATGATTAAGAGATCCAGAGCAAACAGGACAGAAAGAGCAACCTTCCAGAATATCCGGAATGAGCACAAATTTATAGATGTGGCTCATCACGGAGACGGTCACTACTACTTGATTCAGTATATGAAACATGAGACACCGAACGGAACAGTAGTGAATTATATGGGAACCAGATGCGGTAAGAAGCAGAAGTTCAGAATTGGAAAAGGGACGCTGTTAAGCATCCTGGAAGATTACAAGAAAGTTGAGGAGGACAAAAGCTATGATGAAGCATGAATTTGAGGAAAGGGTTGGAGGCGAGATCTCCGATCAGAATTACAATATCATTGAAACAGTATACACCTGGCACCCGGCAATTAACGAAGTCGGTGGAAAAGATCAGATCGCTACTTTATACAAAACCGGAGGCATGCCACTGATTAAGAGCATGCTGGAGACTGCAAACATTATGATGGATCTGGACAAAGAAAGACGGCAAGCAATGAGACGCATGGAGGAGATTCGGAGGAGAATTGAGACGGTAGCCAGTGGAGATCTGACAGAAGAACAGTGTCGGAGAGATGCAGTAGGAATGTTTGACAAGTCCAATAGTCCGGAAGAATGGGGATACGCAAGAATGTTCCTGGCAACAAAATACGGCGAAGAGCTTGCATCAGAGATTGTTGAGGAGGTAGAAGCATGAACGTTATCACGGAAAGACACGAAATCGGTATCACAATGAACCTTGGAAAATACCCAGTAATCGGGCTGGATATGGACAACAAACCTTATAAGGAGTGCGATGGTTTTATCGTCGGATCCAAAGTGAGAGTAGCCTGGGATCGAAGAGATCCAAAGTGGGAGGGGATGACAAGCAGATGCAAACTCATGGTTGAAGAAGGAAAGTACCGACTGAATAGCCACGGGTGCTGCTTATCAGCCGATTTCACAGTTTATGACTTTATCGAGGATATTGAGAACGCCAATACGCCATTAGTTCACAAAGAGCAGATTGTAGCAGTTGCTCATTACTCAAAATCAAACGGAGTGAAATTCCTCCGGATGATGAAGGTTTCTCCAAGAATCGACACTCAGTGCATGACGGTAGCAACCCTGGAAGATCTTAACGATGAAGAAATGAAGGAAGTAAGAGACTTCATAGATAGGAGGAAAAGATGGTAGATAGAAGCAATCAGAGGCTTAATGAGGCAATCGAAAATACGATCCGGATGTGGGATGGAACGATCCACGGGCAAACAATCCGGAACATGTACGAAAATGGTTCTGACTATGAAAGCATCTGTGAGATAGCCGGGATCGAGTATGAAGATTATGAGGAGGAGTAAACCATGAGCGAAAGAGAATTTGTAGTAATCAATGAAGAGGCTGCCAGAACGGCCCAGAATATGATGTCTTTTAATGAGTATCAGCTGGGATCCAGAACCAAAGAATACCAGGAGGACGTCAACGAAGTATATGATCTGGCGGAAGAAGTAGTTGCCAGAAGAGGAGAAGAATACCGGGAAAGAGCCTGGAGGATGGCAACCAGATATGCAAAGAACCTGGGAAAATATTTCAACGAGGAGGCAAGAATCGGCTGCATGTGTCCGTCTGTGATGATTTCTGGAGCCGGAAACTTTCCGGTAAAGAAGAAAGAGAAACAGGTCAAAGCCTGGGGTAAAAACCATGAGTTCTACAATTACTGCCAGTCGATCCGAGGAAAACTGAATAACCTTTTGTACTCAAAAGAGGTTATCAAGAGTGATGACGAAAACGCTATTGAAGCCCTGGAGGAGAAAATTGACAGTTTGAGGGAAGTTCAGGAAAACATGAAGGAGATCAACAAGTATTACCGCAAGCACCATACGCTGAAGGGATGTGATCTCCTGACAGAAAAACAGCTCCAGAAGCTCCAAGGATCCATGGATCAGTTCGGGTATGACAGATCCCCATATCCGAGCTGGGCTTTGCAAAACAACCTGGCAAATATCAAGAGATGCCAGCAGAGAGTTGATGAACTGAAAAAGACAAAAGAGAAAGGCACCTCTGAGACGGATTATGGCGATTTCAAGGTGATTGAGAATACAGAACTGATGCGAATACAGATCGTGTTCGATGGAAAGCCAGATGAGACAATCAGAAGTACTCTGAAAGCAAATGGTTTCCGATGGGCTCCATCTCAGGGAGCGTGGCAGAGACAGCTCACATCCAATGGGAAGTATGCACTGAGAAGAGTTATCGAAGAACTGGGAGTTGAGGTGCAGGCGTCATGACGGTAAGAGGAGCGGCAAAGGGAAACTATTCCAGATACAACCAGAAGTACAACATAGGCTTCATCAATAGCGATGGAATGGAGGACGAAACACAGTTCGAGAACGCGAAAACGCTCAAAGAGCTGTCGGATCTCTTCCGGGACTTTTGCAAAGAGAACGGATTCAAGACAAATACAGTTACATATGTGGAGGCAGTGTGATTATGGCAAAGAAAATTCAGAATAAGAGATACCTGGTAAACAGAGCAGTTTACAAGGCTGTAAAAAAGTACGATCATCAGCAGTTTGAGAACTTTTGCACCGATATTTATAAAAGTGGATGGGAGGACGGAAAGGCTTCTGTAAATGCCCTGGACGTGAAGGACATTGAAACGGTAATCAGATCCGTAAAAGGGATCGGAGAGGTTCGGATCGGTAAGATCATGGAGGCAATCAATGAAAAATTCGATGAAAACGCCGGATCAGAAGAAACGGAGTAAACAGTTAGGAAAAGAGATCCGGGACAGTCGGAAGAGGCATGAAGATCTGAGAGTACACGGTGGATCCGATCCCTTCTGGTCGGATGGGGTAAACATGAATTTATGCAGGAGCCACGTCATGTACTTCCGGAAGCAAGTGGAGACAGAGCTGGATCCGGAAAATTATCCGGAGGAGTATTTCCTGGAAATCCCAGCTGAGGTAAGCGTCCATTATATGGCAGATCCGGACGGGATCCGGAGCAGGTCAACAGCTGCACTGGAGGTTCTGAAAGAAAATCAGGACTTCCAGTACCTAAGAAGTAAGCTCAGCGGAGACCTGGACAAAGAAACCAGTCAGTGCATGAACCCAGTACGCTATGTCCTGGGAATGGAAGATGCGATCCGGAGGGACGATCTGGTGGTAATGCGAAGATGCCAGGATCCGGAATATTACGTCAAATATTTGAGAGAAAGTCGGAAAAAGCTGGACGAAATCCTAGGATCGCC
>ERZ772876.2583-NODE-2583-length-14820-cov-3.818490_pt1 | contig 14820 bp, 6 predicted proteins | sample MGYA00580584_ERZ772876 | MGnify/ENA primary metagenome ERZ772876 (study PRJEB29015, sample SAMEA2737728) | human gut metagenome | biome: human gut; feature: human-associated habitat; material: faeces | place: China | collected 2012 ... | reverse complement strand
TCTTGAACGGTCCGACCGGATGATCTCCCGATGTAAATCCTGCTGCGGGACCATAAGATCTGTAGCTGCCTCCGGTATCTATGAAATATCCTACCGTACCTACGGTAAACTCCTCGCCGTCCGAGAACTTGCCCTTATAGCAGGAAACGGAAGCTGTTCCGTCGGAATTCATAACGCCGGTCAGAGCCGGGTAGCTGCCAGAGACGATATAGGTGCCCGATGCTGCGATTCCGCGGGCGATAAGATACGGCGTACCGTTGGGATCCGAATACGGGAGTTCTTGCCCGTTTATGATCTCGAACGAATTGTTGGTTGCTTTGAAGTCGGCAGTTCCCGCCCAAGTCAGTCGGCGGACCGAAATATCCCAGCCGGTCAGCGAATAAGAGGTGTTGGCGACCTTCTTGGCAAGCGTGATGTCGAATGTAATCGGCTGCTTGCTCTTTTCGGACGACGTACTGGTGACGGTCCATGTACCGAGCCATGCTTGGTATTCCGGCGACATCGGATCGCCCTGACCGCTCATGAAAGCGGTGCCCTTTGCCAGTTCCGTGATCGGATAGATCCAGCCGTTTACGATTTTAAGACCGAATGCGCAGGGTATGTACTCCGTGTCAGAATCTACCGTCAGCGTTTTCATCATTTTGCCGAGCGACAATTGGTTCATCGACGTGATTCCGTCCATCAGTTCGTACAGAATCTCCTCATCCGATGCACTTGCGAATGCACTCGACGGCACGACGTCGAAATAGTAGTACTCGTTTGCAACAGTCGGCGTCGTTTCTACGTTGACCGAAGTAGCCTTGATGTCCGATACGGCGAAGGTGAACTTATTGTTGGATACCGTTTCCTGAATCCGGGCGCCGCTCATCTCGTCGGTGAACATGCCGCCGCTCCAAGTCATCTCCTCGATCGACACTCCGTCGACAACCAGCGGCTCATAGAACTTGAGTCCGGTATCCTGCGTGTAGATGAAGCTTGCGGGAATCGTTCCGTTTTCAGTCACAACCGAAAAATAACGGGAGTTATAACCGGCCGCCACCTCGCGCGAAATGTCGTAGGTCTTGCCGTTGAGAACGAGTTCGTAGGACCGGAAATTGTCCATCTTGGTCACATCCGCAGAATATTTGCCGAACATCGTGTTCCATGCGGTTTCCGGCAGGGGAGTCAGCACGATGGTGTTCTGGGTCTTCTTGCCGCGCAGAACGACTTTGTCGGCCGCGTAGCTCATGATGATGAACTCGCTGTCACCTCCCATACCCGTATTGGTCGGGCCGACACCGGAGTTCGGCTCCGAATAGATATGGAAGTACGGATTGTAAGTGTCGAAATTGATCGTGGGACCGTAATCCTGATCGTACGAGTAGAGACTCTCGGCGGTCTTGCCGGCGCCTCCCGCTTCGGAAGTTACGGTAACCGTTCCGTTTTGGAACTTCATGTAGATCGCAATGCCTCCGTACTCCTGCGTCGCACTGGGATAGTACTCCATCAGCCAGCCGTTGGCAGCTCCGGTCAGCGCCTTTTCGGTGCCCTCCTGCACCTCGCGGATTCGCTCACTGGCCGTTTTGCCGAAAGCGTCCTTGTCGTCTTTGAGGCACGAAGAGAGGACAAGCGGCAAAACCGCTAATAATATGATAAGTTTTTTCATCTCTTTTACGAATTAAATGTTATAATCGAGCGACCAAATCTCATTCTGCCGACGTAATACCACTTTTCGCAGTTCATCGATATTGATATCCCATGTGCTGAGCATGTAGGCACGCATGATATCGTTCTTCTGTTCGAGAAGCGGACGTCCGGCGCTGCCGCCTTGTGCGAGAATGGCTTCCCATTCGGCAGCCGTCGAGGTTACGTAGAGCGAGAGCTGTTCCACGAAATCCTCATCGGGAGCCTTCGACGAATAACGCGTGATAAACCCGGCCTGACGAGCCGCTGCATCCGTCCGATAGGTGTCGAAGCATGCGTCGCCGACGTAGCTCGAAGGCGTCACGGCGTTGAAGTCGGTCGAGTAGGGCCGCGTCTGGTGGAGGATGTGACCGAACTCATGGTGCATGGTCTTGAAGAAGAGCTCGTTGAGCTGGGCAATATTCTTCGTGCTCAGCAGATAGTCGATGATGTTTACCTGATAAAGGGTCATCATCTTACCGCCTTCGGCCACACCGAGTACGATGTTGTTGTTTTCGTTATAGGCCGGCGAACCGATAACATGGACGATCTTCGGGAAGTTCTCGCTGATGAACTGCCTGTTGCCCGTCACTTCGTCGTAAACCTGCAGCGTCAGGTACAGCGTCAGCTTGGCCAGTTTGATCGCCTGTCCGTAATCCGCGGGAGTCAGGTTGTAGTCCATGTCGCCCAGAACATCTTTGAAACGATATTTGAAATCGATGTTGTAGGGTTCCAAATAGTTCTTGGTAAGCCATCTGTCGAAATCGTTCTCGACGGTAGGCGAGTCGAGGACAGCACTCGTCTTTTTCAGGTCGTCCTCGGAGCAGCCCGCCAAAACGAACACTCCGAACACTGCCGTCATAAGTAATATAATATTCTTTTTCATCGTATATCCTGTTTTATCGTTAGCATCTGATTATCTCGGGTTAGGAGTCAGGCCTGCGGCAACGACATCCATCGGCAGCTGCATCGCGCAGCGCGGGTCGCGGGCGTGCAGTTCGTCGGTAACGCTTCCGAGCGTGTTGTAGCTGGCCAGCTTGCGACGATAGATCGTAATGCCGTAACGTTTTACGTCGAACCAGCGCAAACCGAGGTGTACGGTCTCCACACGGCGCAGATGCAGCAGCGCATAGCACATGTTGGTCTGCGTGCCGGCTTCGAGCGGGAAAGCCGTCTCGCCGAAAGGTTTCTTCACCGTGGGGTTGGCCGGAGTGTACTCCCTCGTGTTCTGCGCCCACTGGTTGACACTGGCTTCGGTGAGCGTCTGGGCGCCGGATTTCACATATTTGCTGATCCAGAGGTTCATGTCGTTCAGAGCCGGTCCGTATTCCTTCTTCATGATGTAAGCCTCGGCGCGGCAGAGCAGCGTCTCTTCGGCCGTAAATGCGGGGAAAACCGTATGCGCGAGTCCCGTCTGCATCACCGGGTCCTTGATCTCGAAGAGATAGGGCGCACGCCATGCGAAACACTTGTCGGCTTTACCGGTATTCATTGAATACGGCGCAGAGTAGAGCGTATAGCTGCTGCCCCACGGAGCCGTCGGAGCGCGGAAGGTTTCGGTCTGATCCAGCCAGTTACCGTGGGAGAACCCGGTGTAGGCATTGTAAGGACCGAACGAAATGCCGGGAGCATCGGTTATCGAGGTCTGCAGCAGCAGATTGCACTTGTGCGAGTAGTCGATATAGTCCATCGTGCGAAGCAGGGTCTGTCCGTCGGCCGACTGCAGTCCCAGTTTGCCGTTCGCTTCGAGGTCGCGCATCATCGTTTCGGGAGCGCTTCCCAGCACTACCTTCGCGGCGGCGATACACTCGTCCCACTTCTGATAGAAGAGGTAGAAACGGGCTGCAAAAGCATAGGCGGCCTTCTGGTTGAAATGGTACTTCGGCACCGAGTAGAACTCGTCGGTGATCAGCGGCAGACCCTCGATCAGGTCGGCGTCGATCTTGGAATAGACATCGGCCAGCGTACCGCGGGTGTATTTGGGGTTGAGTATCGTTTCGGCCTTCTCCATGTAGGGGATGCCAAGGTCTTCCGACGCATACTGCGGATTGTAAGCCTGACAGAACATATTGGCCAGACAGAAATGAGCGTATGCACGGCAAATGAGCGCTTCGCCCTTGGCGGCCTTCAGCTGCGGGGTGTCGGCGCCGCCCAGCTCCTTGATGGCGTCGAGCGCTTGGTTGGCAGCGGCAATCGCCATGTAATACTGACTCCATACGGCCTGAGGCGCTTCGTTGGTAACGGCCGCCGTAACGTCCTGCCAGCGGTAGTACTCTTCCTGTTCGGGTTCGAAGTTCGGTGAAACCAATGCCGTTTCATCGACATTGTCCGATGCGTATTCGCAGGTTACGGGGTAGGTATGTTCGGAATATGCCGAAACCAGCAGACTGGTGATCTTGTCGCTCGAATCGAGTTCGGTTCGGTTGTCCGGCATCTCATCCAGAAAGTCGTTACAAGCGGGAAGCGCCACGAGGGCAGCCGCGAGTACGATTAGCGTGGTTATTTTTTTCGTATTCATATTTTTCAACTTTAGCGTCTGTTATAAACCGATTTTCAGCGTCAGCGTAAATTGCTTGGGCACCGGAACCGCAACACCGCCGGTATTGAAGAATTCGGGATCCTGACCGTTGAGCTTCTTGTCGGCATAGATCAGGAAGAGGTTCGTAGCCTGAAGTTTAAGCGACATGTTCGAGAAACGGAGTTTCTTGATCCAGCGCTTCGGGAAGTCGTAGGTCAGCGAAATCTCCTTCATGCGGATGAAGTCGCCCTTGGCGATACGTGCCGTCGAATAGTTGTAGGCATTGTAAGCGCGCGAAAGGTAGTTGTCCTTCTTGACCTGACGCTTGTTGGCGATAACCGGAATATCCGTATGGTTCTCATCGCCCGGACGCATCCAGCGGTTGCGGAACTCGCGCGGCATGGAGAGCAGGTCGCTGTAGGATTCGGAGAAGACCGGATCCAGACGGATCACATTGCCGAACGAGTAGGTGATGAAGACATTGAGCTTGAAGCCGTAGAGACGGAACATGTTGCCGAAGCTACCGAAATCCGTCGGATCGGCCGTACCCGAATACTTCAGATGTCCGAGGTTGTTACGCTCTTGGAAGTTGATCGAGGTGGTCGTGAGCTGGCCTTTCTCGTTGATGAACTGCGGGATACCCTCGTCGTTCAGGCCTTGGAAGTCGAACGAGAAGATCGAACGCGAAGGATAGCCTTCCATACCGAAACCGGTGCCCGATACGAGGTCGATGGCACGCTTGTACGACATCAGGTCGGTCACCTCCTCTTTCAGGTGCGAATAGATGAAGTCCGTAGACCAGCTGAAATTCTTGGTTTCGATGTTGCGGGTCGAAAGAGTCAGCTCGACACCCGAAGATTTCAGACCGGCGACGTTACCGTATTTCATCACCTGACCGCCGATACCCTGCGTGTTGATCACACCGATCAGGTCGTGGTTGTCACGCTTGTACCAGTCGGCTGCGAGGCTGATGCGGTTGTTCAGGAAGCCCATGTCGATACCGACGTTCACCTCGTTCTTCTTCTCGTAAGTCAGCTCGCTGTTCTCCAAGTCGTAAATCGTCAGACCCGACTCGGTAACACCGGCCGAAGGACGCCACGGGGTATTGCTCGTAATGACGACGCGCGAGTTGGTCACGAAGCTGGGGCCGCGGTCTGCGGTCAGCGAGTAGGAAGCCTTCAGCGACAAGTGCGACAGTGCGGGACGCAGCGCCTCGAAGAAATTCTCTTCGTGTACGTTCCATGCACCGGCGACGTTCCATGTCGGCAGCCAGCGGGCGCTGCGGCTCTTACCCATGCGGTTCGTTCCTTCGTAACGGAAGGTTCCGTTGAGGGTGTAGCGGCCTTTCCACGAATAGGTGCCGTTGAAGAAGAAAGCGACGTTGCGGTAATGGGTGTCGGCCAGACCGAAGTAGTCGGTGTTCTCCTCCTTGCCTTTCTTGAATACCTCATAGGCGTAGAAGGGGATCAGGCCCATCGAGTACTGCATACCCCAGCCGTTGAACCAAGATTCGTGACGGTCGCTCTGGTTGACCTCCATACCTCCGTAGAGGTTGATGATGTGCTGGTTGTTGATCTCCGTATTGTACGAAGCGGCAAAACGGAAGTCGTACGACAGCATGTTGTTGTCGCGGCGCTTGTAGATACCGCCCTTGGGCAGGATCGAAATAGGCACTGCATACGCATTGTCGGGATCGGTATACAGGAACGGGTTGTTGTCACGGATCACCGTAGTAGCCATTGCACGGTAGGCGCGGGCCTGATTCGAATAGTCCGTAATGTTGTGCTCCTGCGTCGTAGCCGAATATTTGATGGCGGCCAGTGCGCTCAGTTCGAGACCCGTGACGGGTTTGTAACGCAGCTCCGCTTGGAACTTCGTATCCACGACGTTGAGATCGATGTAGTTCTTCCCAAGTTCGTCGAGAATGTTGAAGGGAGCGTAGTTGCGCGTGTAGAATTCATCGGGATCGAGCGTCCGGGACGAATTCATGGCATAAGAGTAGGGGTTGATGTCGAAATCGCGCTTCACCTCGCCGAATACCACGTCGGTCGTCGCGGCCAGCGTACCCGGAGCCGTTTGCTTACGGTAAGAACCGCTCGAAATCAGGTTCAGCGTCAGATTGTCGAAGATATTATAGGTAGCATTGAGGTTCGCCGTATAACGCTCCACCTCGCTGGCCTTGGTCCATCCCGGATCGAACATGGCGCTCATCGAAGCGTAGTACTGCGACTTCTCGGTACCGGAGCTGAGGCTGATCGAGTGCGTGTGCATCAACGTACTCCGGAAAAGCTCCTTGAACCAGTCCGTGTTGCGGTACTCGGCCTTACGCAGGTAGCGGTTGCGCGCAGCCTCCGTATTTTCGAGTTTGCCCGTATTTACCAGCTCCCACATTTTGCCGTAAACACCGCTCGAAGAGGCGTTTGCGATAGTCGAGTTGTTGAGCCAGCCCTTAGCGGCCATTTCCTGATATACCGACATCTGATCCTGAGAATTCATGATGTTGAAATCGGCATAGCGCGGCGTCATGCGGAACGTATAGTCGCCGGTATAGCTGATGCGGCTTTCGCCTGCGCGGCCTTTCTTGGTCGTAACGACGATCACGCCGGCCATAGCGCGCGCACCGTATATGGAAGTTGCGGAACCGTCTTTCAGAATGCTGAAGCTCTCGATGTCGTCGGCGTTGAGACCTGCGATGGCGGAGCTGATCAGCGTCGTGGCGTCACCCGAAGAGAGTGCGTCGGCGTCGATGTCGATCACATCCTCCATAATGACGCCGTCCACAACCCAGAGGGGCTTCGAGCTGCCGAAGATCGACGTCGCACCGCGGACGCGGATCTTGGGAGCGGTACCGAACGTACCCGATACGTTCTGCACCGAGACACCGGCCGAACGGCCTTCCAGACCGCGGCTGATATCGGCCATACCCGAAAGTTTCACATCGTCGGCAGAAAGGCGGTCCGCCGCACCCGTAAAGAGTCGTTTGTCGGTCTTGGTCATACCCGTAACCACGACCGTCTCCACGGTCTGAGAATCCGGCTCGAGCGTGACCTTCACCTCAGGCGCAACGGCTACCGTAGCAGTCTTGTACCCCAAATAGGAGATTTGCAGTTCCTCGGATTTCGCCGGAACATTGTTCATAACGAAAAATCCCTGCTGATCGGTGGATACACCGATGGTCGTACCTTTGACGATAACCGAAGCGCCGATCACGGCCGCTCCGTTTTCATCAACGACACTACCGCGCACTTGTTTGGCTTGGGCGAATGCCCCCGCTGCAAACACAAGTACTCCAATTAACGATAGTAGGATTTTTTTTACCATAAGCGTTAATCTATTAGTTAATTTTTTAAAATAAAAAGTTCACTAGCAAAGATAAACGTTTGGCGATTCATATACAAATAAATTTTTAAAATAATTTACTACTATTACACATATTCTGCGGATTAACGTCCGCCACTTACAGTTTTCCCGGCAAAGTGTCGGGCTGGTTACAGATTGTAACCGCCGGTTTTCGGTCTTTTCGGTGATTTCCGGTGATTTTCCCTCCGGGAAGGGGCGCAAGGGGCGGATGACGGCGCTTAGATGAGCTTTGTGCCGGCTTCGGGTGCATCCGGAGGAAGCAAATTGCGGTAAAGGGAGTTGATTCGCTTCGACAGACGTTCCATTTCGCCGTCGAGCTGCGAGTGCGTAATGGTGGCATAAATCTGCGTAGTTCGTATGTTTCTATGTCCCAGCAGCTTGCTGATCGTCTCGATAGCTACGCCCTGCGACAGGGTGATCGTCGTGGCGAAGGTATGGCGGGCCGAATGGAATGTAATCTGTTTCATAATGCCTATTTCGGACATGATTTTGTCGAGACAGGCATTGCACCAGCCGTTGCTCGGAAGGTCGAAGATTCGCTTGGTCCGGGTCATCGGCCTGTGCTTGAGCAGAATGTTGTAAGGCACTTCGAACAGCCGGACGTTTACTTCGGAACCCGTTTTGCGGCGCGTCGTACTGATCCACAACTGTTTATTCACCTGCTGGATATTTTCCAGCGTAAGGTCCTTCATGTCGATATAAGACAAGCCGGTGAAACAGCTGAACAGAAAGGCATCCCGGATAAGTTGTAAGGTGGGAGTGTCGCCCTCGTACTGCATCAGTTTGTTGATCTCGCTCATGGAGAGGTAATTGCGCGTTACGAATTCGCTTTGTAATTTGTAATTTGCAAACAGATCCTTGTTCATATAGCCTTTGCTGCGGGCCAGCATCAGGATGTGTTTGAGGGCGATCATGTAGATCCACGTGGTATTTTTCTTATGGGCGCACTCCTGCGCTATGTAGGAATGAAAGCCCGTAAGGAATTCGCGGTTGAGTTCCTTGAACATTAAATCCTTCCGGTTGTACTTGTCCCAGACGAAATCCGCCAGATGCCGGCATACACACCTATATTTATAATATGTGGTCATGCTGCGGCTGACGCCGACCATGCGTTTGAATTCGTCGTTGTGCTGCTTGAAGAAGGCGACCACGGTCTCCTGCTTGTGATTGCCGCCGAAATACATCTCTTTGACCATCACCGGAGTAACGAAGGCCTGCTCGTAAAAGAGCTTGTTGTAGCATCTCTCGATGTGAAATCGGATATTGGCCAGCTTTTCGTTGATTTGGACGGCCATGTTGCTCCTTCCGCAGACCCGCCCCTGTGCGGTGTCCCAACTGGCGGGAGTGACCGAGAGCCGTGTGGAAAATTGCGTCCGCTGTCCGTTGATCGTGATGCGTCCCATGATCGGGGCCCAACCGTTCCGCAGAGGCGCATTCTTCTTGATGTAGAATAGAACCTTGAACGTGTTTCTCATTGTTTTTAACAACCTTTTTCATTAACCTATACAATACACAAACCGCTTTAAAGGTAATGATTAAGTAACAACCATATGACGCAGGATTGAGTCTAAATAGCTTATTTTCCCCTTGTTGTCGTATTCGGAAGGGTTACGCTGTAGTAACAGATGTGCAACCGAGACAACGTCCTGTTGTGAGACAGACGTTTGGTTATCAATTAATTAGACTGCAATTGGCAGATTTGGCCGGAGACGGGCCTCGCGTATTGATTATGAACAATTTACATTATACTAACGCGGGCAGTTGACTTTTTATTTTAAAATTAATTAAAATTAACGCTTATGGTAAGAAAAATTGTACTATCGTTAATTGCCGTATTCGTGTTCTTGGCATATGCCACGGCCCAGAATAGGCAGATCTCCGGTACAGTTTCCGATGCAAACGGACATCCGGTTGCAGGCGCGACCGTCATTGTAGATGGGACCTCTCTGGGGACCACGACCAACACGGCCGGCGAGTATACGCTTTCGGCTCCGGTGAACGGCACGCTCGTGGTGACGTTTGTCGGTTTTGAGCCGCAGCAGCTGCCTATCGCCGGAAAAACCCGGATCAACGTCACGATGAAGGAGGATGCGCAAGCGATCGACGATGTGATCGTCGTGGCCTTCGGTACGGCAAAGAAAGAGGCTTTCACCGGTTCGGCTGCCGTCATAAAATCGGATGAGATTGCCAAGGTGCAGACCTCCAACGTGGCGACGGCTCTGGTCGGCCGCGTGGCCGGTGTGCAGACCTCCAGCACGTCGGGAGATCTCGGCAAGACCCCCTCGATCCGCGTCCGCGGTTTCGGTTCGATCAACGCCGGCAAGGAGCCGCTCTGGATTGTGGACGGCATGCCCTATGAAGGCGACCTGAACAACCTGAACACGAACGACATCGAGTCGATGACCGTCCTCAAGGACGCCGCTTCGAACGCTCTGTACGGCGCCCGCGGCGCCAACGGCGTGATTATGGTCACCACCAAAAAGGCGAAGTCGGGCGACGCCGTCGTGACGATCGACGCCAAGTGGGGCGTAAACTCGAAAGCGCTGGAGGAGTACGACGTGATCACCTCGCCCGCGCAGTATTACGAGACGCATTTCAAGGCGCTCTACGGCTATTATGCGCAGACCAATCCGGCGGCGAAGGCCTATGCGCTGGCCAGCAGCGGCCTGACTTCCAACGGCACGGGCGGTCTGGGATACAACGTCTATACGGTTCCCGAAGGGCAGGCGCTGATCGGCACCAACGGCAAGCTGAATCCGAACGCGACGCTGGGCCGCAAGATCATCTACAACGGACAGGAGTATTGGCTGACGCCCGACGACTGGATCGACGAGGCTTACCAGTCGGCGTTCCGTCAGGAATACAACGTGAACATCTCCGGTGCGACGGAGCGCAGCTCGTTCTACGCTTCGCTCGGTTATCTGGACAATACGGGTATTATCAAAAGTTCGGCGCTGGAGCGCTATACCGCGCGTCTGAAGGCCGATTATCAGGCCAAGAAGTGGCTGAAGGTGGGCGGCAACATGTCGTATGCGCACTTCAGCAACAGCAACGGCAACTCGAACGAAGGATCGGCTTCCTCGACGGCCAACATCTTCGCGTTCTCTGCACAGATGCCCCCGATCTACCCGGTATACATCCGCGACGGTTCGGGCCGCATCATGGTGGACGACAACGGCTATCAGATGTACGACTACGGCGACAAGGGCAATGCGGGTCTGACCCGTCCGCTGCTGCCCGGCGCCAACGGACTGCAGACCAGCTGGCTCAACAAGAAAAAGGCCGAGGGCAACGCCTTTTCGGGCAGCGGCTTCGTGGACATCTCGCTTTACAAGGGGCTGAAGCTGACGGTAAACGGCAGCACCAACATCGACGAAACCCGCACGACCTATCTCAACAACCAGTATTACGGTCAGTTCGCCGAGGCGGGCGGTACGATTTCGAAGTACCACACCCGCGACATCGCCTACAACCTTCAGCAGATTCTGAACTACAACGAGACCTTCGGCAAGCACAACGTGGGGCTGATGGTCGGTCACGAGTACTATCAGAAAAAATATTACTACCTGAGCGGCACCAAGTCGAAACTCTTCTCCTATGACAACGAGGAGCTCGGCGGAGCCGTCGTTGACGGCGCGGGCGCCCACTCCTACATCGACGACTACAACTCGGAGGGTTACTTCATGCGCGCCCAGTACGACTATGCGGGCCGCTACTTCGTGAGCGGTTCGTACCGCCGCGACGCATCGTCGCGCTTCCACCCCGACCACCGCTGGGGCAACTTCTGGTCGGTAGGCGCCGCGTGGCTCCTCAATCAGGAGAACTGGTTCGACGCTCCTTGGGTGAACATGCTGAAACTCAAGGCATCTTACGGTTCGCAGGGCAACGACAACATCGGCTACTACCTCTACACCGACACCTATTCGATCGAGAACAACAACGGCGAAATCGCCGTGCTCTTCGGGCAGAAAGGCAATCCCAACATTACGTGGGAGACCAACACCAACCTGAACATCGGTACGGAATTCGGTTTCTGGAACAACCGCCTGAGCGGAAGCGTCGATTTCTTCAACCGCAAGACTTCGGACATGCTCTTCGCATTCTCGGTTCCTTCGTCGCTGGGTTACTCGTCCTATTACGCCAACGTGGGCGACATGGTCAACCGCGGCGTCGAGGTGGAGCTGAACGCCGACCTGATCCGCACGAAAAACGTATTGTGGAGCTTCAACCTGAACCTGACCCATGTGAAGAATGAGGTCACCTATCTGGCTCCCGAACACAAATCCACGACCGTGGAGGGCTACAAAGGCTATATCGACGGCAGTTATTTCGTCGGCGAAGGGCTGCCGCTCTACACCTATTACCTGCGTTCCTACGCCGGCGTCGATCCCGAAACGGGCGCTTCGCTCTGGTACAAGGACGTGAAGGGCGACGACGGCAAGATCACCCGGACCAAGACTTCGGACTACACCTCCGCGACCCGCTACCTGCACGACAGCGCGATTCCTTCGGTATACGGCGGCTTCTCGACCTCGGTTTCGGCCTACGGCGTCGATTTCTCGATCTCGTTCAACTACCAGATCGGCGGCAAGGTCTACGATTCGGGTTACGCCAGCTTCATGTCGTCGCCCTACGGAACCACCGTCGGCACCAACTACCACAAGGACATCCTCAAGGCGTGGACGCCCGAAAACAAAGGCTCGGACATTCCCCGTCTGCAATACGGCGACCAGTATACGACGAGCGTCTCCGACCGTTTCCTGACCGACGCGAGCTACCTGAACATCTCGAACATCAACGTCGGCTATACGCTGCCGTCGAAGATCACCCAGAAATTCGGCGTACAGAAACTGCGCGTCTATCTGGCCTGCGACAACGTGGTCTACTGGTCGAAGCGTCAGGGACTCGACCCGCGTTATTCGTTCACGGGAGCGACCAACTTCTCCAACTACTCGCCGATCCGCACTATTTCGGGCGGTGTAACCGTACAGTTCTAATCTAACGGATAAAACAGGGATTGAAATGAAAAACATATTGAAAACAACGACACTCGCCCTTGTCTGCTCCATGGCGCTCACGGGCTGTATCAAAGAGACCTTCCCCACCGACAGCGCGACTTCCGGACAGGTCAGCGATTCGCCGACTGCGGTGGAGGCCATCGTCAATGCCATCCCCGTCAACATGACCTACCCCTATTCGGTGTACGGCAGGACGAACAACTACGGCTTCGACTTCGGCTATCCGGGCATGATGTGCGCTACGGACGCCGCCACGGGCGACGTGATATGCTCCTCCGGCGACGAAGGTTCGGGATATGACTGGTTCACCTACTGGCAGTCGGGCATTCTGATCGGTCCGACGCAGACCGTATGTCGCTTCCCGTGGAACTGCTACTATACGTTCATCAAATCGAGCAACGATGTGGTCGGCCTGCTGGCGGGCGTGGAACTTTCCGAAGCGCAGAAAAGCTATCTGGGCTTCGCCAAAGCTTATCGCGCCCAGCTCTATCTGGATCTGGCCCGACTGTACGATCCGCTCAACAACAAGTACACCGACGTTTCGGGCGTCAAGGGGCTGACCGTCCCGATCGTGGACGAGAACACCACCGAGGATATGGCCCGCAACAATCCGCGCGTGACGCGCGAGGCGATGTTCGAATTCATCCTCAGGGACCTCGACGACGCCGAGGCGCTGCTGGCCAACTACACCTCTTCGTCGAAGACCAATCCGAGTCTGGCCGTGGTCTACGGCATCAAGGCGCGTGCTTACCTCTGGCTGGGCGGCTTCGATTCGTCGAAGTATGCCGACGCCGCGACGTATGCCCGCAAGGCCATCGACGCCTCGAAATGCACGATCATGACCGAAGCGGAGTGGCTGAACCCCAAAACGGGCTTCAACAAAGCCAACAATTCGTGGATGTGGTACCTTCCGCAGTCTACCGAAGGCATCGCCAACCTTGTGAATTTCGCGGCATGGCGTTCGAGCGAGGCTACGTGGGGGTATGGCGGCAAATACGTTTTCGAAGGCGTTACCAGCAATTTCTACAACGAAATATCCGACACCGACTGGCGCAAGCGCGCGTTCGTGGGACCCGATGCCAAATATGCCGATTACAGCGACATTACCAACCTGACGGCGGCGCAGTTCGCCAACCTCCCGGCCTATGCGAACCTGAAGTTCCATCCCGCCGAAGGCGAGACGGCGACCTATTCCGTCGGCAACGTTACCGATATTCCGATGATGCGCGTCGAGGAGATGTACCTGATCGAAGCCGAGGCTACGGCGCACGCCGACGCCTCCGCAGGTCTCCAGCTGCTCAAAACCTTCATGGCCAAGCGCGACCCGGAATTCAGCACCTCGGCCGTGTCGTCTGCCGACGTCGTGGAGGAGATTATCTGGAACAAGCGTATCGAACTATGGGGCGAAGGCGTCGTATTCTACGACTTCAAGCGTCTGAATTACAGCCTGAAAACCGGCTACGTCGGCACGAACGTACCTTCGGACTGCCGCTTCTCGACCGACGGCCGCGCACCGTGGTGGAACTTCTGTATCCCCGAAACGGAGACCCAGCAGAACACCGCGCTCGAATCGCAGAACAACCCCAATCCCGTGGGAATCATCGATCCGTGGGTGCAGTAACGTAAGTTTTCATGGATGATTTAAAACCGAAAAACATATGAAAGCAATCAAATATTTCTTATACGCGCTTATTGCGACTTTCGTGTTCGCAGGGTGTTCCGACGATCCGACCTACACCCGCGGCGAATCCGAGGCCGACGGCTGCTATGGGGTTTACTTCCCCTCGCAGGACAACGCCGCGGACCTCGAACTCGATCCGGCCGATCCGACGGTACTGACCTTCACGGCCATGCGTACCAACGACGCCGATGCCATCACGGTTCCCGTAACCGTTACGGGCAGTGAGGACGCGATCTTCTCCGCTTCGGAAATCTCGTTCGACGACGGGGCGACGGAAACGACCTTTCAGGTCTCTTTCCCCGACGCCGAAATCGGTACGACCTATTCCTGCAACATCCAGATCGAAGACAAGAAATACGCCTTCATCTACGGTGAAAAGGCTTCGGGCGTAAGCTTCTCCGTCACCCGCGTGAAATGGAACCTCGTGACCGGGCCGAAAGGCGAGACCAAGGGCAAATGGCGCGACGACATTCTCAGCTCCGCCTACGGAATTCCCAACCGTTACGGCGAAGGCGAGGTGGAGATCTACGAACGCGACGACAACCCCGGCTACTACCGCATCAGCAACGTCTACTCGGCGG
>ERZ772876.2566-NODE-2566-length-14945-cov-24.907253_pt1 | contig 14945 bp, 6 predicted proteins | sample MGYA00580584_ERZ772876 | MGnify/ENA primary metagenome ERZ772876 (study PRJEB29015, sample SAMEA2737728) | human gut metagenome | biome: human gut; feature: human-associated habitat; material: faeces | place: China | collected 2012 ... | reverse complement strand
ATATTGGGAAACTTCTGCCGTGCATTTTATAGAACCGGGATTGTAATGGAAATAACATTTAATTTATAAATAGGTGCTTAGCAAACTCGACCCCGAAGGCGGTGCGGCGGCGGAGCGCAGCGGTATTGCAAATTCCCATGCCATCCGCTATAATGAGCGTTAAGGAAAGGGCGGTGAGCAGGATGTATCGGGTGGCGGTTTGTGAAGACGAAAAAAATCTCCGTGAGGACTTGTGCGCACAGTGCGCGGCGCTCCTGTCCGGGCTGCAGGTAGAGCATACGGTCACGCCCTATTCTTCAGCCGAGGAACTGGAGGCAGCTTTTTCAGCGGGTGCGGAGTTCTCACTGCTTTGTCTGGATATTCTGATGGACGGCAAGACCGGCATGAAGCTGGCGCAGGAGCTGCGGGAGCGGGACGACAGGACCAGCATCCTGTTTATCACCGGTTCCACGGAGTTTCTCAAGGACGGCTACAGCGTCCGCCCCATCCAGTACCTGCTCAAGCCGGTTTCCCGGGAAGATCTGGAGCAGGCGATCAAAACGGATCTGCGGTTATATCATCAGCCCCGCACCGTAACCTTCCGGGTGGCCGGCAGGACCTTTGTCCTGCCGGCAGAGGATATCCTCTGCGCTGAAAGCCGGGATCACGGCAGCGTACTCCACACAACACATGGCGAACAATTCATTCTCTGCCCGCTGAGCCAGATGCAGGAGTATCTGCCGAAGGATCGCTTCTGCCGCTGTCACAACAGCTTCATCGTAAACCTCTTCCATATCCGCAGGGTCGGCAGCCGGACAATATACCTGACAGATGGAAGAGATCTAAGCATCGGACGGCGCTATATGGAGCAGTTTCAGGACCAGTTCGTCCGGTATCTCAATCAAAACTGAAGTAAGGGCAAGGCCATTTGGATAAAGAGAATGCGGCGTCTCCCGATGGGAGACGCCGCATTTTGTGTTTACAGAGAGCTTATGGGGGACTCTTTTTCGGGCAGCAGCTTCAGAGCCGTCATCACGGTGAAGCGGGTGTCATCATAGCTGACAGCCAGTACGCTGCCGTACTTCTCGGCGATGGTTCGCATCTGCAAAAGGCCGAAGCCGTGGCTGCCGGCATCCTGCTTTGTGGTGCATAGCTGTCCGTTTTCATCTGTTTGTAGCACCCCATTGTAGGTGTTTTCACATCGGATGGCCAGATGCTGCTGGCGGATCTGCAGGGAACAGACGATCTCGCTGTGTTCCGTTTTGGCGGCGGCCTCCACGGCGTTGTCCAGCAGGTTAAACAGAAAGCCGCACAGATCCACCTCCTCAATGGGCAGCGTTTCCGGCAGCATGGCGTTGACATGGAAAGAAACGCCATACCTGTCTGCCTGGGCCGCGAAGCGCTGGAGGATCGTGTTGACCGTCGAATTGGCCGTATAAACCTTTGGGAAGAGCTGCTCCAATTCTCCATCCAGCCGGTTCAGATAGTCCAAAAGACCGGCTTGATCCGGCTTTTGCGCCAAAAGGTGCAGGGCGGCGATATGGTTCTTCCACTCATGGCGGAATGCCGCCGTCCGCCGGACTGTCTCCTGTGCCTGCTCATACTTTTCCTGCGTTGCCTGGCTGCTGCTTTTGATCGCCTGCATCTGGCGCTGGCGAAGCAGTGTTTCGCGCACAAAGCCCGTCACCACCTGCACGGCGCACAGCGCACCGGCAAAGCCGCACAGGATCGCGTAAAATGCATGGGGATACCCCGCCAGCAGCGTGGTCACCGGATTGGTCAGTGGATAAAAGATCCCGCTTCCGCTGAATCGGGTCACGCCCCAGAACGCAAATAAACCGCCCGCCACCGCGCAGAGAAACAGGCTCGTTCGGCGCAGCGGCTGCTCATGGGAGAACAGAAGCAGCGCCGCTGCCAGAAGAAACAGGGTGGTGCCGAGCCAGTCTCCCGCTGCACTGGCGAGCAGCGGCAGCGCCGCGAAGCTCCACAGCGCAGAAAGCAGGATATGGAGCAGCGCACCGGAGAGCAGCACCCACCGCTTCCAGCCGTGCAGCGCCGCGGCCAGATAGCAGTAAAGAAGATCCATATAGATCAGGTAGACCCAGTTCAGAAGCCCGGCGTCAGTATTCAGCCCGGCCGAAATTTCGAGACAGGTATGACAGACCCCGGCTGCCGCCGCCAGCAGGAAATAGCCTATCAGAGGCAGCAGCTTCCAGAGAAACTCGCCATCGTGTGCGCCAAGCAGCAGCACCAGTAGCAGACAGATCGCCAGCAAAAGCTGCGCCGTGACTGCCGCCATGGGCCAGACGACGCCGGAGGTCTGTACCACGGCGTCGGAAAAGCGTCCCACCAGCGAGGGCAGTACCGGCTGGCGAAGGCCATCGCCGGAGGGTCCGTAGGTGACAATGCGAAGCCGCTTCCCGCCGCAGTCCTCCGGCAGCGGAACGCGGAGCCCGTCGTGGGAAATACTGGCAGGATCAACATCCTCCAGAAAGCTGTCCACCGGGTTTTCCTCGGCCGGAAAGTCTGTATAGAGAAGCGTATGATCCAGAAACACCTGCAGGCCAGCGCCGTAACTGTCAAACTGCAGAAAGTGCCGCGCACCCGGTTCCTCCATCACGCGCTCCGCCGCGACAGGGCCGGTCCCCTCCGCCGGAATACCGTTGATATAACCACCAAAGCCGAAGACAGGTTCCACTGGGCCGGCCTCTGTAAAGAATACCCAGCCGCCGCGATCCGACTCTGTGCAGTTCAGGTAGACCGACCGCTGTTCCTGATCCGGCTGCGACAGGCGGAACAGGAACCCGATCGCCGCCGCGACCGTGAGGATCAGCAATATCCCAGCAGCCCAGATTTTCCTGTTTTTTGTGCTCACCGTACCGTCCTCCTTTCTTCCAACATTGTAGCAAAGGAGCACAAATCGCACAAGCGATATATGCCCTGTTCTCCTAAACAACACGAATTCGCCCCTAAACGACACAGCGCGGGCGAGAAAAGCATGGTAAAATTAAAATAAGCAGAATTATGTGACACCCTGCGAAGTAAAGGAGGAATCGCTTATGAAACATTGCAGCAGAAGACTTATGGCATTGCTGTTGAGCGCCATCCTGTGCGTGCAGCTTTTGCCCGCCATGGTGCGGGCGGAAGAAGGCACTGCGGCTGCCTCCGAGGGCAAGGGAGCCTTCGGTCTGCCGGCGGCTACAGGACTGACAGCGGGCAGCACTGAGTACAACAGCGCGGTGAAGGACGCCCCCTTCGGCAGCAGCGGCCGCGCCGTGCCGCTGTTTGTCAAGTCGGAGCTGATGCTGTCCTACAGCTGGGGCGGAGCACCGCTGTACAGTCACACCTATGACTACAACGGGGACGGCTCCAAGGCGGGAAATCTGATGGGGGCCTTCCAGAATCTGGCGAACCAGTACCGCGTGACGTTCAACTCCCTCCCGGCTTCAGCGCAAGCCAGCTACCGTGTGGCGGCCACCGACGGCATGAATACCGGCAGCGGACGCCAGGAGCACATCGCCATGATCGGTCTGAGTGCGGCAGGGATCGAGCTGACCCTGCGGGACCGGGACAACAATGCGGTGTACACCAGCCTGGTGTCCTCCGGCAACCGGAGCTGGATCAACCGCCTTGCCTTTGAGCTGGGCGGCTTCGCCGCCATCGCCTGCGGCGACTTCGACGGCGACGGCGTGGATTCCGTGGTCGTCTACGTGCCGCCCACGCAGGGAAACAGAGATGCCAAGCTGATGGAATACACCATCAGCAGCAAAGGGAGCAGCCCGACGCTGACCGAGGGCGTCGAGATCGGAAACGTGTACGATTTGCTGGGTGTCAGCGACCTGAAGGCAGATCATATTCAGAATGTGCCGGTGGTGCAGTTGACGGCGGCGGATACCGACAAGGACGGCTACGATGAGCTGGTCATCACCGCCGGGCTGAACGATACCAATGGCTACAACAGTGTCCAGAATCTGGGCACGCAGGTGTTCCTGTACGACAGGCTGGAGGGCGTGTGGACGCAGACCTTCAAATACGCGCCCTCGGCGGGCAAGGAGACTATTGCGGTGGGAGATGTGTCCCCGGCGAGCAAGAAGCACCGCTATGTCTGGGGCAGCTCCTCCGTGGGCAATGTGCTGGCCAGTGACGACTCCTCCAACGGGACGGATTTCCCGGAGATCGTCACGGCGGGCATGATCGACTATGGCGGCAACCATAATATCTCGATCAACAATAAAACCTGCGGCTTCTCCATGGTTCGGTGCGTCGGCATGACCGAAGCGTGGGCGGGCGTGCAGAAAAACTTTAAGGGCCAGTATGAGTTCCTGCACCGGCAGACACATACCACGAATACGCTGACCACTCACGGTCTGTACAGCGGCGACGAGGTCCTCAGTCCGCTGATCGTGAAGTGCTTCCGTTATCAGGGCGGGGCGCAGCCGGATGCGGTGTTCTTCTCGGGCAATGTGTACGCGTGGGCGGACAACGACGGCAGCGGCACCCTCGCCCTCAAGTACACTCACGGTGCCTTCAAACACACCGACAAATACATTGGATCAACCAAGATCACCAACAAGCAGGTGCAGGCCGTGGCCGTGGGCAACTTTGACGGCAACGGCGAGGGGCGCGAGCAGGTCGTCTTCGCATCGCTGGTCAAGCAGAGCGGCACCGGAAACCATTACAGCACCCTGTATACCATCGGCTACCAGCCAAAGGTCGATAACAGCGGCTATGAGTTCAGGCACTCGGAAACGAACGGTTGGTTCATCAACAAGCAATCTGGCGCTTATGTGTGTCTGACCGACTTCAACTATGACAGCGACAGCACCCTGGTGCGCTATGTGGGCGTGGAGCGTCAGTGGACGGACTACGACGTGCTGGCCGTGCTGGAGGCCGTGCCCTACTTTGAGGAGCTGGGAGACGATCTGGGCGAGGGCCGCACGGCTTACGGCAAAAGCAGCAGCAGCGGGAGCGGCAGCGGCAAGAGTCACGGCCTGAACACTACCGTGCTGGTGGGGTACGAGGTCGAGGTCGAAAACTCCGGCGCCGGTTTTGAGACCACCATCGAAAACAACTTCACCTGGGCCACCAATGTCAGCCGCTCCATTGAACACAGCGTCGACTATGAAAACAATTCCGGAGAGAACGCAGTGGTGGTGTACCGTGTTCCCGTACTGGTCTATACCTACCAAAATCTTTCCGACGGCAAAGATATGACGGTCATGAAGACCCTGCCACCCCACACCAGTATCGTCTCTGTGGAGGAATACAATGAAGAAGCCGTCGCCTACAGATTAGAACCCATTGCCGAGGATCGGCTGGCAGAGGCGGGCAACCCCTTCAGCTACCGCTCCGACGTCAGCCAAATCACCAACGCAGGCGGCTCTACCCCTCTCGTGTCCAACAGCGGCTGGTCCGAGTTGACGGGTAAGGGCAACATCGAAAAGACCATTAGCGTTACCAAGGAGACAGAGAAGAGTTTTGAGTACGAACTCTCTGTGAATGTGGTGGCATGGAAAAAGATCGGCGGAGCGAAGGTGGGCGGCGGAGCCGGTTATACCTTTACCAAGAGCCACTCCAAAATGAACGGCACAGGCACGGAGCACAGCGGCTCGGTGAACAGCCCCAAGGCGGACGGCTATGGCTTCTCGTGGAACTTCGCCATGTGGAACATGACGCTCAATGGGAAAAAGGTCCCCGCGCTGGGCTATCTGGTGAAAGATGTCTCCGCGCCGTCCTCTCCGCCCAGAGATCTGGCAGTAGAAACGCTTACCAGCACCGGCGCAACGCTCATCTGGAGTGCGGGCAGCCGTCCGGCGGAGGAGTATCGTATCTACCGCGTGATGGAGAACACCGCAAGGCCGTATGCTTTTGTTGGTGCCGTTTCCGGAACGAAGAACAGCTTTGAGCTGAACGATCTGGCGGGAGATGTGTCCTACACCTTTGTGGCGCGCGGCTACACCAACGGCGTGGAGTCTGTGGACAGCAGCTCGATCAGCTTTACCACGCCGAAGGAAAACGGCACGAACTATGTTCAGGTCGGTGAGGTCGCCGATCAAACGGTGCGCCCCGGAGAGGATGCAGTTTTTTCGGCCACAGTACTCAAGAGCGATCCGAAGACTACCCTTACCATGCAATGGCAGGAGCGCAGCCCTGGCTCGCCTGCGTGGAAAGATGTACGCACCGCGACCAGCTCGAGGCTGACTGTGCGCGACGCAGCGGCCGCAATGAACGGCACCCAGTACCGGCTGATGGTGACGGCATACACACTGGCGGAGTCTTCTGCGGTGTATTATTACAGCAACGCGGCCACGCTGACGATCGGCGCACTGCCCACCAGCGTTAGCGATGTAACCGTGACAGACGCGGCCGGCGGGAGCGGAACGCAGAGCGAGCCATACTACGGCGGGGCGGACTGGACGGAGCAAACGACCGCTACACAGGAACAGATCGTTCAGAAAACAGCCTCCTTCGAGAAGGATGGCGTGCAGGGCACTGTGTACCAGGCGGGAGAAAACGGCCCGTACGTCGGCGTGATCGAGAGCAAAACTACACAGGGCGGCACCACGATCACGAAGACCCAATATTACCAGCTGACCGGTCCGGACAGCGGCAAGCCATATACTGTGACAGGGGACGCACTTTCTCCCGTATATACTGCGTTCAACGGAACTGCCAAGGCGGAAGGCTTTACAGCAGCCCACGCCGAAGGCCAGCTGAGCAAGGAAGTAACCGCCGGCGAGACGAGCACGGTCTGCTTCGCTGTGGCCCACTGGGATGGCTCGACCGCAAAACCGACCTTCTACTGGGAGAGCGGCGGCAAATATTTCAACGACGACAGCGGCACTGTCGGCACGGGAGCTGAATTGGAAGAATCCAACAAGCCGCAGTATTCCGTTTTCTATCATAGTGAGAACGACGCAGAGATCGTGCTCTTCGGCAAGAAGGATGATAAGGAATGCTTCTTCCTCCTGAAAAAGTCGGCGGACACGGACTCCTACACCGTGACCAAAGTCGATCCGGCGGAAAAGCTGCTGATCGACGGCGACGCATATCCCCTGAGCAGCCTGATGCCTGTTTCCTATAGCGAAACAGTTGAGGTTTCCGTTGACACCTATACGCAGCAATCGGGCTCGGAGTTGACGCTCACTGCCGAGGTGACGAGCGGCAACGGTAAAAAGCTGGCAAAGAAGCCCGCGGCCTTCGTTATCACGGACACCGCCACCGGGGAGAGCTTTTCGATCGCAGTCACGACGGATGCGAACGGCACGATGACTATGGAATGGACAGCTCCCACCCAGGGCGTATACACCATCCACGCGGCTGTGACCGCGGATGGCGGCTATGCGGCCTCCAGCTCGAAAACACCGGTGTATTACGCTGCGCTGGGCAAGGACACTGAAGGGAAGAATACCACTCTGTACCGTCTGTTGCTGACCGAAAACGGCAAGGCGCTCGGCGCATCTGTGGAATACGGCGCAGATCTGACGCTTCAGACGCAGAAGTGGAACGGTGCCGGTGCGGCGTGGACGCAGGCAGACGAAACCGTCTCCTATCAGGCGGCAGCCCCCGGCGCGGCGGCGGCCGACATCAACGCGAGCTACCTCCCGCAGACCGCCGGACAGTATACCTTCTCGGCAAAGGACAGAAACGGCAGGGAGCTTGCGTCCGCCGTGCTGACCGTTACACCGTGCAGGCTGACGATCCGCCCGGCCTGGGATACCGCGCCCGCCGCACTGCCGGACATCAGGCTCGACTTTGAAGGCGCTCTGGAGCGCGACAAGGTTGCGCTGACAAACAGCCTGACCGTTTCCGACATCAACGAATATTTTTCTAACCCGGACAGGACCGGCGTATTCACCTTTGCGCCGCAGTGGGTGGAATCGGAGCATTCCAGACGCCTGCAAAGTGCGTACTCGGTCACGCTGCAGACGAACTCTCTCCGCCGCGAGGCTGATGCGGCGCCGGTTTACTATCAGGTGGCCGCCACCGGGCATGGCACGATCTTCGGATCTTATGGCAGCAACCTGACGAACTTCTCCTCCGGCGAGAACCGCAAGCAGGGAGAGCCGCTTGTGTTCCAGGCCAATCCGGAGACCGGCTATCAGGTCAGCCGCTGGCTGGTGAACGGTACGGAGGTCGGAGAAAGCTCGCCATACCGCATCGGAGCGACCACAGGCTCGGCCACGCAGACGCTGAGCATCGACGCGTTCAGCATCGCCCGCGATACCAAAGATGGGCAGCTCAAGGTCGAGGTGGAATTCGCCAACCAGTTCTCCGTGATCCGTTACAGCGCGGGCGAAAATGGCTCCGTCACCGCCAGGACCGGCGGCGGCAGCGCGATCGCAAACGACGCAAAGGTCACCTACGGCTCCTCCGTCACCTTTACCGCAGTCCCGCAGAGCGGCTATATGGTGGAAAAGTGGACGGTGAACGGTACGGACTACACATGGCCGGGCGCCGGTAAGCCCTACCGCGAGGAAGAACTGACCCTTTCCGGACTGGATCAGACGGAATACACAGTCACGGTCTCCTTTGTGACGAAAATAACCTTCACCGCCGCTGAACCCACGCTGACGGATGGGCAAGAGAATCCGGCTTCTGCAGGCACGGTCGCCATCACCTGGGCGCGGACCGGCGAGACTGTGGCTGCGGGCAGCGTTCTGCCCCAGGGCACGGCGCTGACCTATACGGTCACCTTCACGGACACGAGCTTCAACACGGTCAACCGCTGGGAGTACTCCACGGACGGTAAGACCTGGATGGAAGGCGGCTCCGGCGGTAGCTTCACGCTGTACGACACCGCCTTTGGCAGCGATTCGGCAGCGCTGTATGTCCGCGCGGTGGTCGCCGTGGCCAACACCCACCGTCTCAGCTGGAAGATCCTCGGTCTTGCAGCCGAGGACGGGGACAAGGCGGCGACCCTGACAGCCTCCAGCATTGGCACGGAACTGACGAGCGGAGGCTCCTATGCGGCGAATACGCCGGTGGACTTCACGCTGACGCTGGACGGCAGCTATGATCTCGTTTCGTGGAGCGAAAATGTAACGCCTGCGGCAGGCGGCAGGTCGGCGGAGCTGAAGCTGGCCGCCGATACCGAGGTCACCGTCACCGTGGCAAAGAAGCCGGTCGTGATGATCGAGCGCACGGCAAACGGCACGATCGAGGCGTGCGGCACAAGAAACAGCAAGCCTGTCACCATAACCTCTACCGATTATGTGGATCCCGGAACGAACCTGACCGTTACCATCAAGCCGAATACAGGCTATGTTGTGAACAATCCCGACGAAGCCTGGACAGCGGTGGACAACAGCGATAATCATACCTATACAATCCACGATGTCAGGGCAGATCGGACGCTTTCGGCGGATTTTGCAGCCTTGGACAAGTATGCGATCTCCTACTCCGTGGCGGCGGTCGGCAGCAGCGACAACGGCACCCTGACCGCAAACACGGTCCGCAAAAATATGGCGGCGTATACATACGGCCTCTCTTCGGGCGCAGAGGTCTATGAGGGTTCCGATTTGACCTTTACCGCAGCTCCGGATAACGGCTACCGTGTGCAGGAATGGCGCGTGAACGACGAGGTGTACCAGGAGAGCGGCGCGGCCTTCATCGGGACGCAGTTGGTGCTCAGAGGTGTTGACGAGGAGAAGACCGTTATGGTACAGTTCATGCCGCTGGGCGACAGGATCACGGCATCCGCCGGAGAGCACGGCCGCATCACCGGCGCAATGGCGGGCGGTACGGAGCAGGTTGGTAATATTGCCTCCGGCTTCACACTGGCAGAAGGCGCTTCCGTCACCTTCACCGCCGAGCCGGATACCGGCTACGAGGTGGAGCAGTGGTCGGTGAACGGCACGCCGGTCAGCGGTGAAACGGACCGCACCTACACCTATACCGCCCGAAGCGCGGGCGCGGTCATCACCGTAGCGTTCCGCCCGGTGGAGTACACCGTCAGCTGGACGGCGGAGCACGGCACCGTGACCGCAGATGGGTACTCCGGCAGCGCGGCGAGCATCCGCGGCGGCACGCAGGTCACCTTCACTGCCGCGCCGCATAACGGCTATGTGTTCGACCACTGGACGATCGATGGCGAGACCCTTACAAACGAGACTGCAACGCTGCGCTGGACGGTTCCCACCGGGCAGGAGGCAACAATGGAATACGCCATTGAAGCCGTATTTACAGAGAATACCACTACCTATTCGGTGACCTACGATGCTTCCGGCGGCGGCACGATCACCGCCGAGGGTCATGAGGCAAGCCCCGCCACCGTGACCTACGGGCAGAGCATCACCTTTACCGCCGTTCCCGCGGAGTACGGCTATGTGAAGGAGTGGCGGGTGGATGGTGTTCCCGTGCCTAACTCTTCCAACAAGACCAGCTACACATTGGAAAATGTGACGCAGGCGCACACGGTCACCGTGGTGTTCGCCACAGCCGTCCGCTATGATGTTTCCTACGCCGTGAACGGCGTTGGCGGCACGCTGAGCGCTGCTGCCGACGGCACGGAGCTGGCTCTGTCCGCAGGGCGGCAGGCCAGCGTTGCCGGCGGCTCCAGACTGGTATTCGCCGCAGTACCGAGCAGCGGAATGATGACCGGCCGCTGGACGGTGAACGGCATCGCGGTCACCCGGGAGAACATGTCTTCCCTTGGCGTGACTATGGATCACTACCTGTCCAACACACTGACCATTGAAAGCCTGAGCAGGAATGTGGAGGTCAAGGCGGCCTTTGCCGAGTACAGCGGCTTCTCCATTCCGACGGGCGGGCCCGGCTATGAGATCTCCGATGTGAAAAGGCTGCCTGCGGACACTCTGCCGGATACCGAGATCCGCGCAGGCGGTGATGTGACCTTCACGGTCAGGCCAGCCGCTGAGTACAGCGACTTCTCCAAGCTGACCGTCAACGGCTACGATTGCCTGACCGGCAGCGGCAACGCAGCAGGCTGCGAGACGGTTTCCGCACGGAAGAACGCGGACGGGAGCTATACCGTCACACTCACCGGCGTGACTGGCAATATCAGCGCGGACATCGCCGCGCACAAGCTGGTCATAGGCGAGCTGACCGTGCCGCAGGTGCTGGAGAGTCATCCTGACCTTGATACGGCGGATAAGATCAAGCTCCGGCTTGAGACCATGATGATCGGAACGGCGGAAAACCGTGCGTTCTATGACATTGCGCTGCGATACAAGAACGCCGAGGGCAACTGGGTCGAGGTCGATGAAGCGAATTTCCCCACAGGCGGTGTGGAGGTGGTGCTTCCTTATCCCAACGGCACAGACAGCAAGGATACCTTTACGATAGTCCACATGCTTACGACTGTTGCCCGTGCCGGTGAACTGGAGCTCGTTTCGCACACGAAGCAGGCGGATGGCCTGCACTTCCGTGTGACCAGTCTGTCGCCCTTCGGCGTGAGCTGGGTGAAGTATGCTGCACCTTCGGGCGGCGGCTCGGGTGGCAGCGGCGGCTCGGGTGGCAGCGGCGGCTCGGGTGGCAGCGGCGGCTCGGGCGGAGGCATCTTTAACCCGGCCTACAACATCATGGTCGAAAGGACTATGAACGGCAGCATTACCGTTTCGCCTTCGTCTGCTGCCAAGGGCTCCACAGTAACCATCATGGTCTATCCCGACAGGGGCTATGAGCTGGAAATGCTTATGGTTATGGACAAGAAGGGCAGCGAACTCGATCTCAGAAAGTGGGGCGGCGAGTACAGCTTCATCATGCCTGCAGGCGATGTGACTGTCAGAGCCCGCTTCGTTGAGGAAGCTCCAACACAGAGCTTTGCGGATGTTTCCACGGACGCCTACTACTATGAGGCCGTCAAATGGGCTGCGAAAAACGGCATCACCGGCGGCGTCGGCAACGGTCTGTTCGCACCCGACGCTCCCTGCACCCGCGCGCAGATCGTCACCTTCCTGTGGCGTGCAGCGGGCAGTCCGGAGCCGAAGAATGCCAGCAGTTTCTCTGATGTACCCGCAAGTGCCTACTATGCGAGGTCGGTGGCTTGGGCAGTCGAGAACGGGATCACGACTGGCACGGGCAATGGAAGATTCTCACCCGATGCTACCTGTACGAGGGCGCAAAGCGTGACCTTCCTCTACCGTGCGCTAAGTGCCAGGGCAGAGGGTACAGCGGAGTTCCGCGATGTTCCCAAAAACGCGTACTATGCGGATGCGGTGGCATGGGCTGCAGCAAACGGCATCACCACCGGCATCGGCGGCGGGCTGTTCGGTCCCGATAATGACTGCACCCGTGCTCAAATCGTGACCTTCCTGTTCCGCACCTACAACAAATAATCGTCTCGGTACAATACAGATGTGGGGCGGCGGTATTATTCCGCCGCCCCATATTCTGGTTTCGGGTCGATGAATGAAAGGTATTCTTATTTGTAAGAGGAAAACGCAAAAGCTCACTTATAGGGCAACCATGTCTGTTTTCCCTAATTCCACATCAAATCTTAAATAGCCGTGAATCGCTATGGCTTGACATTCCTTGTTCCTTTCCATATACAAGGGTGAGTACCTACCGGCACTTAGACTGAAAAGTCTAAGTGCCGTTTTTACTTTACATTGGCATGTGGCTTTGGCTTGCAGCGATGATTCTTCAAAGCGTTATTCATTTCTGATGATGGAAATCAAATATAAAAAGTAGCATATGAAAATGGAGGAATGTGTTCGTATGAATATTACAGTTTATCTCGGTGCAAACGCAGGCAATGACCCTACTTTGCGCAAGGCTGTCCAGGAGCTTGGCGCATGGATAGGCACAAGCGGGAATGCACTGATCTACGGTGGATCAAAGACCGGCTTGATGGGTGAGATCGCCAAAAGCGTTCTGGAGGCCGGTGGAAATGTGACTGGTGTGGAACCGCAGTTCTTTATGGATGAAGGTTTCCAGTATGACGGACTGACTGAACTGATCGTCACAAAGGATATGTCAGAACGCAAGAATGAAATGATCGAGTTGGGAGATGCCTTTATCGCCTTCCCCGGCGGCACAGGGACGCTGGAGGAAATTTCAGAAATCATGTCCAAAGTATCTCTGAAGCAGTTGGATGCGCCCTGCATTCTTTATAATCTGAACGGCTTCTATCAGGATCTGAAGGCACTCTTGAATCACATGATAGAAATGGGCTTGTCCTCGAAGGAACGGCAGGAAGGAATCTATTTTGTGGATAGCCTTGATCAGATCAAATGTATTCTGGGCAAAGCCGACTAACAAAGCTTACCATCAAACACCTCTATGCTTTTGCTTTTCGGGGATGCGCTTGGTAAATGCACATTTTAACAAGTCTTGAAAAAGCAATAGAAGTGATAAAACTTTCCATTCCCATCCGGAACCCATAAGCTGTGCCGGACATGTCGGGCATTATTCGGGCAAGTCAACCTCGCCGACAAAAGAATATGTCCACAAGGAACTCTAGCGCAGCGATGTTACGCTGAACCTGCTGCGGCTGGAATACTGCGACCAGTGCCGGGCTGCGGGCGAAATTCTATACCAGTCCACCCAGTTCAGCAAGTGCTATGCCGACTATCTGGCAAAGGTCAACGCTGCCATGCACCTGAACCACAAACCCGGTGAGGTTATGCAGGTGGATTGGGCTGGCGATACTGCCGCTGTTATTGACACAGACACCGGTGAAATTATCCCGGCCTATGTGTTCGTGGCAACCCTGCCATACAGCGGCTACAGCTATGTAGAAACCTTTTTCTCCATGAACCAGGAGTCATGGACCACTGCCCATGTGAATGCTTACAAATACTTCGGCGGTGTCACCCGGATCATCCAGTGCGACGACCTGAAAACCGGCGTGCAAAAGCATGGGAAGGATGAGGTCGTTCTCAACAAATCGTACCAAGAGCTGGCGCTGCTGATAAAGCATACCGCCACCTACAAGGGGCTAAAGCCGCTGTATAGCGAATACAAAAAATCCCGTGACAAGGAAAAGTATCTGCGCGGACGTGAGCGCGAAATCATTCTCTTTGAAGCGTCGGCGTGGGCGCTGAAAGCGGCAGGCGTCGGTGATAAGCTCCCCGACCTTGGCAAGCTGCGCGAGGAATATTCCAGACTGTCCGAAGAAAAGGATCGGCTGTACGCCGAATACGGAAGCCTGAAAAAACGTATGCGGGAATACGATGCTGTCAAACAGAACATCGACAGCATCCTGTCCCCCAATCGCGGGCAGGAACAGGACAAAGCCTTGTAGCTTCTCTGACATTCACACATTTTTTTCGAGTAATTTAATGTGCGTTCGTCGTTTTGCAGTTGACAATCACACATTATTTCTATATAATATAATGTGTGATTGTCAAAGCGAGGTGAGAAGCATGAGCGCCAAGGAGAAAATCGAAGAACTGCTGGAAGCATCGGAGGACGGCACGATTACCGCAGCGCAGGTGACGGAAGCCGGATTGCACCGCAGCGTTTTACAGGAGTTTGTCAAGAGCGGCGAGATGTACCGCTTCGGGCGCGGCCTGTATGTGCGGAGCAGCGCATGGGAGGACGATTTTTACCTCTTGCAGCGCAAGTATGGGCGCGGGATTTACTCGCACGATACCGCCCTGTATCTGTTGGGCTATTCAGACCGTACCCCGGCGAAATATACGATGACCTTTCCCAAGGGCTACAATGCCCCGTCCTTAAAGCAGGAGAACTTAATTATCAAGCGCGTTGTGCCGGAGAACTATGAGTTCGGACAAACTCAAATTGAATCCCCCTCCGGCAATCCAATTCGTGTTTACGATTTGGAACGGACGCTGTGTGACATCCTGCGCGGCAGCGGCAGCGATGTTCAGATCGTCGGAGAAGCTATGAAACGCTATGCAGCGTCCAAGGATAAGAACATTCACAAACTGATGCAGTACGCAGACCAGCTTCGCGTGAAGCCCAAGGTGCTGCGCTACATGGAGGTACTGTGAAAACATCATTTAGTGTCAGAGGCAGCCCCAGGGTGGAAAAAGGGC
>ERZ772876.2550-NODE-2550-length-15034-cov-12.953001_pt1 | contig 15034 bp, 10 predicted proteins | sample MGYA00580584_ERZ772876 | MGnify/ENA primary metagenome ERZ772876 (study PRJEB29015, sample SAMEA2737728) | human gut metagenome | biome: human gut; feature: human-associated habitat; material: faeces | place: China | collected 2012 ... | reverse complement strand
CCTTGCAGGGTGCAGGGACAGCGTCCCTGCTGGGGTCAAGGGGCAAAGCCCCTTGGGGCTTCCAACTCCCTTGTCACCCGAACGGCGGCGGGGGGAATAGCGGCAAATCCGGACAAGTCGGCGCAGGGCTGCCGCACGCTTCCCACCGCGTCATGTAGGCTTCGACGAGCAGTTCAATCGTGCAATCAAACACAGGGGGACGGCAGCCATCCGCACACACAGGCGCGCCGCCGTCAATCAGCCGAACGCACGGAAGCACCATCATCTGGTTGCGCCAGCATTCCGCCTGCACACAGCGAATCGGCAGCGCAACATCCGTCGTCAGCACACTTTCGCCGCGCAAAACCTGCCCGCACTCCGCCTGCACTTGGCAAACAACCGGAATATTCACCCGCAGAAGGCACGGCACGGGTCGAGACGGTCGGCATCCGCGGCAGCCGCACGGGCGCGGTTCTTGGTACGGCGCAATCTCCCAATCCGCGTCACCGCACGCCGTAACGCCGACGAGCCGCAATCGCCCGTTTGCATCCTCCGGCAAACCGCCGACGTACAGCGCCACACACGCGCGCCGCTGCCACTCCCGCCCGCTGGCGAGGATTCGCGGCAATAAAACGCCCTTCTGCGTCGGCGGACAAGACGGGCAAGCGGGTTTCGGCGGGCAAGGCGGTCTGGACGGGCAAGGCGCTTGCGGCGGCATGGGACGGCAGCAATTCGGACGCTGATTCATGGCGATTCCTCCCATCGTGTGAGCTGTTCACTCCCAGCATATGCGCGGCGGGAAAATCGGGCACAAAAAAACCCGGCACGAAGCCGGGAATTTTGCGATTAGTTCAAGGATTCGGTCTCGTTTTCGATGGTCACATCTTCCACCGAACGAATCGCCCAGCGCGCAACAACCATCGTCTGGTCGCCCTTGCCGACGCTCAGGGTGATGGTGTCGTCCTTGATGCTCTCGATAGTTGCGTAGATGCCGCCGATGGTGCACACGCAGTCGCCCTTCTTCAGGGACGCGAGCATGGCCTGCTCCTTCTTGCGGCGCTTCTTCTCCGGGCGAATCATCATGAAGTACATCAGGACGAAAACCAGCAGCAGCGGCAGAAGGCTGAAGAGGATACCGACAATGCCGCCAGCGGCAGAATCCGTGGTGACGGCGGCAGGGTCGGCCGCACCGGTGGTGGTGGTTTCCGCAACGGCGGTGGCGATGCCCAAAAGCTTGGTCAGAAATTCCATGCGAATTAGCTCCTTTCAGTAATCCGGAATACTCTATCTATTGTAGCATATTTTTTCGCGCTTCACAAGAGGGGAAAACGGCCTTTTGCGCCATTCACAGAAATTTTGCATGACGGCATCAAGCATTTTTCCGCGAAGCTGCGCTTTCAGGCGCAAATTTGCATCTTTGAGGCACGGAATTGTAAAACTTGCGCATATTCGCTTGCAACAGGTGTTTTTTTTGATATAATGGTAATGGAATGCTGAAAAGCGCACAAACGAATGTCAAGGAGGCTGACGAATGAAGAAGCTGCTTGCGATTCTGCTGACGCTGGCGATGCTGGTGCCGATGTGTGGTTTTGCGGAGGAAAGTGCGCTCGGCGCGACAAGGACAGTCATTTTCCTGAAAGACTTCAATGCGAAGGTGCTGGGGGCGGACATTGACGAAGCGGAGGAGAAAGCCGTCAATGACTTTCTGGATGCCCTGCGGGTGATAGTCTATCAGCAGGGGACAACGTCAGCTGCCTATGAGGTGACGCTGAACGACCAGCCTATTGTCGATTATGCCGTGCAGTTCAGCGGCGCGGATGTCTATGTCAGCAGTGACCTGCTGGGCGAGACGCTGTATCTGAACCTCGACGAGGACATGCAGCATTTCGGGGAGCTGGTGTACCGCCAGCAGCTCAGCCAGCGCGGTCTTACGGCGGAAGTCATCAACGAGACGGTATCCTCTGGGTACTACGCGGAGCAGATTGCGCAGGTGGGACAGATGGGCGCAATGACGGCGAAGGTACTCAAAAATCCCCTCTTCACGGAAAACGTGCAGGCGGAAGAAGTGCTGAATAGCCTTGCGGCGATTGACTTTACGGAGATGCAGCGCCGCTTGGCGGAATATCAGCCGTCCATGACGATTGACCCTGTGACGGAGCAGATCGAAGGCTGTGACCCGGCGATACAGGTGTGTACGTTCACGCTGACGAACGAACAGCTGGTCAATCGGCTGGCGATTCTGCTGGAAACGGCGATGCAAGTGCCTGTCGTCCAGAACTTCGCGGATTTGGCGGCGGATTATGACAATCTGATGCAGTTCATGTCGCAGACGACGACGGAAGAGTATGTGCCGCAGGAAATCGACTGGGCGGCGCAGGTACGTCAGCAGACGATGCTGTACAGCGACGCGCAGGTGACGCTGTACATGGATGCGCAGGGGCAGCTTGTCAAGCTGATTGTGAACTATTCCGCGCTCCCGGACTGGGCGGAAAGAATGTCCGAGGTGGAGCCGACCGAGGGAATCCTGAAGCCCGTCACGTTCACGCTGAACCGGAACACGCTGGCGGACGGCTTGCAGTACGACTGGACGCTGGAAAAGGAAGAGAACAGCACGACGGGACGCCTCACCATCGGTGAAAAGAATGCCGAACTGGTGCTTATGCCGGATGACCAGACGCAGACGACGATTTCGCTGACGGTTGAGCCGAACCGCAGGGGCGGGAGGGTCGATGTAGAAGTGCGCACGACCTCCGAAGCGAACGGGACGGACAGCGGCATACAATTCGGCGTGTTTACGTCTGGTTCGAGCAGCAGTGTACATCGGGAGTCGAGAATTCGGCTCTTGTCTGGCGGTGAAGTCGGCTTGACCATCTACACGACGACCTTTTCGTGCAAACCGCGCCCCCTGCTGTCCGACGGCGACGTGTTGGATTTGGGCGAAATCAGCAGCGCGCGCTTCAACGCCTACATGCTGACCTTGGCGACGAGCATTTCGAAGATTCTGCCGCGCATCCTGATGAATCTGCCGAACAGCGTGCGGCAGCTCATGGACGGTACGACGACGCTGCCGAGCAGCACCATCATTTTGGATAACGCCGACTAACATCAACCGAAAGCATCACTGCTCCGCAGTGTTCGCTATAAAGAAAAAGGGAAACCAAACAACAAGGAGGAAAACCCCATGAAGAAATTGCTTGCGGTACTGCTCAGCATCATGATGCTGGCGATGCCACTGACCTCGATGGCGGAAAACAGCGTGTGGGACAATGCCGCGCGTCAGGAAACCACCATCACCATCCACGACCTGAACGCTGACCTCGTGGCGGCGCTGGGCGGGGATGACACCGCGATGGCAGCCATCAACGACCTGCTGGCGGCGCTGTCCCTGACCGGCTATCAGCAGGGCGACGAAGCTGGCTTTGACCTGAACCTGAGCGGCAAGAGCGTGCTGGGTATGGCATCGCTGACGACTGCTGCGGAAGAAAACCAGCTGATGTATGTGTCCAGCGCGCTGCTGGGCGGCGTGATTGCTGTGAACAGCAAGGACGTGGAAGCCATCAGGGAAAAAGCCCTCCGCGCGACGATGAAGATGTCCGGTCAGAGCGACGAGGAGATCGACAAGGCGATTGAAGAATCGAAGGAACAGCTGAGCGGCAATGCGGAATACACTGCCCTGATGGAAGCAGCGGCGAACCTGAGCAGCATGACGGAAGAGCAGCTCATGGAAGAACTGACGCAGGCGGACACCACGGCGTTCATGACCATGATGAACGAAATACTGTCCGGTGAAGAAATGGCAGAAGTGACCGAGCAGCCCGGCGACTGCGACGCGGCGAAGAGCTACGTCAAAGTCACCGTTCCGCCGGAAAAGATCGTCGAGATGACGAAAGCCCTGCTGGAAATGATCCACAGCGTTCCGAGCGTCGGTGCTTACATGGATGCGCTTTTTTCCGCTGCTGACACGAGCTGGGACGACCTGCTGAAAGAACTTGATGAAGCAGATCTCTACGCGGATGACATCGTTTATGAATACTGGATGACTGAAGCAGGCGAGCTGGTTCGCATGACGGCTTCGGTGAAGATCAACAACGGCGGCGAAGAACCCCTGCCGATCTCCTTCACGATGACCCGCAACACGGCGGACGGCGTGGCGACGTGGCTTGTGACCATCAAGAGCGCGGAAGATACCGCGGCGACGCTGACCTTCGCAGGCGACTTGGAGAACTTCACGGCGAACCTGACCGCCTATGCTGGCGAAGACCTCGTTGAAATCAACGTCAGCGGCAAGGGCGTCGGCACGGACAGCAGCGTTGTTGATGTGGAAATCAAGGAAACGGTGGACGGTGTCGAGCAGGGCTTCGGCGTTGTGGTGACGACCGCTACGACGATGGACGGCGAACATGGCGTCCGCAAGGTGGATGTGCTTGTGCGCTTCATGGGTCTGGACGTTGTGACCATCACGGCGGAAACCCGCACCTGCGACGCGAAGGACGCGCTGGACGTGAGCAAGGCGCAGGATTTGGGCGCGATGACGGACAGTGAGTTCCAGACGTGGTTCGTCAAGGTGATGAACAACCTGCAGAACCTGCCCATGACCCTGCTGATGAGTCTGCCGGAGAGCATGCTGACCCTGCTGATGGGCGGCAGCAACTGATACGATTTCCTGCATTTGGCTGTGCCATCTGCTTGCGCCTTTCCCACGCTGGCGTTCGCGTCAGCCAGAACGAATCATTTGCGGTGCATCTCGGCGCATTCTCATTTGGGAATAGTATCCGCATGGGAGGCTGACTGAAAAAGTCAGCCTTCTTTTTCATTGCCGGAACATGCTGATTTTCGACCAGAAAAGCAATCCAATTGTAAAAATATGCGCGGAATGGTTGACAAGTCGGGCGGATTGCTTTACCATAGTACATGGATTATTCTGTGACTTTACTCCGCACGGCTTGCGGATGATTCAGATGGAGGAACAGGCAAGATGAGGATGCTTGGCAAGCGATTTCTGTCACTCCTGCTCGCACTGGGAATGCTGCTGATGCTGCTCCCCACGGCTGCGGCATCGGAGCTGACGATGCTGCAAGTGGATTTTCTGGGCATGTATGCCACAAGCGCGGGAACGTATGAATCCCGGAAATTCACGGGCGATTTTACCGTCATGCAGAACGGGGAGGCGGTCGGCACGATTCGCCTGACCGACTTCGGCAGCGACCCGATTTCCGTCCCCGGAACGGGCAATGTGCAGCTTGTCCCGGTGGCGGAAACGATGCCGGAGGACGCCATTATGGCGGCGAGCTACACCGTGTCGATTGTCGGCGGACGGCTGAACAAAGCGGTCATTGCTGTGCTGACGGACACGGGTCTGTTCACCGTGCACACGGAGAGCAGCTCCTCTTTTGACCTGATTAACGAGCGCGGCGAGACGATTCTCTCCTTCGACACCGACAGCCGGGGCGACTATGCCCTGCCGGCGGCGATTCACACGGGGCTGTACACCCTGCGCATGACGAAGGCTTCGCTGGCCATTGAAAGCTGGCGCGACAAGATTATCAACATTGAGCGCTACACGGGTCCGGATTCCGTGACGAAGGTGAACGCTTCCTATTACTATGTGCCGCCGACGATGGCGCCGACCGCCACGCCTGAACCTACGCCTACGCCGACGCCCACCCCGACACCTACCCCGACCCCGACACCGACGGCAACGCCTACGCCGACGGCGACCCCGACATTAGCGCCGACGGAAGCGCCGACCGAGAATCCGACGGAAGAACCGACGGAGGAACCCACGGAAGCGCCGACGCCAACCCCGACGGCGACCCCGACGCCCACGCCGAGCCCGACGCCTACGCCTACGCCGACCCCCACCCCTGAACCCGTGGACGGCACGCTGACGATGCTCATGCGCGGCGTGAACGCGGCAGTGGCGTACCAGATTGTCAGCGAGGACGGCAAAACGACCCGCACGGGCTACCTGACTGATGGCGAGACGGTGAAGGAAGCCGACCTCTTCCACGGGACGTACTCCGTCACGGTGACGCTGCCGGAAGGCACGCTGCTGACGGGCGTGAACGACTGGCCGAACCTGCAAAAGGGTCAGGCACAGTGGCTGGTGAACATTCAGGCGATGCAGACCAGCCGCTATGAACTGGATCTGACGCTCAGCGGCGGCATGACCGGCAGCATCGACGATCTGTCTGCCCCGGCGGAAGTGACGATTTCCGGTCAACGGATGAGCGAACAGATGACGGTCAGCGGCGCGTTTGCGCTGAACGACCTGTATCCTGATACCTACCAGATTACGGCAACCCTGCCGCGCGGCTTGTATGACACCGAGGGCTGGACGCTCAGCACGACCGATACGGGCGTGACGGCGAGCATTCTGGTGGAAATCGGCGCGGGCGAAACCGTTGTGCTGCCGGCGCTGGCGAACCATGCCACCGGCGACGCTTCCGGCGTGGTGCTGGGGCTGGACGGTCAGCCGATGAGCGGCGTGCAGGTGCAGCTGGTCAATCAGGCGGGCGAAGTCGCGGCGGAAGCGGTGACGGATGAAAACGGCGCTTGGCAGGCGGAGTTCCTCGAATACGGGACGTACGTCGTCCGCTATGATGCGGGCGTGACCCTTGCCAACGGCGCGCTCGTCATTAGCGACGAACCCGCGACTGTGACCGCGAAGGCGGCGAATCCGGCGGCGCTGACCATCCACGCCTTCCGCGACAACGATAACAACGGTTCACGCGGGAAGTACGAGGAAGGCGTGTCCGGCGCGACGATGAGCCTCATCACCGAAGTCAACGGCGTGGAGGTTGTTGTGGCATCCGGCGAAACGGACAAGAACGGTGAAGTGTCGCTGGCTGTCCCGGCGGGGACGTACGTCCTGCGCAGCGAGCTGCCCGCGGGCTTCGGCCATGGCGCGCACGGCAAAAATGTCAGCGCGAACATGTCCATCATGGATGAAACGACCGAACGAGTGCAAAACAGCGTGCCGCTGACCCTCGAAGCCGGTTCTGTGACCGACGTGGGCGTCGGCGTGATGACGATGGCGGCGCTGCAGGGCCTTGTGTGGCTGGATGAAAACGACGACGGCGTGTATCAGGACGGCGAACCCGGTCAAGCGGGCATCAAAATCCGCGCCGTCGGCGTGAAAAACGGTCTGGTGTACGAAACCGAGAGCGGCGAGGACGGCAAATTCTACATCGGTCAAATGCGCTACGGCACATACAATGTCGAATACAGCCTGCCGGACGGCCTTGTGTTTGCGCGATACAGCCAGACGGGCGGCAATCGCCGCTCCATCATCACCAGCGAATTCAAGCGCTCCGAAACGGATCAGGTGATTCTTGAACGCGGTGACTTGGAGGAAGTCCTCCTTGGCGTGATGAAGGGCTCTGACATCAACGGCATCTGCTTCCTGGATGAAAACAACAACGGCGTGTACGACGAGGGCGAAAAGACGCTGGAAGGCGTGAAGGTCGTCCTGTACCGTCAGGCCATCGGCAAGGAGCTGCTGAACACCGTCTCCGACGAGAACGGGCGCTTCACCTTCGCCAACATCCGCGGCAGCACGTTCCGCGTCAAAGCGACGATTCCGCAGGGCTATGTGTACACCATCGCGGGCGAGGGCGAGTACGGCAACCTGTTCGCTCCCGGCACTGACCGCCGCGAGCACACGATTTCCGACGTGGTGCTGGAGAACGACAGCGAGATGACGATGGCCATCGGCGCGATTACCTACGGCAGCATCTCCGGCACGGTGTATCTGGATGACGACTTCTCCGGCAGCCGGATGGACGCGGAAAAGATGGTCAACAACTTCACCGTCACCCTGACGGATGAAAACGGCAATACCCGCACGGCGAAAACGAACCGCAGTGGCGTGTATACCTTCGATGACCTTGCGCCGGGGCAGTACACCGTGAGCGCGACCGCGAACCGCGGCTTGGCGTTCACGCGCACGGGCGACGGCAATATCCTCCGCAACCTCTCCGGCGGCGCGGGCGAAAGCGAACCGGTGGCGCTGACAATGGGCGCGGATTTGACGGGCCTTGATATCGGCATGATTACCCCCGGACATGTGTCCGGCGTGGTGTTTGCTGACAAGAACGACAATGGTCTGCGCGACGCGGATGAAGGCGGCTTGCTCGGCGCGGTGGTTCACCTGATGGACGAAACCGGCGACGTGGCAACCCGTACCATCGGCGCGGATGGCAGTTTCCTGTTTGACGCGGTGCTGCCCGGAACGTACCGCCTGCGCTACGAGCTGCCGGGCGACGGCGTGTTTGCTCCCCTGGCGGACGGCGGCAACACCATCGCGCCGGATTCCGACGGCACGACGGATTCCTTTACCATCGGCGTGGGCGAAGAGGTTGCCGCGCCCCTGTGCGGCGCACTGGCTTTGGGCGACATTGAAGGCATGGTGTTTGCCGATCACAACGGCAACGGCGCACAGGATGCAAACGAAGCGGCGCTTGCCGGCGTGACGCTGATTCTGACCCCCTCCCGCGAGGATTTGACGGAGCAGACCGTCCTCACCGATGCGACGGGCGCGTACAGCTTCACCGGGCTGCGGCCGGACGCCTACACGCTGACCCTGCGCTTCCCGGAGGGCATGGTGCTCTCCAAGCTGGACGGTAATGTGACCCTGCCGTTGATGCACGGGCTGAACGAGCAGCAGGTGAACATCGAAATCGGGCTGGGCGAGGAATGGCTGAATCAGGCGCTTGGCGGCGTGATTCCGTCGAAGATGTCCGGTCAGGTTTGGGTGGATGAGAATGACAACGGCCGCATGGACGCGGGCGAAATCACCCCGGAAAACGAGACGCTGACCCTGCTGGATGAAACCGGCGCGGTGTTTGCGCAGGTGCAGACCGATGCGGATGGGCGGTTCGCCATCGACGGCATTGCCCCCGGCGTGTACAGCCTTGTCTACGACCTCAAGGAAGGTACGCAGGCGGCGCGTCTGGGCGACAGCACCTTCACCACCGAGGGCAGTCAGCTCGTCATGACCGAGATTGAAATTAGCGAAAACAACAACTATACTGCTCCGATGCTGGGCTTGAAGATTGACACAAGCATCGGCGGCATGGTCTGGTGCGACAACGCGGGCGAGATTGCGCCCCTGTCCGGCGCGGAGGTTATCCTGCTGGACGAAAAGGGCAGCGAACTGCAAAACGCGGCGACGGGCGAGGACGGCATCTACCGCTTTGACGGCTTGATGCCGGGCAACTACCGGCTGCGTGTGACGCTCCCGAACGGCTACGTCGTCGTAGAAAAGGACGACACGCGCCTCAAGGACGGGCAGAACATCAGCGTGATGACGACCTACACCGCCCGCGAGGGAGAGAGCGACCTGATTGCCCTGCGCATGAGCCAACATCAGCTGGAGCAGAACATCGGCGCGGTGCAGCCAGGCACGCTGGGTGACTTCTGCTGGCTTGACCTGAACGGCAACGGCCTGCAGGACGCGGGCGAACTCGGTCTGGGCGACATGCGCATCGAGCTGTGGCGAAACGACCAGCTCGTCGCGGAAACGACAACCGACGCGTATGGCTACTACACCTTTGAGAACCTGTATCCCGGCGTGTACACGCTCAAGCCCATCTACCCGGCGGAAGTTGTGCCGACGCGTATGCGCACGGATATTCCGCTGATTGCGTCGATCCTGGGCGAAAACGGTGAATCGAACCCGGTTCAGGTGACCTCCGCCAGTACGACCTACACGGCGGATTTGGGCTTCGTGCTGGTTGATGACGACGTGCTGCCGGCAAACTACGGCATCGGCGAAAAGCAGGACTGGACGAAGAAGTAAGGGACAATGCGGAATTGCGCATCCGCGGATGGCGGGGTGCTGCGGGGGCGAAAGGCTCTCGCGGTGCCCCGTTTTTTGTGAAGGAGGAGGGAAGCAAAGTCCGCTTTTACGGAAAGAATCAACTGTTTGTTTTTGTGAGAATTGAAAAGTAAATAAAAGTTACTTCACTCGCATTTTCCGAATGAAAATGGAAGCTGCTTCATTCTGAAATCCCAAATCCGCGCGAATCAACCGTTTTCCTGCGCGAAAGCGTATTGCAAAAGCGGCTTGCATTTGGTATCATAAATGTTACCAGATGTGGCTGTTTAATATGGAAAGAAATCAGCCGAATCATGCTGGAAATGAAAGGACGGAAACAAATATGAAGAAACTCCTTGCTCTCCTGATGGCGCTCATGATGTGCTGCACTGCCTTTGCGTTCGCGGAGGAAGAAGCGGAAGTGCCGGCAGTTGAAATGAATGTCAGCTTCGAGGCGCAGACGGTTGCGCTGGGTGAAACGGGTCTGACGATGCAGATTCCGGCGGACTGGGCGGTTCAGGAAGTCCCCGCAGGCACGGAAAACGCCGAGAACATCCTGCTCTTCGCCGTCAACGCCGACCAGACGGTCAGCATTACGGTGCAGAAGTCCGCGATGACTTTCGAAACGCTGCTGCAAGGCATTCAGGATGCGGGCGCGACGGAAGAAATGCTCGCTGAGCTGTATGTCAACGAAAACTATTGCCTCATGTACACGCCGGGCGACACCGTGCTGGCGCTGTATGCTTTCCTTGACGACGAGACGGTTCTCGCTGTGACGTTCCAGGTCGCCAGCAAGGAAGTGGGCGACGCGCTGGAGAATATGCCGCTGGAAATCTTCGGCAGCTTGGCGGCGGCGGAGTAATTCACTTCGTTACCACGATGCAGGACGAATGAGCGTCCTGCATTTTTTGTGCGCAAAAATGCACAAGGAACTGCAGAAAACTTGACAAATGCAACGACATGCCCGAAAATATTCAAAATACACGAGAAAAACATGAAAAAAACACAGTTTGTGCAACAAAACACTTGATTTTCTCCATACAGTGTTGCATAATAAAGCATCGACACGGTGAAGCCGGCTGGTTTGGCGTGTCGATGAACAAGAAACGCAGGCAGACGCGGCAGCGCCCCTGCCGGGAAGGTGGAGCGGATGAATTCCAAGATGCTGTTTTATATCCTCAAGCGCGTGCTGCTGGCGCTGCTGACCATCTGGATTGTTATCACGGTGACGTTCTTCGTGATGCACTCGATTCCGGGTGGACCGTTCGCAAGTGAAAAGGCAATTTCCGCGGAAGCGCAGGCGGCGCTGGAGGCCAAGTACGGGCTGGACAAGCCGCTGGGCGAACAGTATGTGACGTATCTGCGCGACGTGGTGACGAAGCTGGACTTCGGGCCGAGCCTGAAGCAGCGCGGCCGTCAGGTCATTGACATTATTCTGGATGGCATGAAGACCTCCGCGAAGCTTGGTCTGATTGCGGCGTTCAGCGCGGCGATTGCCGGCATTGTCCTCGGCGCGTTGGCGGCGCTGCGGCGCAACACCGTGCTGGATAAGATTATCATGGTGATTACAACCGCGTTCGTGTCCATGCCGTCGTTCATTATGGGGTCATTCCTGCTGATAGTGTTCTCAGTCAAGTTAGGCTGGGTACCCGCGAACGGCGCGACGGCCGAAGGGCTGATCCTCCCGATTATCACCCTTGCGCTCTACCCGATGAGCTACATCACGCGCCTGACGCGCTCCTCCATGCTCGACGTGCTGGGGCAGGATTATATCCGCACCGCGCGCGCCAAGGGCGTTTCGGGCAAGAAAATTATCTTCGGTCACGCGCTGAAGAACTCGCTGATTCCGGTTATCACCTATTTCGGCCCGATGCTGGCGTTCATCGTCACCGGCTCGATGGTCGTCGAGCAGATTTTCGCCGTGCCGGGTATCGGCCGCCAGTTCGTATCCAGCATCACCAACCGCGACTACACCATGATTATGGGGACGACCATTTTCCTCGCCTCTTTAATCGTGATTATGAATCTGATCAGCGACCTGCTCTACAAGGTGGTTGATCCGCGCATTGATTACGAATAAGGAGGCCTCTGCACCATGATGATGAACAAGAAAAAGCCCTTTAGCCTGCATCTGGATGTGGATTCCTTCATGCCCGCGACGGCGGAGGAAAAGGAAGTCATCTCCCGGATGCGGCCGTCCTCGACCTTTTTCCGCGATGGCGTGAAGCGCCTGCTGAAGAACAAGGTCGCGACCATCAGCCTGATTCTGATTGTGCTGATTACGCTGTCCTCCATCATTATTCCGATGTTCTGGCCGTATTCGTATGACCAGATGCTGGGGCAGACGAAGGGCCGCCCGATGGACAACAGCTACAACAACCTCGCGCCGTTCCAGTACGGCAAGACGGAACTGAAGAAAATCGACAAAGGGGAATCTGTTTTCCCGCACATCTTCGGCACGGACGCGCACGGACGCGACTACTTCATCCGCGTCGTCTACGGGACACGAATTTCCCTCGCTGTCGGCTTCTTCGCCAGCATCATCGTGCTGGTGATTGGCATGATGATTGGCGCAGTCGCGGGATACTTCGGCGGCAGGGTGGACTTGTTCATCATGCGAATCGTCGATATTATCTACTCATTGCCGGACATGCTGGTCATCATCCTGCTGGCGGTCGTGCTGGGGCAGGTGCTGCATGTGGAAGGCACCATCTTAGAGAAAATCGGCTCGAACATCATCAGCATGTTCATCGTCTTTGGTCTGCTCTATTGGGTGGGCATGGCGCGCCTGATTCGCGGTCAGATTCTGTCCCTCCGCGAGCAGGAGTACGTGCTGTCTGCGCAGGCGACGGGCGCGAAGGCACAGTGGATTATCCGCAAGCACCTTCTGCCGAACTGCATCAGCGTCGTGATTATTTCGACTGCGCTGCAAATTCCGAACGCGATTTTCACCGAAAGCTTCCTGTCCTTCCTTGGGCTGGGCGTTAATGCGCCGATGCCCTCGCTGGGTTCGCTGGCTTCTGACGCGCTCAACGGCATCTATTCCTACACCTATCGCTTGATTATCCCCGCCGTGGTCATCTGCCTCATCGTGCTGAGCCTGAACCTGTTCGGCGACGGCCTGCGCGACGCCTTTGACCCGAAGCTGAATGCGTGATGAAAGGAGCTGGACAAAATGGCATTGCTGGAAGTCAATGACCTGCATACATCCTTCTTCACCGACGCGGGCGAAGTCAAGGCGGTGGATGGCGTTTCGTTCCGCCTTGACCACGGCAAGGTGCTGGGCATCGTGGGCGAAAGCGGTTCGGGCAAGAGCGTCACGGCGTATTCCATCATGCAGATTCTTGCGCCGACGGGCAAAATCGTCAGCGGCAGCGTGAAATTCGACGGGCAGGAGCTGGTCGGCGCGGACGAGAAGCTGCTGCGCTCCGTGCGCGGCAACCGCATCTCGATTATCTTCCAGGACCCGATGACGTCCCTGAACCCGACTTACACCATCGGCCGGCAGTTGATGGAAGCAATTCTGCTGCACACCGACCGCAACCGCCATCAGGCGCGCGAACGCGCGGTGGAGATGCTGAAGCTGGTCAACGTCAACGAGCCGGAAAAGCGCATGAAGCAGTACCCGTTCGAGCTGTCGGGCGGTATGCGGCAGCGCGTGATGATTGCTATGGCGCTGGCGTGCGAGCCGGACATCCTGATTGCCGACGAGCCGACGACCGCGCTGGACGTGACAATTCAGGCGCAGATTCTTGATTTGATGCGCGATTTGCAGAAGAAGATGGGCATGGCGATTATCATGATTACGCACGACTTGGGCGTTGTCGCCCAGATGTGCGACGAGGTCATTGTCATGTATGCTGGTTCTATCTGCGAGCAGGGTACGGCGGATGAAATCTTCTACAACCCGCGCCACGAGTACACAAAGGGCTTGATGCGCTCCATCCCGACGGCGGAGAACAACGGACAGCGCCTGGAGCCGATTACCGGTACGCCGATTGACCTGCTGAACATGCCCAAAGGCTGCCCGTTCGCGCCCCGCTGCGAGGCGGCGATGAAGATTTGCCTGAAAGAGAAGCCGGTTCGGATGCTCATCAATGACGACCATATGGCAACCTGCTGGATGAACGTCAAGAAGGGCGTTGAGGACGGCAGCATCACGGAGGAAGGAGGAGTACCCTGTGTCTGAAGCGCAGATGCACCAGCCATTGCTGGAAGTCAAAGGACTGAAAGAATACTTTGACATCAACATGGGCTTCTTCCGCACCAAGCCGCTGAAGGCGGTCGATGATGTGTCCTTCACCATCAACAAGGGCGAAACGCTCGGGCTGGTGGGCGAATCCGGCTGCGGCAAGACGACTGTTGGGCGCACTATCCTCCAATTGTACAAGCCGACGGCGGGCGAAATCATTTACGATGGCAAGCCTGTCAAGACGAAAGCGGACTTGCAGAAGTTCCGCACGAAGGCGACGATGGTGTTCCAAGATCCGTACTCCTCGCTGAACCCGCGCATGACCGTGTCGGACATCGTGGGCGAACCGCTGGATGTGCACCACCTGTATTCCTCCAAGAAGGAGCGGGAGGAGCGCATTTTGCAGCTGCTGGGCTATGTCGGGCTGAACAGTGAACACGCCTCGCGTTACGCGCACGAGTTTTCCGGCGGTCAGCGGCAGCGCATCGGCATTGCCCGCGCGCTGGCGGTGAATCCGGAATTCATCGTCTGCGACGAGCCGGTGTCGGCGCTGGACGTGTCGATTCAGGCGCAAGTCATCAACATGTTTGATGATTTGCAGGATCGGCTGGGGCTGACATACCTGTTCATTGCGCATGACCTGCTGGTTGTGCGGCACATTTCGGACAGAATCGCCGTGATGTATCTGGGCAAGATGGTGGAGCTGGCGTCGGCGGAGGAAATCTACAATCACCCGCTGCACCCGTATTCCAAGTCGCTTTTGTCCGCCGTTCCGCTGCCTGACCCGAAGGCGGCGCGCGCGAACAAGCGCATTGTCCTCTCCGGCGACATTCCAAGCCCCCTGAACGCGCCGTCGGGCTGTCCGTTCCGCACGCGCTGCCCCTACGCCACCGAAGCCTGCGCGCAGTCGATGCCGCCTTTCAACGAAGTCGAGAAGGGTCACTTCGTCGCCTGCCACCGGGTGAAGGAACTGGGGTAAAAGGGGAGACGCCAGAGGCTCTGCCTCTGGACTCCGGCAGGGGCGCTGCCCCTGCACCCTGCAA
>ERZ772876.2549-NODE-2549-length-15035-cov-3.554673_pt1 | contig 15035 bp, 8 predicted proteins | sample MGYA00580584_ERZ772876 | MGnify/ENA primary metagenome ERZ772876 (study PRJEB29015, sample SAMEA2737728) | human gut metagenome | biome: human gut; feature: human-associated habitat; material: faeces | place: China | collected 2012 ... | reverse complement strand
AAAAGTAGTCCAGATTAATATTTTTAGATATGTTAATTTCTGTTATTGAATTTCCTCGGCAATCCAAATATGTTAATTTTTGATTATTGATTACCTCTAATTCATTCAATTGATTGTCGTAACATTTTAAACTTTTCAATTCCGAACAATTAGATATAAGCAATGTTGGTAATTGATTGCTATGACAGTCTAAATCATTTAGAGATAAACAATTATTGACGTCAAGGTTCTTTAATTGATTTTCATAGCAATTTATCGTTTGCAATGCAACATTATTGCTTAAATCAAGTGCAGTCAGATTATTTGCAAAACAATCCAATGTTTGCAATGCTCTATTGGTCGATAAATCCAATGCAGAAAGAATATTTGAGCTGCAATCAACGTATTTAATCGCATAACATTTATTAGTGTTTAGCGATGTTAATTGCGCATTATCCGTGCAATTAAGTGTTATCAGTGTTGGCAGTTCACTCAAATCAACTGCTTTCAAATATGCATTACTTGAAATATCTGCTTTCGTCCATTTAGCATATCCACCGAGAACCAATGATTGCAAAGAGGAATTTTTTACACTAATAGTCGATTGCGATACGCAATTAGATGAACTGCTTATCAAGTAAAGGGCTGTTAAATTACCACAATTCTTAATATTCAACGAGGTCAATAATCGGCATGAATGACAATAGAGTTTTTCGAGTTTTGTATTATTGCTAACATCCAACGCCTTTATAACATTTGATGCACAATTATAATAGGTCAAGGCGGGATTCGTATTTGTGTCTATTGCTGTCAAACTATTCGTGTTGCAGTCCAAATAAGATAGATTTTCCAATCCGCCTATTTTTAAATCCACAAGACTGTTTGAGAAGCATTTAATCTCTGTAAGTTGCGTATTTTGTGTCAAATCCAATTCGACCACACTATTATTTGAGCAGTCCAACGTTTTAAGATTGGCAAAATATTCTACGCCTTTTAACGAATAAATGGATTTACCATTACATTTGATAGATGTTATTTTAAGGGCCTCTTTTGTGTCTATTTCTTTGTCACCGTTAGTATCAAAATTGGCTGTTAAATAGGCTTTGAATAGCGGGTCTTCAAATGTAAGCACATCGGCAACATCACCTTTTTGCACAATAGTTATTGTTTGGGAAACATTCTTATCCGCATTTTGAATCGTGATATACCCAGTACGGGATTGAGAGCCATCGTTTGATGCTATATTGAAATTCAATGTCCGCTCAGTCATTGCACGGGTGCTGACATGAGTAATCCATGTGTCGGTTTCTGGAATTGTGACAAGTAAATCCGTATTGCTTTGTAAAACCACTTGTAAGGTCTGCTGTTCATAGGTCAATTCATAATCCGATTCAGACAGAATAATTGCATCCTTTTGTAGTTGCGTAATCGTTACCTTGCATGAGGTCGTACCATCCACACCTGCCAATGTAATATCGGCAGAACGGCCATCATAAGATTCATTTTCAGCAACAGAAAAACGAATATTCTCTCCCTGCGATTGAACGCTCAACCATGTTTTTGCATCTTGTGGAATCTGAATAGTATAATCTATATTGGCTGTAACGGCAACATCCAACGAGCCTCCTGCGGCATTGACTGTATAGGTGTCTTGCACGGTGGTTATGGTATTTCCCACCCCTTTTAACGTAATCGTTTTCATGTAGGAATTATTCTGGACATCTGTCAAAATAATCAGAATCTTTCCGTCACGAATAGGATTAGGTGCGGTAATAGCGATTGTTCCAGTCAATTTTGTTTGCTCCGTAATCTCGACTTTCCAACCTGCCTGCTCAAAGGTTTCGATAGTTACCGTTTCCGAGGAAGAGGTTATCGTATAATTCAGCGTTTTCGTTTCTCCTGCTGAAATATTGATAAGGTCGGAAGAATCGAAACGTATAGACAATGCTACACTTTTAGGGATTGTAATAATCGTATCATCGGCTAATGTAAAATAAACATTTTCATCATCTTCTGTTACGCTTTTGAAAATGCTACTGCCATCTTTGCCGTCTGTTCCATCCTTTCCATCTTCTCCTGTAGCCTTGCCTAATTGCGTCCAGTTCGTTCCGTTGTCATAGGAAATCCACCAATAACCCTCTCGGATTTCGAGTTTAGGAGTAACGCCGTCTTTGCCATTCGTTCCATCTTCTCCACCCGAACCGTCTGCACCATCTTTACCGTCCGTGCCCTCTGCTTTAATTTTATTTCCTTTATCATCTTTCAGCCAGTCACCGTTGAGCGTCCAATAATAAACGCCATCCGTGTCTTGTTTTACACCGATGGTAGGTGTTACGCCATCTTTCCCATTAGTTCCATCCTCACCATTAACACCATCTTCTCCGTCTTTACCATCTGTACCATTATAAATCGTAATAGAATTGCTTTTTGCAAAAGTTATCGTATAGCCAATAATTTCACCATCATTAGTTATTGGCGTAACACTCGTTATATAATCGTTATTCTGTAATGCTGTTATGATGGTCTGCAACGATGAAATATTCGTATTCATTTGCTTGCAACGTTCTTCCAATATTGTAAGCCGATTTTCGAGGTCATTCAAATCATTACGCAATGCACTATCATCATACTTGTCGCTACAACCCAATAACAACAAGCCACACATGAGTAAGGATAATGTTTTTTTCATACAATTCGATTTTTAGATACAAGAATCTGATTATAAATCTTAGAACCCCATTATGCTACTAAACGTTTTCCAGCCGTCAGCTGTCTTATATGCCGAAAGACTTTCGGAGGGGACTTTAAGGACACAATTAGGATTCATTTCTCCAAAGGCTTGTTCAGTACATTTTGGAGGTATTACCGCGCCTATTATTATTGATGTCAAATTAGGATTGTTGCTAAAAGTTTTCTTGCCAATTGATTCTAACTGTGTACAAGCAGAGGCATCAAATGTTGTCAACTTATAAAGTTGTGCAAAAGCACTGGATATATCGCTTGATATATATTGTAATTTAGATCCTTTTTCGAAAGATATTGTTGTTAAATTAGAGCATCCCGAAAACATCGGATTATGAAGTCTCTCTATACTTGCAGGAATCTCTATTGTCGTTAAGGATATACATTTGGCAAATGTCCCGTAACTATGCCCCATTGCAAAGCTGTTGGCTCCGCCTTCATTGAGCGAGTTAAGCATTGACGGTTTTTCAAAAGTAATTTGTTGCAAATTTGAACAGCCATAAAATGCAGCAACACCTATTGTTGTTACAGTTGATGGAATTTCAATAGCAGACAATGCAATACAATTACTGAATGCACCATGAGGTTCCCAAGAACATGCCCCGCCAATCTCTTTAAGTTTAGAATTTGATTCAAAAGAAACAACTTGTAGTTGAGTGCAATTAAAGAATGCTGAGACCCCAATAATTTCGACAGATGCGGGAATCTCGATTGATTTTAATGCGGTGCAATCTGTAAATGCGCCATAATTTATGTGTTCATAATGAGTATCATAACCACCTTTGATTATTTTGAGATTAGAATTTCTCCCAAAAGTAACGCTTGTCAGATTTGTGCAACCTTTAAATGCGGCCGCTTCTATTGTTTCCACATTTGCAGGAATTTCCACAGATGTTAATGCAGAGCAATTAGCAAAAACTCCATAACAATTAATATTATATGAAGTGTATCCGCCTTTTATTATCGTGAGTTTTGAACCTTGTTCAAATTTGAGTTCCGCTAATCTTGAACAATCTTGAAAAGCCGATTGGTCAATTGTTTCAACATTTGCAGGAATCAGAATCGAGGTTAAAAGGCTATTATAAAACGCTTTTTCTCCAATCGTTATAAGACCTTTCGGCAATATGCATTTTTCTATTTTTGAATTTATAAAGGCTTGAGATGGAATTTCATTAATATTGGAAGCTGAAATATCGAGGTTTCGCAATTGGGGGAGTTGGTTTCGAATTAAATAAAAATCGAGTTCTCCTAATTCGCCTGTAATTGTCAATGATTCTATTTTGGCATAATCATAGTCCACAAGAACTGTTTCCAACATTCCTTTTTGGGAAACATCCACTGTAATATTTAGAAGCTCTTCACCAGCCTGATAAATGATAGCTGTTTCCTTGAATTCTCCATAGTAAAATGTGATTTGTCCCTCTCGCTGTTCTCTGCTTTCATTTTGTGCAACAGTAAATGTCGCTGTACCACCGTAGGTGTCTTTGAACATAACCCATTCTTTACAACTGTCATCAATCCGATATTCAAAGTTAAAAGTTGTTTTAACTTCAATATGAACTTCACCACCTGTTGCATCCATCTCTATTTTAGATGGAGAAATAATAAGCTCACCATGGCGTTGTGTTATTGTAAGGGTTTCATTTGCAGTCCCGCAAGAAAACAAGAATGTCGTGCTCCGTTCTTTCTTTTCATTATTTTCCATTACCATAAAGGTTACCTCGTCCCAGTCTTTACCATCAGATTGGGAGGGCGTACACCACGGGGCGCCACCTGTCAACGTCCAATCACGGCTGCTATAAACATAAATGGATTGCTTTTCTCTGCTAATATCAAAAGATAATTTGTTTTGACTAAGTTCGATGGTATCTTCTTTTGGATTTTGTTTGTCGATTTCATTTCCACCCTCAGAGCAACCACAAATCATCAGTACAACCAGCGTAAATAAGGCTATTTTTTTCATAATCGTTATTCGAAATGCTAATATTTGCCAATTTGAATATCCACGAAATCCGACCAACCACCATCCATACTTATTTCGGTTACAGGCAGTCCGAATATGTTGCGCGATTTTGAAATCGTGGTATAATGTTCTTTTAAACGATTTCCATAGATAGCAACCGACCCTATATCTCCTGCTCCATCAGGACAAAACATAAACAGATTTACGGGCTGGCCTTGATTGGATATTTCTATGGCCATACATCCCGAACTCAATAGTTCCGATTTGAGGTTCACCGTTAAATGTTGAAATGCAGGACTTGCCTTAATGTTACGATGCAAATTCGTAACGATAGCTTGACTTCGCTCATTGAGCCGACAGGGTGGGAACATAATTCATCATTTATATACATCCAACCCCCAGATGTGATTAGTAAAAAAAAGAAAGCGCAGGGCTGCTGACTTATTTTAGTGCGACAGGTCGTAGGAAACCCAATAGATAAAATAAGCAACAACCCCGCGCCTGTATCGTGAAGATACGACGGGAGGGCAATGCCACTTATTCTCTCTATTGTGCTTGGAATTTCCTACGTTCGTCACACGAGAATAAAGTTACACTTCCGTAATTCAATATGTCTCCTACAAAAGTAGAAAACAATCGTCGGAAATGCAACGGCTTTGCACCTCTTTTTTCGAGGTTGTTGCAGATACAAATTTCGCCAAAACAAAATTGCAATCCAACAGCGATACGAGTGGATAGTAAACTTTGTTCTTTGCTTATTGGGATAGTAGGCTTTGTTCTCGGCTTTAAGCCTGCATAAGCCCTCAAAATGTACGTTATATCAGTCAAATACAAACGATTATCAAGTTCCTGTCTGCATAAAGTTCATATTTCTACAAGAGTGATGACATTACAGAATACAATAGTCGTTATTTCAGACACTTATCGAACTTATTAAGTATCTATCCGCTTAGTTTTTCCGTAAAATAGAATACCCCTGCCGTCGTGAAACAGCAAGGGTATTTCTTCTCAATTTGAAAAAATCAATTCACATGTAAGCCTTTAATTTGTTGTGTCAGGCGAGTTGCGCTGGTTTGATCTAATAATAAGTTCCCTAAATTATACTCATCTTGTATTGCAACTCTATCTATATCTAACTTATCCAACAAAAATCGATGCTTTATATCAAATGCTTGAAATATATCATCCCAAGTCATGGCATATATTTCAAATTGCTCTTTGATATGTACTAAAAATCTTTTGTTATAAGATTTGAAAGAATCATATTGTTCTAATATATAGTCATCCACTTTATTTCCAACAACGATAAATTTCCATTTTCGTAATTGGCTGTTGAATTTTGCTTCCCGTTTGATTAGATCTAAATAATCTTCAATCTGTCGAAATTGTTCTTTCCCAATAATAACAGAGGGCCGTTTTAATTCAACAATTATATTTTCATCCCAAATAGATGAAAAATCATTAGTGTCATCGACACCTCTTTTTCTACAAATAAAAATGTCGGGTCTCCTTTTTCGTTCATTAGATTTAATAGTCTGTGGAGATTTTTTTTCACCATCTAAAATATAAAGATACTCAGATAGCGCATGCTCAAATGGCTTATCTGCTGAGACCAGATTAAATTGTTCTCCAAACAGCCAATAGTTATCCTCGATGATTTGTTGAATATGATTTCGCTCTGTCGCAAATTTAGTCAAATCATAGACAATCGCTCTTAACATTTCCACCACTGCACAACGATTCTCTATCATCTTAATAGTGCGTAAAATCTTATTCAAAGAGGTTCTCTTTAACGTTTGAGCTAATTGCAGCCGCTCTTCGTTGGATAGTCTAACTATATCTTCAAGAATATTCAATATATTTTCTCGTTCATCAGTATCTAATAGAAGATTAAGAAATCCTACGCAGGTTTTTCCTTGTTCAACATTCAATCCTTGAAATATTTTAGGTTGAATACAATATATATCTCGGATCGTATTGACTAAATCATTTCTCCGATCTTTATCATATTGATTATTCTTAAATTGTGGTATAACTCCGTTCTTTTCATATGTTGAAATTAATTTATCTGCGGCTTGTTCTCGAATAAACATTTTCTGTCGTTGGGCAATATATGACTTTAATTGTCTATTGAGCCATTTATAAATTGCATCAGACTGATTTTTTATTCCATCGAATCTGGGATGGGGTTTTTCTTCTATTTCAAAATTGTCAAAGTAAGCGGATTCTACATATACACTATGATAAAAATCAATGGATTTATTATTAAAAGAGGTTAACTCTTTCGCTATTTCATATTTTTGATTATTTATATAATAATAGTAACATTTATCACCTATTTTTTCAGCCCAACGGATAAATGTAATATTAAAGAAATAATCACCATAGCTCCAAGAAACCAAATCTGTTTCTTTAATCAAATATTCATAGTCAATTGGAACGTCATTGATACAAATAGCAAAGTTACGATCCTTATTAAGATATAGAAACCAGCCGAATTCTTTAGAGATATAATCGATAAATTCTTTATTCGTTATATTGTTAGCACTAAACTTATTGTCTAATTCAGACAAATGCAAGTCAGTTCCAGTTCCTAAATCTTTATTTACAACAATATGATTAGTGTCATCATAATATTCTTTGCTACTTTTTTGAATCAAAATATCATATTGCAATAATTCATTATCATTCAAATAGCGGGTTCTCCATAATGCCTTATTTGCAAATGCAATGAAAGAAAAACGGCCTTTCCCCTTTTTACCACGGGTATTTGAAGTTCGTTGGAAAGTACGTTTTTTCTGAGAATCCAGAAATGCTCCAAACGTATTTGTAATTGATGTAAAATCAATGCCATCTCCATTATCCGAAATGGTTAATCCTGCAATATATCCCAATTCATTTGCAGTAAACGAAATGTTAATTTTCGTTGCTTTTGCATCGAATCCATTCCATATTAATTCTGCGATTGCCTGTTTATAATCAGATGTAATCCCAGCATTATCAATACTCTTGTTATTTGCTGCAACTCTCTGTTTCATGTAAAGGAGATATTTTTAACAAATCTAATCAAATATCTCTAATAAACAAAAGCATAATCTTGTTTGCGTTAAAACAAAATTATGCTTTTGATTTATTTACTTACTCTACAAACCACTTATATTCGGTATCGCCCTCGATGGCTTTGCCTATACCCGTGATCAGTTCGGTAGCGTTCAGCGAACGGTCGAGGAATGTATCTATGTAACTCGACTTGTTGGCTCCCGTAAAGAGGTTGTAAACTCTCCAAAGGTCAATCTCTGGATTGTCCCCTCTGGAAAAGTTCTCGTCCGCGTAATACGCCTTTGCTACGGCGTTGATATGGCAGTCCGTAAACTCCATAGCAGGCAATGCCTTTCGCTCCGCTGTGGGCAGGTATTGATACAACCGTGTCTTGCCGATAAGCTGGGCGAATTGGTGTTCAGTAAGGTGTCGTTCCTGCATTGCAGCCATCAGCTTTACATGGCGTTCAGCATCGTATTCTTGAAACAGGCGTAAGGTGGCATCGAACAAATCCTGCACACCCATCACACGCAGTTCGCTTTTGAATCCGTCGGTCGATACACAGAGGTTACAGCACACGAGGTTCTTGAACCCGATGAAGACCTTGAATTTCTCCACCGTCTTCTTGGAATAGAGGTTCTCGTGGTTGTAGGCTCTTACTCCTCCAATCGAAAGGTTCAGCCTGTTCCCTGCCACATCCTCGTAAATCGTGGGTATCTCGAAACAGAAAGCCATCCGCTCGTAGTAGATGGTCTTGTCGGTTTCCAAAAGCTGATTCACGGGTTTGTGGATGGCTTCGGGAATCCGTCCCTTGATGATATGGGACACGACTATATCGGGCGCGTCGATTACCTCCTGCGGGAACATACGGTGTGCAGCACCCAGTACCGTTTCAATAAAGCTCTGGTGAGAGATGGTCACTTCGTTGTCCTTGCTGAATACAGGAACGACGCAATCCGCTCTCAAATGGGCTATATCGACGGGCTTGGTGTTGGCCTCGATAAAGTGGCGGTTATGCCGTACACCTAAAGGAACGACAACACCCGTCGTTGCAGATTGGGCTGGTTGTTCCTCTGCGGTCGTTGCCAGCTCTGCGGCAGGGTTATCGAGGAAAGGGCTGTCGGAGTTCAGACCGACGGCAAATTCTGCATTAGGCTGAAACGCTGGGTACATGGTTGTAAGGAGTTTGAGGTTGAACACTCGTATTCGAAAGATTGCACCATTTGAGGATGGCTTGCCCCACAGCAGGTGTGATGAGAAATTCGGGACGGCCTGTGAACAGTCCCGTGCGGTCTTTGGATGTGGTGGCCTTGTGGTTCATGGCGATGTCGAGGACTGCGGTAAACTCGTAGTCCACGTTGTCGCGCTGCACGGCTTTCAAGCCCACTTTCTCTGGAACCATCTTACCGTTCTTGTCCGAAAGCACATAATCCTGTTTAGAACGCATCGTACAGATAACATGAGCGGAGGATGTCAGAATCCGCTGGATAAAGGCGTTCTGACGGGGTGTAACCTTGGCCCAGTTTGCAAAGGAGTTGCCTTGCAGGTTGGCATGGAAATCCAGCAGATAGTCCCAGCAATGGGAGATGCTGTCGATGATGATTACCTCGGCTCCTGCCTGCTCGCAAATGCCGATGGCCTCGATGTAGGTTTCGGGAGCATAGTTTTCGAGGGTGAGGACTTGATAACCGCCCAGATGGGCATAAAGGTCTGCCGAGCAGTTCTCGGAATCAATGACGGCGATTTTAGACCAGTCGCCTGTCATTCCGTAAGCGATCAGAAGCGACGAATAGGTCTTGCCCGAACCCGAAGCTCCCGCCAGTGCAAGCCGCATCTTGGCTGCCCGACGCATGGATTGTCTCAATTGCATAACTCTACAAATTAGATGATTAGTAAATGATTAAACTAATCATCCTGTCTGTGGCTTTTGTATTCAGTCTGCAATTTTTCTCGATAATCTACCATAAAAAATCCCTCCCCGAATTTCGTTTTCCAAACCCAATAGGGGGAGGGGTGTTAATTGGGGTATTTATTCGTGGGTAGATGATAAAATCCCATATTAAATTAACATTAAAGCTTTACGCATTAAGCAATTGATAAATGGGAAATGTTCTAAATCTTTCTTGATCATCCAATGTATTGAACAATACTTGTGCTTGCACCTGATTATCACAAAGTAAATAAGCGGCTATTTTATGTTCAGGGTCGGTGTCATTTTGAATAATGTCATTTATAATACTTAATTCTGAGCCAGTTAAAAGTCGAAGTCGTTTTACAGATTGCAAATAGTTTAATTGTCTAATTGGCAACGGCAGTTCATTAGCATTTTCTAACAACCATTTAGAAAAGTTTATACATAAATCAAGTAGTTTCGGATTCGCAGTTTTATCATATGCTCGTAGCATATCCAACAACGAATAGTTTAAGCGATCTGCCAATATTGGACAATCCATAATATTCTGCTTAAAAGAGGATATTATACGATCATAGTATTGAGGCGGAAGTTCTTTATAATTTATTTGTTCCAATAATACATATTTAGATATGGGATATGTCTCCCCGTTGCTGCGTGATATGGATACATTAACTTCTTGCTCAAAAATGTTGATAAACATATCTGACTGCTTGCCTTTCCCTTTTACAAAAACGACAGGAATATATAAATTAAATATTTGGAGCCCACACAAACACGGAGAAGCATCATTTAGACCCTTATTAAAACAGCGCTTCTTTCTTAAAATGACATCAATTAAAAGAGTTATTTTCTCGCGATATTCTGGTTTAAAGTCATTGTAATCAATGACCAATTCTTCTTTTACATTTAATGCTGTAAGAACGTTTCGAATATCTTTTAGATACTTTAAATGTTCTTGAAATTCAGCTATTCGAGGCGTTATTTCTTCGTCTATCTTTGTGGGATCTTGATGAATTGTTGCATCTCCTAATGTAACCTCTCCTGCTTGAAAAAAATCCAACAAAAAGGACATATCTGTAATTTGTTCAGATAGTGTCCCTTGCAAATTAAAGTCTGCTTTGAGATTTTCGCCTATGTTAAATCTAATACTTTTCCCAATTTGGAGATACTTCCCACTTTTGGTATAGACCAAATGATACAACGAATAATGAGTTTTACCTTTAATTGTAATTGATTTTTCAATTGTCCTCTCCAGTTGAAGACAATTGACTGTATCAAGAGGTATATCTGGATAAATATCTAAAGGAGGTTTGGCATATAAGCATACCTCATGATTAAATATATAATCAAATAGAGAATCGGGAGAATTACCAAAACATGTAACATTGATTGATGTTTCATGCGTTTTAAAATCTTCCAATTTTAAAGTTGGAGTATCAACAAAACTAACTTGCTTTTTACAATCATCAAAAAAATTCATCAGTACAGCAACCAACTCATGTTCATCTGTGGGTAATTCCTCCAATTTAATATTAGTTCCTTGCTGACCACCTTTATTGGCTAATAATTTCTTTATTTTGATTGGCTGTAATAGTGAATAATAAGACTTGGTATCACTATTATCATCTATTCCAACAACCAAATATAAAACACCGAGAGTGCGATAACTTCTCAAATCAGATATGGGTACATGAAAAGTTAGCGTAGGCTTGTTTATGGACTTAACTCGCTCTCCTTTGACTTGAACGGGAATTCGCCCATATAGCGATTCATTCTTTTTTGATTTATTGGTATAAATATAGATGTGCCCATCCCACAATGGCTCTTTGTCTTTTTCTACAATATATGCAGATAACAAAGACATTCTCGCTATTAACATTTTAATAGTGCTTGTTGCCAATTGTTCTATATCCATATCAAATTCATTTTACGTTCAAATATACGAATTTCTTTGATAGAAATAAGTACTCATGATTTCATATAAAGAGAAAAAGCAAGCAAAAATCGAGTGGCGCTATTAATTATATATTACATAGCTCTATAAGTAGATAATCCACAAAATATTTTACTCTATTAAATGGGAAAAGCCCCCATGCGTTAGCATGAGGGCTTGATTTAGTATATCGTCTTCTATTTATTCTCTAATCGTCGTTTAATTTCTTCCTCTAATAACTTCAACTCGTTCAATTCCGATATGCTAACTTGATATTCATCGTATTTCTTTTGCCTAATTTTATCTTTCATTTCTTGTAATATTTTAGACAGATTGAATGATTCGTTTTTAATTAGAATATATAAAATCGAACCTACTATTGGCAATAATCCTAATCCCCATAGCCAAAATCCCATTTGTTCAAAACCAACTCGGCATACAGCTGTAATAAGCCCAACATAATAGCCTAATACTATAAGTGCTGCAATAAATTTACGAATTGAGAAACCAATTTGTGCCTTTTCTTCAGCCTTAGTTTTTCGCTTCTCAATGCTATCTATGGCTGCCTTAACTTCTCTTAATCTTTCTTTATCTTTATCAATTAATAAGCGACTAAAACGCTTCTCAAATTCATTATTTAATCTGGCTTCTAATTCTTGTATTGCTTGATTGTGGGCAGCTTGTGTATTCTTTGCCACTTCATTAAATTCTTTTTCTTGAGCGGCAATTTGTTCTTTAAAATGTTCCTCTAATTTATCCTTAGCAAATTGTTTTGCTGATTCTCTGGTTTTAGAATAATCTTGTCTTTCTAATATTCCATTAAATTTACTTGCAACCATATCTGCCACAATATGCTCTTGCAAGTCAAAATCATCTGTAATTTCACTAATCCCAGCTAAAACTATTTGTAATTCTGTCTCACTCAATATTGCATCATTCTTGGGCAAGTTTAAGAAACTTATGAAACTTTTAAAGTCATCATCAGTTCGAGAAAAATATTTTAATATCAAGGTCATCCATTGACTTGGCAAAAGGAGTAAGGGCTGGGCTAAAGAATGGTTTTCATCCCATAGTTTTAACTTTTGGTCTGTTGAAATAAAATAGTATTTTGTATCTATTAAACTAATATTATTATTACCTCTATTTAGCTCCAACCACAATAAGTTGCATGCGTCATAACGATGTTGAAGGTCTCGTTTAGTTAGTTTTATTTGTGCAATTTCATCTTTATACTGTTCAATCTTCTTATCGTATATATCTGAATCGAATGGAGTTTTATAATTTTCTTCAATACTAAACGACTTTAATACCTTTTTATATTCAGACATTAAGTGAGCCTTAAAAATATCAAATCCATAAGTTATCCGCCCTTTCCTCCATTCATGGTAATATTGATAAATGGAATCCCCATAGCAATATCGATTGAAAATAGCTGGATTTATCCGTCCAAAATGAAAAGACTTCAATTGATTTATATGAAAGTCTATTGAATCTTCAAATTCCTTTTTTGTATATACAGAAACTATTAGCTTTTGTCCGCTTTCTTGGCATTTCTTTAAAAACACCATTGTCCTTTTTTTACGAGTAACTCCATTAATACCTAATGCTCGATAAAGTAAATTAGTGTCCAAGTAGAAAACTTTAGTTCTCAACGAGGATAAATACACGTTATCTTTCGCATTATTGCTTACCAAAGCATATTCTAAAGCATAACTTAATAATTTAAAAATAGCTTTATTCTTCTCTACATTATCCCAATTCAAAAAATCATTAATAACATCTATTTCATCTGGTGTAAAATTCTTGGATTCAACTTTAATAGTCGTTTCTGCCCCTTTGCGAGGATTTAATAGCTGAGAATATGCAGAAATATTAGTGTTTAATAGCTCATAAAAATAGCGATTTAATAAATCTTGAATAGCTATGGATTGAACGGATATTTGTGGATGTTGCTGTAAATACTCATTTATATGCCGTGTAATATCATTATCAGTTTCTTTATTACATAAATGCACATAACGATTTTGATGCAAGGAGATTTTCTTATTTTCAATATTTTTTGCATTTAAAACTAAGAAATATTTATCGGTCTCATTTGCAATAATGCTATTTAATTCTTCTTCTGTAAAAGACAAGTCGAATATTTCATAAATTTTATTAGCCAGTTCGGATAATGTGAGTTCAGCATTCTCATTGGTTACAAAAACGGCTTCAATAAATTTTCTCTTTATTGAAATCGTTTTTGCATTAGGTTCGTCTGCATAAATAACAGCGGCGGTTCTAATTGAAGTTGAAATATCCATATGCCATATTCTTTAGTATCACAAATATAGCGATATTAACGAAATAACAAAGTCTTTACATTATCAATATAGTTATTCAAAAGCAAAACCGCTGAACTCTTCCTTAAACTGTTTTGCTTGTTTGGCTCGTTCCGCAACTGCCTTATATTGTTCCTGCATATCAAGCACCTTTATAAAGTAAGGCAACGATGCCTTTTCGGGTAGGTTCTTGCATCGTTTATCGAGTTGGTAGGCTATGCTTATTGGCTCTATATTCGATAAGCCTATTGCATTATACTTGGTAAGCAGTACGGACATCGCCCGTTTATCCCACTTGGGAGCAGCAACACCTTTCATTTTGCAGAACTCGCATATCTCCTTATAAATCCCTGCATCGGTCTTTCTGACCGAGGAATTGATAAAACAGCCTGCCGCCAGTTCATAGCCGTTAGAAATAGGCTTTATAAGCCCTAATTGCAGACACTCTTTAATGAGAGCTGTTATCGTGTTTCTCGATAAGCCGATACTCTTTGCAATTTGACTGTTGCTTCATTGGACGGTATCTGTATTATTAAGGCATATTGCCTTTAATAAGAGCAGAAAGCCTGCAATCTTGGCGGGATAGTTCCTCTTAAAGAAACTGTTATCCAAAAAGAAATAGTCTTTAATAACAGGCTTTATAAAGTAAGAATTACGTTTTATAAATCCTCTGTCTGCATCTTCTTTAATGGTAGTCTGCACGGTCAGATAACCTGCGTCTTTTAAGCGTTTAATGCTCCGTCGTATGGTTCGTTCATCCAATCCCGTCAGTAAGGATAGTTTTTCCTCTGTTATATGGGATATGTTCGTCTTGTGATTGGAGCAATATTTAATGGTCGCTCACACGTAAATATCAATAGGCTTACTGTTGCCCGTCTGAAAGTTCACGATTGATTTGGGGATTACGGTATAATTCATCGTTAGCAATGGAATTTTGATTGTTCGTAAATATGATTTCTTTTAAGTGTAGCAGTTTTCGAAAGCAGGCTACGCCGTAATGGTCTTTGGCCTGTTTACGGTTCTCGAATCACCTGCGGTCTTTGATGTGATAGTACATGGTCGGTACGACTTTAATAGGTAGTGTATAAGTAGGCTAAGCACCCGGCGCCTTACCGTATTTCTACGGCAGGTTTCCAAGAACTC
>ERZ772876.2531-NODE-2531-length-15125-cov-3.511413_pt1 | contig 15125 bp, 14 predicted proteins | sample MGYA00580584_ERZ772876 | MGnify/ENA primary metagenome ERZ772876 (study PRJEB29015, sample SAMEA2737728) | human gut metagenome | biome: human gut; feature: human-associated habitat; material: faeces | place: China | collected 2012 ... | reverse complement strand
CGTGCCTTTTTTTCATATAATGGGTTTATGATTGGATTTTATGGGTTGCTCCGTAGGGCGGGGGCCCTCACCCCGCCGTTTTAACGGGATGCAGCATTTTTATAGCGATGCGGCGATTTACCTTTTGAACTTATCACGCTGATTGCTTGAGGGAACGGTATAATGGTCGAAATGCCGTAAAACGGTTCTTATTCTAACTTTTCGACTGGGGTTTAGCGATGAGGGCAAACAGGCAGCCGAAGGTTACGGCGGCAGCGATGCCGCCGGCCGCGCCGGTCACGCCGCCGGTGAACACGCCGAGCAGGCCGCTCTCTGCGACCGCTTTCGCCACTCCTTTGGCGAGCGAGTAGCCGAAGCCGAGCAGGGGAACGGTTGCGCCCGCCCCGGCGAAGTCCACGACCGGCTGATAGATGCCGACGGCCTCCAGAAAGACGCCCGTCACCACGAGCGCGACCAGAATGCGGGCGGGCGTCAGCTTGGTTCTATCAATAAAAATCTGGCAGACAGCGCAGATCGTGCCGCCCACCCAGAAAGCGTTCCAGTAGTTCATCGGCTGCTCCTTTCCAGCACAACAGCGTGACAGATGCCGGCGATCGGCTGTCCCTGCTGCACCGAGGTCGGGCTCATCATCGCGCCCGTTCCGGCGAACACCATGCGGCGGATTTTTCCCTCGTGCATATCGCGCAGCAGCGGTCCGCACAGCACCGCCGCCGAGCAGCCGCAGCCTGAGCCGCCCGCGTGGGCGTCCTGCGAGTCACCGAACAGCAGAACGCCGCAGTCCGAATAGACCGGGGAGAGGTCTATGCCGTCCTCGCGCAGCAGCGTCAGCAGCAGGTCTGCGCCGACGCGCCCGAGGTCGCCGGTCACGATGCAGTCGAAATCCTCCGGCTTCGCGCCCATCTCGCGCAGCAGACACGACAGCGTGTCGCAGGCGGCGGGGGAAGATGGTGTTTTTGGACTATGCGGTCTTTCCGTGCTTTTGGATATAGTCCTGTGCTGCCGCATAGGCATCGGAAAACTTGAATTTTATCGTGATTTTGCCGCCCTCATGGACGTAAATCATGTCGATCAGCTCAACAACGACCTCGCGCGTCAGCGTTTGCAGGCTGCGGTATTTGACGAACTGCGACAGGAACGAGTTGGTCTCGTTCACGCCGTTCTGCACCTCGTCGATACGCGATTGCAGGGACGCAAGGCGTGTGTCCAGCTTGGCCTGCTGCTGCTCGAACTGCTCCTTCAGCCGATGGTATTCCTCGCGGGAGATGTCTCCGGCTTTCCAGTCCGGATACAGGGACAGCTTCATCTGCTCGATGCGCTCGCGCTCGGTTTCAAGCTGTGCCCGCTCGGTCTGCAGATGGTCTGCGGAACGGCTGCGCGCGCTGCTGCGGTTGATCTCGGCAATCAGCTCATCCATCTCGACTGCCAGCGCAATCTGGCTGCGGAGCGTTTCGAGCACGGCCTGCTCCAGACGGTCGCTGCGGATGGTATGCTTGGTGCAGGCGCCGCTGTGCTGCTTCTTGAACGTCGAGCAGATGTAGTAGTGATAGCTGCCATAGGGCTGGGAAATCTGCTTGCGGTTCATCGCCTTGCCGCAGTCGGCGCAGCGGAGAAACCCGGAGAACAGGTAGACCTGCTTGTGCGTTGGCGCGGTGCGTGTATCGCGCTCGAAAAGCGCCTGCGCCTTGTCGAACAGTTCGATGGGGATGATGGCCTCATGTGTCTGCTCAACGGTGATCCAGTCTTCCTCAGGAACGGCCTCGCTGATGTGCAGCTTGTAACTTTTCATGCGATTTTTGCCCTGTACCATCGTGCCGGTGTACAGCGGATTGCGCAGAATGCGGCGAACCGAGCTGTCCGGCCACAGACCGTCCAGTTTATCCGATGCGGGGTGACAGTAGTTCATGCCCTGCTGCCGTTTGTAGGCGGATGGATTCGGGACGCCCTGTTCGTTCAGTCGCTTTGCGATGCCGAGTACGCTCGTGCCGGCGATGAACCAGTTGAAAATATCGCGCACGACCGCGGCGGCCGCCTCGTCGATCAGCAGCCGGCTGTGGTCGTCGGGGTCTTTGCGGTAGCCGTAGGACGCGAACGAGCCAATGAATTTGCCCTGGCGGCGCTTCAGGTCAAGCGAAGCGCGGACCTTGTTCGAGATGTCGCGGGCGTATTCGTCGTTGAGGATGTTTTTGAACGGTACGACAAGATTGTTCACCGAGCGCGGGTCGAGGTAGCTGTCCACGCTGTCGCTGACCGAGATGAAGCGCACGTTCAGCAGCGGAAATACATGCTCAAGATATTCGCCGACGCCGACATAGTTTCGGCCGAAACGTGACAGATCCTTGACGATCACGCAGTTGATGATGCCTGCGCGCAGGTCATTGAGCATGCGCTGAAAGTCCGGCCGGTCGAAATCCGTGCCGGTGTAGCCGTCATCGGTATACAGCCGGGGCGCAGCCATGTCGGTCTGTGCGTTTGTGAACTCGGTCAGCAGTTCGCGCTGGCTGGCGATGCTGTTGCTTTCTTCGCGGTCGCCGTCCTCACGTGAGAGACGAATGTACAGCGCCGGCTTCCACAGGGTTGTGGATAATTTTGCGGATGAATGCTCATATTTACTTTTTCGTGCCATTTTGGTGCCTCCTTCAAAAAAACAGGCGGCACGCTGATAGCTGTGTTTGCACATTTATTGTACCACAGCGTGCAGCGTACCGCAAGTTTCGGGACGTAATATCCGGTTTTTGACACTATTGCAGCTGCCTGCACATGCCGGTCAGGCAGGCTTGCAGGCTGGGCGCGCTGTCGTCGAACAGCACCTCGACCTCGGTGTCGCCGACACGGAAGCGGTGCGGGTCGCCGATGGCGGCGGCGAACAGGCGCAGCCGCTCGTTCACCGGCAGGGTCGGGTCAATGCGCGCCTCGCGGATGTCGGGGAGAGGGCAGTTCGGATTGTTTTTAGGCATGAGTGTTCCTCCTTTTTGTGGGGTGAGATGTATTGATAAGATGCTGTATATTGTTTCCAATGTTATAATATATATACAGACAATGTAATTACGCGGATTTTTGCTTGCAACGGCAGCATTTTTCGCACTTTTTCTGCGGTTTCTCACCGAAATACTTCTCGATGACACGCCACAGGCATTTCTTAGAGTCGACCAGACCGTGCAGCGCATTCAGGCGCTTGAGCCTGCGCGCTACCGCCTTGCGGCCGCCGGACTGCGACAGGGTGCGCTTGTTGCGGTCAAAGTCGGACTTGGTGTAGAACAGCACGCAGCGCGACTTTTTGCCGTCACGGCCGGCGCGGCCAATCTCCTGAACGTAGCCGTCCATGGAGAGCGGCAGACCGGCATGGATCACCAGACGCACATCCGGATTGTCGATGCCGAGACCGAACGCATTGGTCGCAACCATGATCGGCTTTTTGCCGCGCATGAACGCCTGCTGCGCCGCCTTGCGCTTTGCGTGCTTCATCTTGCCGTGGTACTTGCCGACCGGGTAGTCGCGTGCCTTGAGCCACTTGCACAGCCGCTTGACGAGCTTCACGGTCGGGCAGTAGATGATGACGGCACCATGCTCGTCCCACTTGCTCAGCTCCCGCTCGACGGATTGGAAGAGCACATTTTCGGTCGATGGCTTGCGCTTACCCTTGCGAATCTTGCTGTTGTCGATGTTCTTGATGCACAAATGAAGGTTGTCGCGGCGCAGAGGTGTGCGGAACCGTTCGGCGTTTGGAATGCCGAGCGACTTGCGAATACGGGAAACATCGTTGCGAGTAGCGGTAGCTGTCAGTGCAATGACCTGCGGCCTGTGCGGGAGCGAATGAATGAAGCTGCCGACCTTGCCGTAGGCCTTGCGGAAGTCGTCCTTGGCCTGCGGCAGAGTGTGCGCTTCATCGACGGCAATACGAGTGAGATTGGCGGTACGCAAAGCATCAGCAACAGCCATGTTCTGGAGCTGCTCAGGCGCAAGGTAGAGCAGACCGCCGCGCCTCGTCATATCCTCCAACACGCTGCTGTGCTCAGCCGCAGATAGGTCGCTGTTGAGGACAGCGGCGCGGATGCCTTTGCTGCGGAGCGCATCCACCTGGTCGAGCTGGAGCGCCTTGAGCGGCGAGATGACGAGGGTTAGTTTGCCCGCAGCATCCATTACAGCGGGCAACTGGTACAACAGAGATTTACCACCTGCCGTCGGCATTAAAACTATGGCGTCCTTGCCATCGAAGATGGCCTGCATCGGCGCTTCCTGCTGCTGGCGCAGGTTTGTGATCCCCAGCTTTTGAAGACCATCATAGAGATTGTATGTATTCTTTAATACCATATATTTTTCCTCCTTGAAATATCGAAAAACCAATAAACCAACAAACCCTGTCACTTTTTATCCAACATCCAGAAAGCGTTGAAGTTGACCCCGCCGACCTTAACCGGCCAGGACTGCCTGACCAATAACCCCATTTCGGTCGCCCGTTTTTTGCACGCGTCATACAGTTCCTCATCTAGCCCTGCACGCCGCAGCAGGCGAAACAGAGAAGCGTTCGAGAAGATAATAAACGGCTGACCACGACCATTTCCTTGTGTTGGTGTATGCCTGAACGCAACGGCTGCCTGCTCGTCATCGAGCAGCCGAGTGGCCTCATCGGCAGTCGCTGGCTTCGGGATGATTTCGTCCTCATATCGGCTTTGATCACCGAGTAGCTCGAGAGCCTTCCGTAGGGTTTCCTCGCGTTCCGCTTCGGTGCGCAACTGGGCTTCCTGGGCGGTTTCGAGACCGTCATAGGCGGCAGTGTGAGCCATGCCGTGCGAGGGGAGATTGGCTTCCAGGAAAATCCGCATCACAGCATCTCGCCACACTTCGAAAGGATCGAGCTGATAGCGTGCGAGGCTGGTCATAGGACCGTACCAGCGGCGGTATGTCTCGGCAGCATTTGCCTTAGTTAGGGTGTGCGATATGGCGATACGCAGAAGATCGAGGTCGTAGCCAGTCAGTGGGTCAATGGTAGAGGGCAGTTCGATGTCCACAGTATCGGCGCGATCGAAAATTGTTCGGCTGCGGAGAATAGGTACCGTTGCCAGCCGCCTCGGCAGTACACCGCCGAAGCGCATTTGACGTTCGCATTCATCCAGCGCGTCGAACAATGGCTTGAGTGGCGCTCCGGTCGAAGTGCGCAGGATTACAAGGCGGTCACGGCACCCGGACCAGTCCGTGAGATGGCCAGTGTCCAGCGCGATGATTTGTGGTGGAGCAGAATTGCAGGCTGTACCCTCGGTTGTCAGGTTGAGTGCAGTAAATGTACTGGAAAACACTTTTTCGACTTGAAGGTTTGGTTTTTTGATAGTAAAATTGTAGATAAAGACTGGAATCTCTGCACACGGAGCGAAGCTGCGGAGCTGCACGTCCAGTGCGGCGGTAATGACGGGAAACAGCCAGTTAGCGTGCTGATGAAGCAGTTGACCGAGTGCCTCGGGGTTCAATTCCTCGTCGCGCCATTCTCCGCGATTAGACTTAACGGCGTCCTTTGCCGGGCGAGGGCAATGAACGGTGTACTCGGCAGGTGCCGGAGTGATTGAGTTGGCGATGCGGAGGTACGAATCAAGCTCACCGGCGGTCAGCTCAATGTCGGGCAGATTGAACGTGCCTTCGAGTTTGGGTACAGGGATCGCGTACGCGCAGCAACCGTCAGGGCGAACAAGCGCCAGAATGCGGTGACGGTGCGTAAAGCCAGCTATCTGGGTGGCCTGTATGCCCGCCCAAAATGCGAAGCCCGGGACGGTGCAGCCGTTCGAGATTATCGTGTTCTCGCCATCCCAGGTCAGATACTCATCGGCGTTGAGGATCTTGTGAAATCGGCGAGCAGAGCGATCATTCAGTTCGCCAGGACCGAGGGCAACGACTGCGTCGGTTTGGCCAGCGGCAAGGGATTTCGTGAGGGAAGGTGCGAAAATAGTTCTTGTAAGGTGGATTTTCATGACGTTTTCTCCTTTCAATGCTTTTATTATGACAGAGCAAGGAGAAAAAATATAACGGAGAAAAATGAGGAAAAATCAGAAAAGTTGAGGAGGGAGAGCGGATGTTCGAGCCAGCCCCGGATTTTAACGCCGATGATAAAGGCTGTGCTATCGCGGCAAAACAGTTTTACGAGAGGGTGCTTCATTATGCGTATCAATATAACGTTTTCAGTGAGCATCGTATCGGTGTGATTAATAATTGCTGCAGCTATTTGGAGAACCTGCATCGAGATAACAAACAGAAAATATGGCCGAAAGGCAGTCGGGAGCCCGTGGAGGAGTTCCAGAATGTGTTCCAGCTGCTGATCTACGCCATCTGCGATCACGGGTTTCTATTTGATGATATAGGATACTTCAGAGGCAGCGCTAATGTGGAAACACCGGAAAAAGAATGGTTTCGGTCGCCGTGGCAGGAGTCCGTCTACCAGTACCGCAAATTTACATTGGCTATGCGGCGGCGCAATTATGCACATCTGGAATTGAAGGCTCTGCGTTCTCATTTAGATGAGCACGCCAATCAAGATCGAAATTACGGCAATAGCGATTGGATAGCGGAAGAGAAGGCATCTTCTGCGGATGAAAAAGATCTAATAAATAAGCCGTATCGATGTAAGATAGAAGCTAACGCTTTAGCAAAAAACTTTTGGATGAAATCTGATGAGGTTAAGAAACTGTCGCGGCTGCTAAAGGCCATACATAAAGATCGGCTGCTAAAGAAAATAGAGCCGTTTATTGTTTTCATGGTTCTGTCCGGAAAGGTGTCCTGTGATGACGTAACAGATACGGCTTCGGTCAAGGCGATGCTGAAGCCCAATAAGAAGCTGTTTGGTACGGATAAGGCAGCAGAGGATTGCGCGTTATTTGCGGCAATCATCAAGGTTTTTCATGGGCAGGGCGCACAGCCAACCGAAATAAATTACTTGTTCGATCCATATAGTTTGATAGGGAGTCTGCAGTATACTGATGAAATCGAGTTGTCAGATGCGGATTTTGTCAGTCTGGCACATTTATGTGAAAAATGTTTTGTAGAGCCGAGAAGAAAAAAGGAGCTGAAGAAATATAATCAGTCGCTGCATGATACTACACTTGGAGAGGCGTTGATTGCGCTGTTTGTTGTATTTGAGGCGCAGAAATATGTCAGCAGTGATGAAAAAAAGCCTTACGGCTGGAATAAGGCTGTTCAAATGCTGAAAGCAGCGCAAATACTGGATACGGGCGTGGGTGAAAACGCCTCAGAAATTATGCAAAGTCTGAGTGAGCGCTATGCAGTCGAGCAATATAGCTTTGTGTGGGAAGTATTTTGGTTGATTACAGGCTATATGCCGCCCCCGTTGTTTGATTGGAAACCTAATTTCGGAGGTAAAAGTCTGCTGAAAGAACCGTTCGAGTTATATGCTGTGTGCGACGATAACTTGAATGATACACTCAACGGAGTATATGCTCACTTTATTAAGGAATGGGATAGCCCCAGAATTTCACCTGAGCTGCGGTTGGATATTGCGAAGGTGCGTCGGACTTTTGCTGATGTCAAAAAGACAGAGGACTTTCGTCATGAGTTATTGGGAAAAATCAATTTCTGGGCGCTGAACACGGAAAACGTGGAGTTAGAATGCGAAATTGCGGAATACTGTTTGCAGCAATACCGGAAGTTAAGTTCTGACGAGGAGTCAAAACTCAAGAATTTGCAGAAATACCCTCAAATTATGTCTTATGCGATGGCTGAGGAGGCTGTAAAGCAGTTGTGCGCGGATAGTTATGCGTGTGTATTCCGGATGCTGGCTTCTTTGAACCAGTATTTGTGGCCAGTTACATGAATTTTCGACTTTTCAGATACACTATGGTTGACGTATTGGAAGGTTTGGCGCTTCGCATGAACTGAAATAAGATACTTATAACGGGCATTCATTCATTTCTCAGAGGAAATTGAATGAATGCCCGTTTCTAGTTGTGAAAAGCGAATATTTGGAAGCGGCGGTTATATGAGGTGTACGGATTTTTTAGACATTTTGCACCTGTTCTGTTCAAAATTTCTTGACTTTTCCATAGTAAACGAGTATGCTTAAAAAGCATTTGTATTAAAATTCGAAGGAGCGGTAAAATATCCATCTTTGAATGATAAAGACAGGTGCAAAAATCCTATATTTACCACGAAAGAGGGAGTACACATGAAGAAGAGAGCAGCCAGCCTCGCGCTGGTGCTTTCCATGATCCTGTCGTTCACCTGTCAGGCGGGCGCTGTTGATGCAAACAGCGGCGATGATGGACAGCAGGTATCGACCTATGCGGCGCTCGAAGCTTCGGCACAGAGCGGCGGCTTGACCAAGCTGGATGCGGTCAAGTACATTCTGCTGGATTGCGGCATGAAGACAACGCAGTTCCCGAGCGGCGACAGCGACTACATCGCTATGGCGAAGAGCGTAGGCATCGCAGATGACAAGTTCGACGGTTCCGCAGCCTGCTCGCTGGAAGAGCTGCACACGATGGCAAACAGCACGGAAGCTGTTAACCTGCGCAATGCAGTAAAGAACGGCACTCCGCTGTTCGTAGACGGTGTGGCACAGCCGATTTTTCCGTACACGAGCGGCGTTCCGACCAAGGACGGCTACAGCAACGATAAGAGCGACATCATCCGCTACTCGGTTTACGTTGAGACCAATTACGATACCGACGGCGATGGCAAGCTCGACCTCGTAAAGGCTCTGGTGCAGCTTCCCCGTGCTGCCGCAGAGGGCAAGTACAAGGCTGCGGCCATCTATGATGCACGTCCGTACATCACCGGCTGCACGGATAACGGCAAGGCTCGCGGCATCGATTATACCAAGGGCGATCAGAAATATAACTTGGACAATCTGTATGTGCAGCCTGCTGCACGCGAGGCTCAAGGCACGGCAAATACCATGGACACTGCTAAGAAAGCAAAGGCAGACGAGTGGTACTATGTCAGCCCGTATGAGAGTGATCCGGATTACGATTACTATTTCTACGACTACGAGGATCTTGACTGGTACGACTACTTCCTCGTTCGCGGCTACGCAGCGATTGAGGTAGGCGGTCTGGGCACGCTCGGCTCTGAGGGCCTGGAGACTTGCGGTGCTGACGTTGAGACCGACGCATTCAAGTGCGTTATCGAGTGGCTGACCGGTGACCGTGCTGCTTATACCGACAGAACCAGCAATATTGCAATTAAAGCTGACTGGTCGAACGGCAATGTTGCCATGACCGGCCGTTCCTACGGCGGTACGACTGACTTCGCAGTTGCTTCTACCGGCGTTAAGGGCCTTAAGACTATCGTTCCGGTTGCAGGCATTGCAAGCTGGTATGAGTACACCAATTCGCAGGGTATTGCCACCGGCGGTGTAGCATATAGTGATAATCTGGCGTTCTTCTGCGCAGGCCGCTATATTAACGCTGGTGTGTATGCGAATGATACGGAATGGGACCCCATCAAGGATATTTACCCGGCATATCTCAACCGTATTTACAATGATCAGATTGCGCTGAATGGTGACTACGGCACGCACTGGGCAACCCGTGACTATACTGCAGGCAACGCTGGTAAGGCAGGCACTGCATCTACTTCGACGTATAATAACTTTAACTGCCCGGCTCTGATTGTTCATGGTCTGAACGATACGAATGTTCGTACTAAGCAGTTCCAGCTGATGTATAATTCGTTTAAGAATGCAGGACAGAATGTCAAACTGATTCTTCATCAGGGTCAGCACATTACTCCGGACTATGATTCGCACAAGACCTCTCTGCTGATTGATGGAGAGTCTTATAACGGTATTCTGAACAAATGGTTCAGCCATTATCTGTATAACCAGAACAACGGTGCTGAGAACATGGCGGCTGTTACGGTTCAGAACAATACGGACGGCAGTTGGACTACTCTTAGCGATTGGGATGGAAATACCGAAACCCTGCGTCTTGCTTGCGGTGACGATGGCGAAACCACTGTTGACAGCAGCTATAGATATGACGAAGATGCGGATTGGACTGCCGATTTCCTGAAGAATACAGAATCTTCTTCGGCACGTGCTATTTACACGATGGATGTGGATACTGACACCGTTATTGTTGGCACGACTAAGGTTCATGTAAGGGCAACCCCGATTCAGCATTTGACTCAGCAGGCTGCTGTAGCTTCTGATGAGAATACGAGGGCAGTTGCTCCGCGTGGTGTTAACCATGAGGAAGCTATGAATTCGCTTAAGCGCGCGAATAATGACGACTCTGATATTGCCGTTATGAGCGCGGACAGCGGCAGCCGCGATGCGCTGATGATGAGCGCAATGCTGGTTGACATGTCGGACACTTCGTTCTCGACGGAAGCACTGAATAGCCGGGGATCTTTCATCGAGGAAAAGACCGGAAAGGTCAACTGGGTTGGCAGTGGTGCCGAGGATTATGCAGTAATCAAGTATCAGCAGACAGAAACTAATTATAAGGTAATCGCACAGGGCTGGATGGACCTTGCAAACCCGGATGCAGGCTTTGACTCCGCTTCTGCTGCAAACAAGGTTGAACTGCAGGACGGCCAGTATTATGATTATACTCTGTATCTCCAGCCGACCCACTATACGGTCAAGGCAGGCCACAAGCTGGCACTGGTTCTGTTTACCTATGACCCGAATATGGCTTCTTATTCCGAGAATTACGGTTATACGTTCCAGAACGCCGAAACCTACGCTGAAATTCCGGTCAACAGCTTCTATACGCTGAACTATTCTGCCGGTGCAAACGGCACGGTAACTGCTGATAAGGAAAATGGCGCACAGATGGAGGCGAATTCGCTTGTCACCCTCACCGCGACCGCAGACAGCGGCTATGACTTCAGTGGTTGGACGGTAAACGGCGAGGCAGTTGAGGGCGGCGCTACGAAGACCTTTACCATCAACGGCAACACCACCATCACCGCAAACTTCACCGTGCATCATTCGAGCAGCGGCGGCTCGTCCTCCGGCTCGAGCACCACGGTTTCCGCTTCCAAGTCGGATAACGGTTCGGTTTCGATCGACAAGACCTCGGCTTCCAAGGGCAGCACGGTTACTGTTACCGTAAAGGCAAAGGACGGCTACAAGCTCGACAAGCTGACGATCACCGACGCAAAGGGCAACACCGTTGACGTGACGGACAAGGGCAACGGCAAGTTCTCCTTCGTTATGCCGGAGGGCAAGGTAACGGTTACCCCGACCTTCGTTGCAGACAACGGCGGTCAGACCGAGAGCAAGTCTTTCTCTGACGTCAAGACCGGCGACTGGTATGTTGACGCGGTCAAGTACGTTTCCGACAAGGGTCTGATGAGCGGCACGGGCAGCGACAAGTTTGCGCCGAGCGCAACCACGACCCGTGCAATGCTGATGACGGTTCTGGCTCGCTACGCAGGCGAGGATACCACCGGCGGCGCTACCTGGTACGAGAAGGGCATGGCGTGGGCAAAGGCTAAGGGCGTGTCCGACGGCACCAACCCGAATGCCAACATCACCCGTGAGCAGCTTGTCACCATGCTGTACCGCTACGCTGGTTCTCCGAAGGCAGACGGCAAGCTCGACAGCTTCTCTGATGCAGCTTCCGTCAGCACCTATGCAGCAGATGCAATGCAGTGGGCAGTTGCCAACGGCATCGTCAATGGCTCGAACGGCAAGCTGAACCCGCAGAATAACGCAACCCGCGCAGAAGTTGCCGCAATCCTCATGCGCTTCTGCGAGATGAGCAAGTAAAAACTGAAAAAGTAAATCAGTGACATGCAGCCGCCGGGTTCCCCGTATTTGGGAGACCCGGCGGTATTTTATCCTGAGATTCGAGATAACAGCTATTGCATCATAGCACTATTAGAGTATAATATAATTATGATATTACTATATGGAGGTGCTTTTATGAATATCAAGCCGAGTGCAAGTATTCGTCAGAATTACAATGATATTGCCGAGCTGTGCAGATCCACCGGAGAGCCGGTTTATCTGACCAAAAACGGCGAAGGTGATCTCGTTGTAATGGATATCAATTCATTTACAAAACGCGAAAAAATGCTAAAGCTACGCGAGGAACTGCTTGCTGTTGAGGAAGACCGCTTACACGGTGCACCGGACTACTCGGTGGATGAAGTCGCTTCCATGATGGATCAGGCAATTCGGGAGACCTGCCATGCCGGAGCGTGAAAACAAATTCCAGGTTATCGTATCCAAGCGAGCAGCGCAGCAGCTGGTTGAGCATGCGGTATTTATGGCACGGTTAGAAGAACGATTGGCGCGCCAATTGGCAGCTGACTTCTGGAAAGCGGCAGATTCTCTGCAAAGCTTTCCATATCGAAACCCAATCTTGCGTTCGAGTGTTTTCGTAACAGAAAAGTATCGCAAAATGGTGTTTGGTAAATGGTATCTACTCATTTATCAAATTAAAGGCGAACGAGTTTTTTGTTGAATACGTGATTGATGGACGGCAGGATTATCAATGGCTGATTCAGTAAAATTCCAATACAACATCTGACGAGCGCAGGCAGAAATGTCTGCGCTCGTTCTATAGTGCTTACTCGTATTCACATTATATGGATTTGATGCGTTTAAGTGCAAGAGACGTCTGGGAGCACCGGCGGTAAAATGTGTTCGGCTTCAGCCCGGTTTGCCGCATGGCTTCTGCGGCGGTGATTTCCCCGGCACGCCAGCGAGCAACCACCCGCTCGAAGTTGTCCGGCAGAGGCATCGGCTTGCGGCCGGTGTACTTGCCCTGCTCTTTAGCGATAGCAATTCCCTCGCGCTGGCGCTGCAAGATATACTCACGTTCGAGTTCTGCGACTGCTGCAAAGACAGTGAGCATGAATTTGCCGGTAGGCGTAGTCGTGTCGATTGCCTCCTTGCGGCTGACAAATTCTACTTGTTTCTCGGTCAACCGTTCCACGAGGTCAAGCAGGTCGCGTGTGTTTCTCGCGAAACGGCTGATTGACTCAACAATCACGGTATCGCCGCGCCGGACGTAGTTCATCATGCGGGTAAGCTCCGGGCGGTCCGTGTTTTTGCCGCTTGCCTTGTCGATGAAAACCTCGTCAACGCCGAGTTCGCGCAGCAGGACCTCTTGTCGGGCGGTGTTTTGCTCCTCGGTGCTGACGCGGATATAGCCAATTTTCATGGTGTATCTCTCCTTTAAGTATGGTATAATAAAAATAATAAGGACGGTGACGCTGATGGATAAGACAATCGAACAGGTAAAACAGTTAGCGCACCGTTATGGAGTGCCGAAACTGGTATTATTCGGTTCGCGTGCCCGCGGCGATCATCACGTCCGCAGTGATTATGATTTCGCGGTCTGGGGATGTACGCCGCAACAGCGTGCGCAATTCAGCGATGCTGTCGAAAATGATCTGGACTCGCTGTATTCGGTTGATCTGGTGTTTGTCAGCGAACACACCGATGCCGCATTGCTTCAAAACATAGAGAAGGACGGGATTTGCTTGCTGGACCGTTACAATACGAATTTCGAAAATCTCACCAACGCTGTTGAACGCTTGCATGAAGGCGTGCAGGCGTATCAAGAGAATCCTGCCAAAATCATTCGCGATGGTGTAATCCAGCGCTTTGAGTTCACTTGCGAACTGGCGTGGAGAACCACATACGAGTTTTTGCTCGATCAAGGTTTTACTGAACTAAACAGCCCGAAAGCAACGATGCGCAAGGCGTTCTCGTACGGTCTGATTGACGATGAACAGGCGTGGATTGCACTGCTGAATGCTCGCAACCAGACCTCGCACATTTACGATGATGCAACTGCGCAGGAAATTTACTCGCAGATTGAGAGCGAGTTTGTGTCGCTGTTTGATAAACTTATCGAGCAGTTAAAATGCGGTTAATTTGAGAATTGCTTACTATGCCGAATATACAACAGACTAAGATTACCGAAATTCTTAATAACATTGCCATGTCCTGCCGCATGGAAGGACTGGAACTGACCGACGAAATGCGGGCAATGTGCCTTGCTATCTATAACGGCAGCACAACTTTGCAGGATTGCCTGCATAAGATCAATGCGAAATACCTTTGAAACTCATTTATGTCAATAGGATCGCCGCACATTCTGACATATTGCAAAAGCCTGAAAACGACCCTATTGACATAGTTTTTCGTTGTTTCAGATGGGTATAGCCTAATGACACGCTCAAAAAATACCGGCTCTTGATGAGTCGGTATTTTTGTGTTCAATCATCGTCGATGATGTCGGCCAGCAGACCGATAATAGTCAGCGCACCGAGAATAACTTTTCCTGCGTTCATCTTCTCACCTCGTTTCAGCTGTCAGAAAAGTTTTCGACAGCTTCAATGATTAAATCAACAACAGCGCCAACGGCTTGGAAGATTGGACCGAGCGGAATCATAAGCAACATCTCCTTTCCTTAATACGCGTAGAGCAATTCTCCGGTCATCTCGTGGAGCAAGGTAGGGTCATACAGCATTTCCTCGATTTCCTCTTCAGAGCAGCCGTAATCCAAGAGTGCCTGCACCTCATCAGCAGAGACACCGAAGGCTTTTGCAACGCTGAATAAGTCATCGTAGTTCACGGGCGCATCTACGCAGCAGTCGCGGTAATATGGAGAATAACGCCGCCACCAATGCTCATAGCTGGTTCTCGGTGCAAATGCTCCGGTAGTGATACGGCCTGCTCGGTCAATCTTCAATATCTCACCATCCTTTGGCTCCAGAATATCGGTGGGCGCTTTCAGCCGCAGCTTTTTGATTGCTTTGTAAAGGATTTCCTGTGTCGAGGCGTAAATCAGAAAGCCATCATAGAACATTACGCACAACGGGTTATCTCCAACAACGAACCAGATGGAGTCCTCCTTGTCCAGAACGGTAAACACAAATGAACCCTCGACTGCTTCAGCCATAGATTTCAGGCTGCCGAAGTCGAGGGTCTTGTTTTTCTCTAAAAGCTGCACCGCAACGTAGCTATCTGTTTCGACGCTCGTCAACGGAAGGGTTTCCTCCATCCGGAGTTCTTTGTCATTCCAAAGTACGCCATTATGCGCGAGCGCAAAGCTACTGCCGTCAATCTGACCAAGGAACGGATGGTTATTCTGGTTAAACTGCGCGTTGCCCTGAGTCGTCATGCGAGTGTGACCCATTACGACGTTTACGCCGTGCGG